>Ga0075464_10001207_pt1 | contig 11672 bp, 25 predicted proteins | sample DEB19_08_DNA_5_FD_75068 | JGI IMG/M metagenome (GOLD analysis project Ga0075464, IMG submission 75068) | Aqueous microbial communities from the Delaware River and Bay under freshwater to marine salinity gradient to study organic matter... | ecosystem: Environmental > Aquatic > Marine > Coastal ...
ATAATATTTTTTCGTATCGCGGGTTGAGGAAAATAATTTACTATTTCCATGTTAAAAATGTTTGAGTATATGCAGCTTCATTAGTAAATTTGAATACAGCATGCATCATGTCCATCGCTGCGTAGTGCCATTCATCACGATCTAGGTTGACATGGCACCAACGATACACATCCCATGCAGAATTTGCTTCTATTAGTAGCACATACTTTAACTCCATGTCAAGCAGAACCATACGTATGCTTCTTGATTAGTGAATCTAAATTCATAGTCTCCTCTCGGTAGGGTTAATACCGGTCCATCCCAGTCACTGTTAGATAGATTATCTAAGCACCATTTATATGCACGACGAGTCTGTTTGTGATGTATATAGAATGTATATTGTGTTGATTGTAAAGTTGGTCCCCGCAGGGGTTTTGATTTGTCATGACATTACTGCTAACTTGAACCATACAGCATCTTCCTCATTCTTAAACCTGAAGATTGCTGTATAAGGTAGGTCATCACTATAGCGTAGGGTTTGTACTATCCACCTCTTACCCATATGCGTGCCATTGTTAAGTGTATCAGCACATTGATTATCTAGATTGATCACCTTACGCATAGGGAGGTCTACATATACGTCATATGTAATAAGTTGGTCCCCGCATGGTGTTGTTATATGTTTGATAGCTTGAACCATATTGCCATTTGTTCAGTTTTGAAATAGAAGCAATGCGTTGTATCTCGTATTATATTAGCATACCATTGATAGTCTTGTTCAACAGTATTGGGGCCACCATCGTTTATGTTTTCATAACACCAGTTCATTGCAGATCTATATAACGTAGATGGGATCTCCACTGTGTATATAAATTCAGTCATACCAGGTCCCCGCAGGGGTTTTAAAGTCGTGGTGGATAGTGGTGTATGTAAAACCTGGTCCCCGCAGGGGTTTTGTGTTAACCCCATATTAGCGAAAATTCCACAGCCATCTCCTGGCTATTGGTAATAAGTCTTATATAATCCTCGTTCTCGGCGCTCACACCATAGATGAAATAACTATTTGGTGGCATAGGGTAAAGATATTCGTTGTTTCTCCCTGTATAGCGATTCCTGCACCAATCAATTAGTTTACCTAGATTGTTTGTATTACGGCGTTCGGGTACTTTTACCACAAAAAGGCCAGGTGCTCCCGAATGGTATAGTTCTAATAGCCTATTATCATACGGCATTGTTGTTATCCTTATAGCTCAATCCAAATGGTAACTATTGCCACTAATGCGGCACCTATCATCATAAAGAATGCAATCGGAGGTACGCCTAAAATAAAGAAGTCTTTATACCTGATTCTTTTACCATTCACCTCTAGTATCCAGCTCAATACGATTCTCCATTAACATTGCATTGTACACTAGATAGCAACCTTGTCAAGGTAAATCCACATATGTGGTTGAACGTTGCGGTATAGCAATGAAATCCACCTAGGTGGACAGATTGGTGGTATATGCGTGAATCCTTATATATGAAGAATCTTATATAAGCCAATCCTTATATAAGTGAACGCTTATGTATAGCCTTCTTACATAAGTGAATCCTTATATAAGAAACCACCTATGGATGTGGATTCGTTACAGCCACGTAACGTCCGAAGGGGACGATTGTAGCATGTCCCGACCAGCCTGTCAAGTGGGAAAATTCATTGCGAGACCAAAATATTCAGGTCAGGTCTCGGCCCGCTATAGCGCTCTGTTGAGTTGGCTATTGCCTGTTCAACTTCATGACCACAGCATAGCATCATCCGACGTCCTGTCAATGGTAAATCCACCTCTTAATGGTGGTATGAGCTAGGCTAACAGCACGGATCGTACGGCATATGAACTAGCGTAAACCCGTTTTAAACGGCGCTACAGCGGGGTCGAGCAATTGAGCTTGGTCACTATAGCGGCGGGAATTTGAGACGGTTGTTTGACGGTCTAGGTGGTATGGTTACGGATGTGCAACATCGGGGTCAGGTCTCGGCCCGCTATAGCGCTCTGTTGAGTCCTCTATCGAGTGTTCAACTTCATGTCCGTATAATAGCATCAGAATGAAAGGAGTCAATTGAAGATGGAGGATTCATTCGCTCCATGTTAGCCTGAACAGTGCAGCATCCTCTTCTCGTAGAAATTGAAAAGTCAGGTGCTTTTCTTCCATAAGGGTGTTATAGTTATCCCTATAGTTTCTCACAGCCGATTCAGTTGGTCGCCATGTTTCATCTACATATGCTATCTGAGGCCAGCGTGCTTGACACCAATCTCTTATAGTGGTATATAGTTCATGGAATTGTATAATGCTAACGTGGTGTTTGGTTCTAAATACCAGCTTCACTTCATATGGTAATATGGTCAATGTAGCCACGTCAGTTTGAATAATGTTGCATCGTCATGATGTTTGAATCTAGCTATTATGCCGATATTGTTAACAATCCTACCTTTGACATATGTAGGATGAACGACTGATCGAATTAAATGCCAGGTCTCATCCGGAGGATTGCGTGGCCATGTATTGCAACACCAATCATACATGTCGTCGAACACATCGGCTAGATTATTGTTGCTGATTTTGGATTCATCCAGCTCGAATTTTATAATGTGAGGAAACTGTGCTATGGCCCGTATCCTAGTTCAACAGACCATAGCACATTGTTAGCCGCGGAACTTCAAGTAGCCGTTCAACAGGCCATTGATGTTTGCAGCACCGACCGGGTTCGCACTATGCACCGCAAACGCGAACTCGTTGGGCATACCGTTGCGATCGAGATCGCGCTGGACCAGCCACTGTGCGAAGTCATACCCACTCTGGGCATCACTTTCGCCGAGGTCATGATCGAAGCTGACGAAGTGTGGCCAACCCTGGGCATTGACTACGCTGACCGCATCGTTGAAGTTACGGCACACGACCCATTCGCTGACCACTGCATCGGGATACACCCAATTCAGCTCACGAACATCGTCTAGAAACAGGTTGTAGGGCATGTGCAACTCCTCGTCTACATCCGCAGTATAACAGCCTGTTATCGACTGTCAAGCGCGAATGGACTTATTCATCTCCGCGTCAGCACAGATGGTAGCCAGGTCACGCTTGCGATATTCCTTGGGCAAGCGCTCTAGTTCGCGGTCAACGATCGCCAGGCTCCAATTCGGTCGCTTAGTGCGGAACACTTCGCGGTCGATTGTGAGCAGGAATCGTTCACCTGCCGATACAGCATCCTCCAGCGACGTAAAGGAACCAATCCGCTCCTTGTCGCCGAGCATGTATGCAAACTCGCTGTAGAGGTTGAATCCGGTTGTGAGGTGTAGCAGTGGGCTCTGGATGTAGTAGGCCGACTGGCCACTGGCACCAATCCGCTTATACACACCGGGCGTATTGGACACCACTAGCGGGTTCGACGGTGCAGCGGCAATGATACGTGCTTCCTCATTGCGGCGATATGCTGTGATCTCATCCCACCAGCCCCAGGTCTCGTCCTCAGTAACGGTGCGACCCGCTTCCTTCTCGAGAGCCTTCCATTCCTTCATGATGGCTGCATATCGGGCCTTGACCTGCCCGCGGCTCAGTTCGCCGTCGCATGACAGGTTCTCCGGGCTCAGTCGCCCGGCTAGATCCACAAAGCGAGCCTTAAGTTCGATGTTCGACATATAGTGTGCTCCGTATTACGTTTGCAAGAGTGTTATAGCAGCCTGTTGGCTAATGGTCAACGGTTGTTTGCTTCAACACCCGACACAAGTTCACCACCCACGTCGATTACATCGCCGACGCTATACCCCTGCTTGATGGTTGCTAGCCAGCTTTCATACGATGCAGTCATGCTACCAAAGGCACTAGCACCGGTGTCAGCAAGCCATTGTGCAAGTTCTTCTGGTGTATCGAACTTGGGAGAGATCGGAGTTCCTTCAGATGTATCTTCATACATCACCAGCTTGGTGGCTTCGTTCGGAGCCCATTCGGGCATATATTGATCAGCCGTGGGAGGAGCGCCGTACCAATTGGTAAACGACTCGAGATCCTTGGCAATGGATTCTCCGCAAGGAGTTCCGTGCGGAACCCACTTAGAAGTCCCAGGCAGCCAGCTTTCCTTGAATCCGTTACGCCACTGAGCGAAGTTCTCATCCCAGGCAGATACTGCCTTGTTGTACCCTTGAAACAGTGGAACATAACGAGGGGCCCCATTGTTGTAGAACCCGTCTGTAGGATGTTCCCAATCGGGATGCACCATGCGAAGTTCACGACCCATATTGCTTAACTCCTGTGTTCTATATTGGTTATATGGCCATCGTATGCTTTGAGCAAACGTTAAATCACTGGGATTAGTTCATATTCTTGAACAATAACTGCCGGTGTTCTACTATACATATAGACATTGACTGAATCTAGACTATTGATAATATCAGTTGCGCATTCATTTAGAGTTATCTTTTTGAAACCAAGTGTCTTTAATGTTGATACAACGAGGTTGATTTCGTCCCTATAGGCATGAAGAGACTTATATCCGTTCTGATCGCGGCCATGAACATATATGCTTCGGCGACCAGATGTCAGTAGATGGTCGATAAACATGTAATTATAGTCGTTTCCGTATTTTTTCTTGAACTCTGCTTCGATAGCAGTCTTGATGCGCTGTCTCATAGAAACAGTCTTTGACATGAGCGTGCCTTTCAATGAATCACAAAGTTGGAATCACAGCCGATGATCTCCGGAGAATCGCTAGACTCCATCTCAGAGATCCACTGTTCGTAATCCGTCTTAAATTCTGCTACCTCATCATCAGACACCGCTCGCCCAGCGGCCATTTCGGCCCACGCACGGTCCATATCGCTGATGTTCATCTCAACACCCATCTCGTTGCTCATGTGACTAGTATAGCACATGAACAGCGGCTGTCAACAGATTAGTCTGTGTTCTTTAGGTGGTTAAACACTTTGGTACTGCGCTTGCCTTTGATCACAACCACTTCGTGTAGAGGTTGATCATTTTTGGTGATATAGTCACATACCATAATCCACGCAGCTCTAACAGGTACGATAATACCAGCCGCAATAACAAGCAATGCCATTGTCAAGTCTTCGATTTTGATATCTATACCATCTTTCCACTGATTGTATAGAATCACAATGGCGGTGATGAATCCAATTACAATGTGTGCAAACAGCATCCACAATACAATGGCAGCGGCTGTTTGTTCTGTCATGCCGGTTGTAGAAGTTTCAGCCTAGCAATCTCGAGCATTATGTCACACCATTCCGGCGTGCCTTCGGCATGCGTCTTGAGAACTGCTTCAAGGTCTGTAATCTTCTTTTCGGATACTGCTTTGCTCATTTCCGTCCCTTAGTATTAGACTTGTGCAATAGCAGTATAGCACAGCAACCAAAGAAATCAAGTATAACTTTGGTTGCTGTGCTTGAAAGCGTTAGACGTTGTCGCGATCGAACGGCACCGGATTCTCCGGCTCGTCCTCGACGCTGTCATCCAGATCGGTCGGGAGCACGCGGATCACCTCACCCGTCTGGTCGATCAGCCAGCTGAGCCGTTCCCACAGATCCTCGGTGCTGTGTTGCTCGGCGGCTTCCATGTCATCGCCTCCCCAATCGAGGGCACGCAGCAGCGCGCTACGCTCGTTGAGGTGAACTTCGGAGAAATCCTCGTCCTTGCGGTCGCCCGGGCCGGAAACGATATACGCCTGCGGTGCATCGCTCATTTGCATATGTCCTTCTATGCGTGTCTACAAATGGACATTACTAGGAATGCTCTACAGTGTCAAGCCATATTTTACGGCTCGTCCACCAACCCCTCATCTTCCTCGGGCAGTTCCTCAATCTCTTCGGCGATTTCGATGAACGCTTCGCTGGCGTTGAACAGCTCGGTGAATGCGCGCTGCTCAGACCCGCTCAGGGTTAGCTTGACGCCGGCATCACGGGCCTCTTCCATCATCGCCAAACACTGGCGCATCGCAGCAACAGTGTTTTCGAACGCAACGTAGCTCATGTTCGGATGGTTGCTCATATCATGCTCTCCTGCCTACTTGCGGACTATAGCGTTATTGCAGCCATTAGTCAAGCATGATATTTGTTACAGTGCTCCCACCAGTTCGATCAAGCGTGCTTTGGTTTCATCACGAAGCGGGAAACGGTTATCACCGTTCGCCCGGATGATAGCCTCGATTTCATTCACGGCCTTCCGGCGGGCGATGTAGACTTCGTGTGCAGCCTGTTCGGCCCGGACACGCTCTTCGGTGCACAGCCATGCACCGCTATTGTAGCTCTGCCCGCGTGCATTGCGCTCATTGCCGCTCTTGTCGAACACACGGCCGCCGGTCACCATGATGTGACCCCAGCGATTGATCGTCTCCACGGTGACGATCTTCGCCGTCATCAGCGTGCCATTGTGGAAGCGGATCATTCCGATCACGTCGCCGACCTTGCAATCCATCTGCCTATTCCCTTGCTTGCAGAGCCATTATAGCACGCGCATTGTGCGCGTCAATGGCTATTACAGCCGAAACGCTTCGAACAGCGTCTTCTGCCGGGCGAACTCATCCTTCTCGGCCTGGTTCTTGGCGATCACTTCGGCTGCCGCTGCGCGCACCTTGGCACCCCATTCTTCGAAGCTGAGCACCTTGTTTTCGGTTCGCTCGATCTTGGTCTCAGTGACTGCGTTCATCTCTGTAGCCCTTTTGCTTGCCTTGATGCACACTATAGCGATGTTGCAGCGTATATGCAACCGGTATTTAGATGACGAACGAGATCTTTGTGCCCCACAACCCTTCGTTGACCGAGGCTCGCTGTTCAGCTGGCAGAGTTTCGAAACTGTCCAGCAGCCCGTTAAGGCTAAACAGTTCCAGTTCATTGGATGCCAGAGCCGGATCTGGAGGTGTCACCTTTAGTGCATTGATGATAGCCTGCCGTTGGCTCTCATGGATGATGATGCAGTAATGTGTCAGCTCATGATGGATGAGCTCAGCTTGTACCTCAGGTGCGAGGTTAGCGAACCCAGGGTTAGGATGACCAACGGTCATGCCTTTTCTCCCAGCGCAGCAAGTGCAGCTCGTAGCGACACCGCAGCCGCCTTCGCTTCCTTCATCGCTGCATGGATGACATCTTCGGCGGTGCCGTCGTCGAACACGGTCATTGGGTCCTCATAGAGGCACGCACCGACAGTGTGGTTTCCCAGCTCATGTCCATTGAGCATCACACGGGCCCGAAGAATGAACCATTCATAATAGCCGTTGTTGACCTTGGTCTCCAGGTCCTTGATGTCATGGCAGGTTTCGTCGAACATGTCGCGAACTGCACAGTGCTCGTAGGTGCGATCCACGATGACCTCGAACCCGTCGCGTTCTAAACGACGCATCTCTTGATAGTGCTGCATCTCACGGTTCCTTTGCTTGCATGAGCACTATAGAGGTATGCTCATGCATTGTCAACTAGGATTTACCAGCTGGCTCGATACTCGAACTCCCAGCCTTTCAGTGGGTCGTCCTTGAGCAAGAAGTCGAGCCGCTTCTTGGTGTATTTCAGGTGGTTTATATACCACTCGTCGTAGTCGGTTCCACCAAAGAAGAATCCCGACTTAGTTGGTAGCAGGGTCGCAGCCTGCGACTGATCACCGAGTATTGTGTTGACTACGGTTTGCAGTTCACCGAGCTGCTCTCGGCTCACATACGTTGCCTGGCACTCGTCGACTCCGTCCTGGACGTTTGTTACGAACCAGTCGTGTATGGCGTTTGCCTTACGCCAGTATGCTGCCTCGATGATGACATACTTGACATCCATGTCACCAATGACAGGCAGAGCCTTGCGAATCTTCTTGACCACTGCGGCATCTTCTCCGGTGCCATCGGAATACGTCCACATGAACTTACGCGCATTGAGGAACATATCGAGGCCCATTGCATTACCCTTTGTAGTGTGTCTGCGTTATAGCACGATGGGAGGGGCTTTGCAACCCCTCCCTGTTTGGTTACCGCTTCTTCAGCATCAGCGTATCCGCCATCGGACGCCAGTCGTCGTCGGTCTTAACCAGCGACACCAGCTGCAGGATAGTGCGGATGCTCAGCACGCGGATCCTGCCCAAGTTGAGCGTGATCCACTTCATCATCTCCTGCGCTTCGGCCTTCTCGAGCTCGTTCGCGCGCAGGAACTCCTCGTTGAACACCACCTGGCCGATACGCACCAGGATCTCGCGCTTGGAGTGGATGCCGATGTCCACATACAAGCACCGGCTCATCAGTGCCTTGTAGTGCGGAGACATCTTCTTCTCCTGCTCGATCTCAGTGGCGAAGTCGATGTTCGTAATGAACAGCACGCCGCCATTGAACTCGAAACTGTTCGGAATGCCCTCGTCCGCCAGCACGCGGCTTTCCTTGTTCCAGTGCACCTTGCGCGTCTTCGTCGTGTCCAGCGCAGCCTTCAGCAAATTCAGCGCATCCATGTCGGCGAAGATGGTGTCACAGTCGTCGAGCACCAGGATGCAGCCTTCCTCCGCGCACTCGTAGAGCTTGCGGTAAAGCCCGATCGGGCTCATTGCACCCTTCACGCTCTCATACGTGATGAGCCCGTCGCTTGCGGCCTTGTTCAGCGCGCGCTCCAGCACATACGTCTTGCCGCAGCCCGCAGCACCCGACACGATGGCTGCACGGATATGCGTCTGGATGACACCCGTTGCGACCTTCTCCAGCACGCCGAACGTAGTCTTGAGCCGCTCGCTGATGTCAGTGAACGACTCGAGCGCCGGCGTCTGCGGTGCGAAATCAGTCATATATCTTGCTCCGTGCTTTGCTTACAAGATGGATTATAGCAGTTGCAGCATACAGGTCAACCGTTATTTGGTTTAATCTGCACGAGGCTCCACAAGCCGCAGTTCGGTGATGGGGGCTTCGTCGGCTTCGTTGCCAACGAAGTATGCTGCGATACGGGCTTCGCCGGTCGCCGTTGCAGCCAGCTTGATGCTGTAACGTCCGATCCTGACCCATGCACCCGAGTCATTGGGAATCACATAGTCGACGTCATCGAACAATGTTATTTCGGCCACCGTGTCGCCTTTGCAATTGTTGTGATCGTCACAGTAGCGTCATTGGTATTGCATGTCAATGACAATCTGTGCAACTGAATCCAGCTTCCTCAACGCTCCACACCGTTCGCTTGATATTGAACGTTGCAATGGCTTTAGCGCAGCCGTAGCAGGGTTTTGCCAATCCGTATATCTGCTTCTTCGTAAACGGCGACACCCGCTTAGAACGACCTACAAACAGCGTGCAGCGGCTCAAATCCTCAGTGCCGAGGTGCTTGATCGCATTCTTGATCGCGTCCGTCTCGGCGTGCAGATATATTGCTTCATCGTTACGTCCGAATCTAGCCTGAAACGGATGAGACTTCTTCTGGTTGAATCCCCAACTAACCACCTGGCTGCGATCCATAATACATGCCGCAATGGATGCACGACCCACCTTAGGTGCGCTACCCGCGAGCTTAACAAGCATGTCGATCACATCTTCGTCACTACGCATGGCCATGGTGTTAGCGTTATACTCCAGATTGAGCCATATTATACAACCAAACTACATGTCGGTCAAACGAAAACCTCACTGCATTGCTGCAATGAGGCGTCCGCTTTAACAATCTCGTATAGGGTTTAACTGTTCGTCACAGAACCTATATGCGGTGCAATCCCACTCACACAGTCTCGGTAGCACCCACGGCAGCGAGCAGCGCCGCGGCGTCATCATTGGGCTGTTCATCCGTCACAGCCTCAGCAGTCACTTCCGGTTCAGCATCCCCTGCGGGGACCGGAACCTGCGCTTCGCCGGTCAGCTCGGCGACGAAGTTCGCATCCTGGGCAGCCAGGACTTCGGCCTTCGCCGCAGCCCGTGCAGCACGACGCTTCTCGTTCGCAGCGGCCTTCTTCGCGGCCTCATTCGCCGCAGCCGTCTGCTCGTCAGTCAGCTCGATCGGCTTCTCCTTGCGGTTCGTCGGAAGCACCGCGATCCGACCCAGCGTCACCAGGTGGGCCACAGCGTCCGTCTTCGTCATCGGCGTCGGCAGCTCGATCAGGTCGACGTCGGTATGACCGTGACGCTTCAGCTTCGCAGTCCGCACGTTCGGCTTGCCGGTAGCGAAGCGGTAGGTATTGACACCGTTCAGTGTGCTGGTGCCTGCTAGTGTGAAGAGCTTATCCATTTAGTCTTATTCTCCTTGTGCAGTTGTTCCGTGCTCTTACTTTAGCATGAGCACGGAACTAGTCAACCACTTTTTCTATTTTTCTCACATTACTCTGTGCGGTTTCTGCGTCTTACGCAGCGACCGCCTCGCGCTTCGCAGCGCGGGTGGCCTTCGCCTTCGCGATCCCAGCGGCCTTGCGCTTGGCAGCGAGCAGCAGCTCGTTCTCCGCCGACTTGTCGTTCGCGCGCGTCGGGATCACCGCGTTCTTCACGCCACGCACATTCGCCAGCATCCAGGCCGTCGCCGCGACCTTCGTCATCGCCTTCGGCAGCTCGATCAGCGAGATGTTCTCGTGACCCATGTGGCGCAGCATGTTCACACGCAGGTTCAGCTTGCCGTTGGCGAAGCGGAAGCCCTTCTGGCCGTTCAGTTCGGTCGTGCCAGCAATGGTAAAGGTCTTGTCGGTCATCTAACTATTCCCTTTGCTTGAGCGCGCCTTGCGTGCTCTGTTTCAACATCCGCAGTATAACACCGTGCTATGCTGCGTCAAGTAGTTTTTAGTTTCTATTTTGCAGTTTCTGCTATCTGTTTGTTTCAGTAGCAGTCTTGCTCAACATCAGCAATTTAGCATCGTTTTAGGCTGTGTCTACCTAATTTTTAGCCTAATCCAGCAATTCGTAGCCGCGGCTGGATACCATGAACTTCACATCGCTCTTGCCGGGCTTGCTGCCCTTGGCATATACAAGCCCGACATACATCGCAGATTGCGCGTCGAGGCCAAGCTCAACCACCTTGACCACCTCACCACGGGCTGCGAGCTGGTTCAGCTGGTCCTGGATGACGGGAAAGTCATGATAGTCGCGCGCAGTCACGAGGCCCGGAAGATTGATCTCCGACCGCGACTTTTTGGTTGACTTGCTCATTACTGGGCTTCTCCTTCGACGATTGCATTGACGAGACTGGCGAGCACGTCCTTGTTATACATGCCAAAGTCAGCGTTGAACTCCTGACGGAATTGCGTCCAGATCAGTTTTTGTTCAACCAATTCGCGGATCTGCCTCGATGTGTGTTCGTTTATCGGGCCCGACCACAGCTGGCACAGGTCGTCATTGAGATTGGAAATCCAGTCGTCGATTAGCTCTATGATTTGCTTCTTCATTGCATTCTCCTTATCAACAGAGCGACGCTCGGACATCCAGACTCGCCATTGCATCGCTGATGTCGTCACGGATGCAACACATATACATGTTACCTTGCCTGTCAAGCAAGGTCTGGCCCTCGCTCATCAAGCTGGCACGATACGTCCCCTCGTCGGTGAGATCAACGACGACTGTGACCTTGACATCTTCTCGATCCAGTGATTCGATGTAGTCCTCAATCCCGTGGTATCTAACTGGCATGACCTGTCTCCTTATCTGCAAGGACTATAGCACCATCTATATCCATGTCAACAAGTATTTTCGTTTTGGTATCAAGATATTATGTCTAGGTCTCGGCCCG
>Ga0075464_10001208_pt1 | contig 11672 bp, 10 predicted proteins | sample DEB19_08_DNA_5_FD_75068 | JGI IMG/M metagenome (GOLD analysis project Ga0075464, IMG submission 75068) | Aqueous microbial communities from the Delaware River and Bay under freshwater to marine salinity gradient to study organic matter... | ecosystem: Environmental > Aquatic > Marine > Coastal ...
GGGCGCTGATCACGTTCACCCCTGGCTTGAAGGGGCTGACCTGGGTGTACGAGCGGTACGTCAAGGTACCGTCGGCGTCGGTCGCAGCTACCCAGATCTACGGCATCGACAACCCCCATGTCTCTCCCGATGTACTGCGCGAGCTGCTCAGCCAGTTCGGGGCAGGGGAGCGCGCAGCGAGAGAGCGCGGCGAGTGGGTGCAGCTCGAGGGGCGCGTCTGGCCACAGTGGCGGCGCGATCTGCACGTCGTCGCGGCGGCAGCGCTGCCAGCCCAGTGGCGCAGGTGGCGTAGCATAGACTTCGGGGTGCGCGATCCGTTTTGCTGTCTGTGGGCGGCGCGCGATCCGTCGTCGGGTCTGCTGCACATCTACCGGTGTTTCTATCGGACGCAGTACACCACCGGGCAGAACGGGATGGAGGTCAAGCGGCTGACCGGTGCCGAGGTCGTCGAGGCGACGGTGGCGGACAGCGCCGGGCTGGACCAGCGCCGCACGCTGGCGGCGGAGTGCGGGATCGTGACTGCAGCCAGCCCGAAGGACATACGCGAGGGCGTCAACGCGGTGGCCGAGCTGCTGGAGCCGGATGCTGAAGGCAGACCCGGCCTGGTGGTGCACGAGTGCTGCACCGACCTGATCCGGGAGATGGAGGGCTACCGGTGGGCGGACAAGGTGCGCGAGGTGCCGGTAGATCGGGACAACCACAGCCTCGACGCGCTGCGCTACCTGTGCCTCTGGTTGAAGCGCATAGACCGAGCCGGTGCTACCTGAGCAGCTCCGTCTATTTGACCGTTGCGCCGCCACCAGCACCCCATATTCTGTACAGATGGGTTGGTTCACCTCGATACTGCGCGCGGCAGGACTGACGACCGAGGTGACAAACCCTCCGTCGGGCGGTGCTGGTGTGGGTCAGCCGACCGCTCCTGAGTTCGGCGTACATGCGAGCATGGCAGCCTTCGCTCAGTTCCCGTGGGTCAGAGCCTGCGTCGACGCCATCGGAACCGACCTATCCAGCCTGCCGATCCGGATCGTGCGTGGTGAGGGCGAGTCTGCTGAGATGGTCGAGGTACCAGCGCTGCGTACGCTGATCGACCGGCCTACCTCATGGCAGACCCGCAGCGAGTGGGTCTCGACGCTGGTAGCTCAGCTACTGCTGCCGGGTAACGCCTATGCGCTGATCGTCGGTCAGGGTGTACCCGGTAGCCTGCCGCTGCTGCATCCGGAGCTGGTGCGCGTCATCCCGGGGCCTTTCGGTGGCCCCTCCGGGTACGAGTACTCGCCACCAGGCGGCGTTGCCGTGAGCTACAGCGCTGAGCTCGTCATCCACTGGCGGCTCACCTCCTGGCAGTATGGCCCACAGGGGCTGCTCGGTGAGGGGCTGATCAGAGCGCTGACCGCCGACCTCAATGCCGATCTCAACGCCGCACGCCTGGCCGCATCCACGGCGAAGCAGGGCCGGCCGTCGGCTGTGTTCTCTCCGTCGAACGAAGGTGACATGTGGCCCGAAGAGGTGCGTAAGCAGATCGCTGACGCATATGGCCGCATCATTACAGAAAACCGTCCGGCTATGGTTCTGTCGAGCGGCACAAAAGTTGAGTTTCCTTCGTTTACTCCGAGAGATCTGGAGTTTTCGGAGTCGCGGTCGCTCACTCGTGAGACGGTGCTCGCTGCCTTCGGCGTTCCGCCGACGCGCGTCGGGCTGCCGTCTGCCAACTATGCCACCGCCCGCGAGCAGAGCAGCATCTATTGGCATCGGCTCCAGGGTCTTGCGCGGCAGATTGACGCGGGGCTGACCCAGATCGCAAAGCAGTTCGACCCGACCCTGAGCGTGCGGCACGACTTCTCTGGCGTAGACGCGCTCCAGGAGGCTCGAACCGCTCGCCTCGACCGCGTATCGACCTGGGTCATACTCGGCGCAGAGCCGGCGACAGCAGCGGCCTATGAGGGATTCGACGACGCGCCAGTGGCAGCACCGGTGGATCAAGCGCGCGCTGTCGCAGTCGGTGAGCGTGGGCGCGTGCTGCCGATGACCCGCGCGAGCTCGCCGACACTGGCGGTATGGCTGGGCGGCGCAGCTCGCGCCATCGACCCAGATGCACCCGACCTTGCCGACAGCATCTATGAGCGCCCGCCCTATGCCTACGTTGCGGCGCTCCAGGGAGAGTACCCGGAGATCTGGAGCGCGGGCGGCAACGAGCGGGGCGGGGAGGCGTTCGAGTACTGGACTAAGTACCAGGACGGCGACCGCTCCGAATCTGTGCTGGCCTGGGTCGTCGAGCGCGAGGCATGGGCCGCCCGCCACTTCGATGACGGCGACGCCTTCACCGGGCCTTCCCCGGAGCAGCCAACGCTCTCGAACATCGGCGGCGTCGTCGCCTGGATGAAGTGGGGCGTAGTCGGCCAGCTCGGCTGGGTGAAGATGCGCGAGCTGATCGAGACTCTCAAGGCCAACCTCGACGAGCAGACCGACGACGCTGAGACCGGCCTGGAGCTGGAAGCCGTCGCCGTGTGGCGGAGCTGGCTGGCGGAAGTGCATGAGCCGAGCGAAAAGGAGATCGCCATACAGACGCGGCGCGCGATCCGTCGCCAGTCCGACGAGATCGCGCGCCGGCTCGGCAGCCTCGACGAGCAGCGCGCGATCCGGCGCGATGTCCTCGATGTGGTACTGGGTCTGATTTTCCCCGACAGCGTGCGGAACCTGATCACTGAGATCGTCCGCAACGCCATGCAGCGGGCCGTGCGCGTGGCCTGGGGGCGGGCAGCGCGCGAGGTCGGACAGACGCTCGATCAGGCATCGGCTGATGCGCTGGCAAAAACTCTGCTGGCTCGCATGTCGGGGCAGATGAACGACACCACCGGCGACGCGGTCATGAGCATCCTGGCTGACGGCATACGAGACGGCGCAACCATCAGCGACATGCAGGCCCGCATCATCGACGCCGCCGCCTTCGCCCCAAGTCGCGCCCTGGCCGTCGCTCGCACAGAGACGACGCGGGCTACCAGCTCTGCCGCGTCGTCTGCGTGGCAGTCCGTCAGCGACAGCGAGGGCATCACCATCCGGCGGCGCTGGCTGGCTGCGCGAGACGGTTCGACGCGCGAGGCTCACCGCGCCCTCGATGGCCAAGTCGTAGCGCTGGGGCAGAGTTTCGTCGTGCCTGCCGGTGGTGGCGAGTACACTGGGGCGAAGGGCATGGGGCCGGGCGAATTCTCGTCGGCTGGAATGTGCGTGAACTGCCGATGCACGGTCGTGCCGGTCGTGGAGGACTGATGAAAAAGGTACAGCGGCTATTTCTGGTCAAGCGCGCGGTTGGAGATGCGCCGAGCATGGAGCGCGCTACGTTCCTGGCCTCGACCGCAGTCTCAGACCGCTACGGCGACGTAGTCGATCAGGCATCGTGGAAGCTGGCCAACTACATCGCCAATCCTGTAATCCAGGTCGATCACGACTATCGTACAGAATCCACCGTCGGACGCGCCCTCTCTGCCGAGGTCAAGGATGGCGTGCTGGTGGTCGAGATCCAGTGGGGGAAAGGCGCGCGGTCGCAGGACATCGCGCAGAAGGTGATGGAAGGTCTGCTCAACGCTGTGAGCGTCGGCTTTGTGCCGGGCCATGCCATGCGACGCAGCGAGTTCCCTGCCGACCATCCCTACTACGCCGACGGACATGGCATGGCCTACTACGACAACGAGCTGCTCGAAGTGAGTGTCGTCGCGGTGCCTGCAAACCCTGATGCTCTGGCCCAACGGTCTGCGCCAGACATCGACCTCAATGCACTGACATCCGAGATCGCGCGTCGTCTGATCGCTGCCGGTGCGCTCTCCGCCCCTGCCCCTACCCCTGCCCCGAAACCCAACAAAGAGACCAGCCTCTCATCCTGGCTGGCTGGAGATAAGTGATGAGCGAGATGACCCCTACCGATGTGATCAACTTCGTCAAAGAAGCCAAGGCTGCTCAGCCGGTGACCAAGGCGGCTATCGACGATCTGGCGCTCAAGTTCCAGCGGCTCCAGGAGCGGCAGATCGACACCGCCCGCGAGTCTCGGCCCAGCGGCGAGAGCGTGGCAAAGTTCGTGAAGGCCGATGGCTCAGTGGCTCTGTCGCGCGGCATCGAGCGCACGAACTTCGCCGGGAAGTCAGTCGAGATCGAGCGCGAAGGCCTCCTCGACGGCGCGCCCTGCGACGAGTGGCACGTCGACCTGCTGCGGCTCTCTGCCGCTCGGCACACTGCCCGCCGCCTGATGTCCAAGGGTCACCGCATGGCGGAGACCCCGGTGCTCGACGCCAAGATCCTGTCGCACATGGCGAAGGCTCCCGGCAGCATCCGCCTCGCGCTGGAGAACACTGTCTCTAAGGCGATGAGCGACACCGCCGGCAGCGGCGCAGAGTGGATGCCGGACACCTGGAGCCAGTCTCTCTACGAGGAGTACTACACGCCTGCCGGTATCGACGCGTTGTTCAACGTGGTCGATATCCCCGGCGCGCTCGTAGTTCCGAGCATCACCGATGTGATCCGTCCCTACCTCAAGGGCAAGGTCACCTCTGACGATCCCGCGCAGTACACCGCCTCGACCCCCACGACCTCGAACACCACCATCGAGCCTGTTGGCTTCGCAGCTCGCGTGCTGATCGACGACGCGGCGGCCGAAGACAGCATCATCCCGCTCCTGCCTGAGATCCAGCGCCGCCTCGCCCGCGCCCTGCGCGATGGCTATGAAGACGCGATGATCAACGGTGACAGCACGGCGACGCACGAAGATGCTATCGCGAGCTGGAACGCTCGCAGCCGCTGGGGTGCGACCGGCCTGGGCGGCGCGTCGGATCACCGTCGCGCGTTCAAGGGTCTGCGTCGCATCGCCGTCGACCGCAGTGCGACCACCGATCAGAGCGCCGGGCAGACCGTGGCGAAGATCATGGAAGAGCTGATGGGCGGCCTCGGTGAGCGCGGCAGCATGGACGCCGTCCTGCTGGTCTCTCCGGAGGTCTTCTTCAAGAAGATCATGACCGACTCGAACGTCCTCACCGTGGATAAGCTCGGCACCAACGCCACCCTGCTGCGCGGCCAGCTCGCGTCCATCTCCGGCGTGCCGGTCGTGATGACTCGCTGGCTCACTGCCGACATGGCGACCACCGGCCTGTTCACCGCCTCCGGCGCGAAGAGCGGCGTGCTGGCGGTGTCCCGCGAGGAGTTCAGCCACTACCAGCGCCGTGCTTCGCTGGTCGAGCTGGACAAGGACATCACGCGCGGCGCGTTCAACCTCGTCGCCACACTGCGGCGCACCTTCCGCACGCTGTCTTCTGCTTCGAGCAAGGTCGTCACCTACGGCTACAACTGGCTCTGATCTGACGGGCGGTCTCACTGGCCGCCCGCTCCCCGCCTCCCAGCACCACCTCCCTCCCCTGGAACCCCAATGAACACTCAGTCAGGCCAGATCGGCGTCAGCGGAACGAACGCCGCAGACACCAACTACATCATGAACCCGTACCCGTTCAAGGTGCGGGTCAGCGCGATCAGCATCCTGCCGAAGACGGCGGTCTCGACGCACGCCAGCAACTACATCACCACCAGCATCAAGAAGGCGTCGACGACGCTGGCCAGCCACACGACCAACAGCTCTGGCGGATCGGCCCTGGTCGCCGGTACGGTCAAGGGTCTGTCGATCACCGGTACCGGTCTCGATCTGGAGATCGATGCGGGCGGCGTGATCACCGTCGAGGTCGCCAACGCCGGAACCGGCCCTGCGTACAATCATCAGGTTGTCTGCCAGCTCGCTCCGATCCGCGACCTCACCTGATGCACCGCGCCATCCTGGCGCACTTCCGGAGACCTTTCCATGGCACTGATCAGCACAACAGAGGCAAAGCAGATGATCCCGGCGCTCACTGGGGCGACGGAGGATACGCTGCTGACCTCGCTGATCAGTGCTGCGGGACAGGCGATGGCGGCCTGGTGCGGCTACCCGTCGGCCTCGGCGGGGGCTGCGCCGACCATGGAGACGACGACCTACACCCGGTATCAGGACGGGCCGGGTGGTCGGCTCCTGGTACTTGATGTCTGGCCGGTGACGAGCATCACCAGCATCTACGACAGCGAGGATCGGCGCTACGGCGCTGACGAGCTGGTGGCGAGTGGAGATTACACGCTCGTCGAGGGCGAGCGCGGCCTGGTCGAACTGGACTGGGATGCCATACACGGGGCATGGTCAACCGCTCCCCGTGCCATAAAGGCCACCTATGTCGCGGGCTGGGTGACGGTTCCTGAGTCACTGAAGCAGGCGGCCCGCATCGCCGTCCGCGCCCTCTACGACAAGCGGCAGACGATCAGCTTCACGAATCAGAACGTAGGCGGCGCGTCGGTCGGGCTGGTCTCACCCTCTCATCTGCCTGCTGAGACTAAGGAACTGCTGGCGGCCTACCGCCTGCCGCGCGCCCTGGTGCCAGTATGAGCCCGTCCGACCTTACCGCCCGCCTCGAGGCCCTCGCGCGCACCCTCCCTGCCGAGCTGCGCCGCGCCGCTGTCGCCACCGCGCTCGACGCAGAGGCGAAGGCCAAAGAGAACGCCACCACCACCCTCAACGTCCGCACCGGTCGGCTTCGTGGCAGCATCCAAGGCACCGCCGAGGAGATCGGCGGCCAACTGTCGATTGTGCTGCGGGCCGGTACTCCCGACGGCGGACGTATACCCTATGCTCGCATACACGAGGAGGGCGGCACGATCCGCCCCAAGACCGGGCGCTACCTCAAGATCCCGGTCGGCCCCGCGCTCACCGGCGCTGGCGTGGCGCGAGGAGGCCGGACTCCAGGACTGCGCTTTGTGCCTCGGCCTGGTGGTGGCCTGCTCGCTGACGCATCAGGCCGGGTATTCTTTGTGCTGAAGCCGAGCGTCACCATCCCCGCCCGGCCCTATCTGCGCCCCGCGCTCGACGCGGTAGAGCCCAGGCTCATCGACCGCCTGCAGCGCATCATCGTTGACGGGGTGACGGCATGAGCCAGGAAGGCACCATCCGCGATGCCGTCGTGACGGCGCTCCAGGGTATCAGCGGCATGACCTCGAAGGTCGTCATCGGGCGGCCGGCAACGCTGACAGAGGGGCCATCGCCCCCGGTGATCTGGGTAGCGGTGGGCGACATCAGCGATGAGTTCGGCCCTGACCTTCCGAGCTACCAGACGCGGCTCACGGTCGATCTGGTGTGTGTTGCTGCTGCGACCGCCAGCACCCCGGAGGCGCGTGAGAACGCGTGTCTCGATCTGATGGTTTCGATCCGCGCTGCTGTCCGGGCAGTGGCCCCGTCGGGGATCGCGCTGCTCCAGGCTCCGCTGTGTGAGGTCGCCGTGCGCCTGGAGGCGATGAGCAGCAGCGGGATGCCGGCCATCGTCGGCGCGGCACAGTTCCTCTACCTGAGCGAGGTGTCCTGATGGCATGGATCCGGGTCGGCAGTACCGTGCCTCAGTTCCGCCGGTCGATCTCGGTCGACGCGACGGCAGCGGCGACAGCCTCTGACGTGCAGATCACCATCCCGTCTGTGTTGTCGGAATTCTGGGACGTGATCGACGCGAGCGGAAACGAGCTGCGCGTCACCGACGCCGACGGGCAGACGGTGCTGAACTATGAGGTGACCGGCTCCATCAGCGGGTTCGACCGCACCACCAGGGACGGCATCATCCAGATCGACGACTACGACCCGGCGGCGGTCTGCGTCGGGCAGGTCTGGCTCTACTATGGGATCACCGGCGCAGCCAGCGCGGCTGCCGTGTTTGTATTCAGCGCATCTCGCACCGGCTACCTCTACCCTGGCGCGCCCATCAGCATCATCAGCGCCGTGCCGCAGCGCCCTGGAGACACCCGGCCCCGTGACGCCATCAGCAAAGCTGCCGATGAGATCACCTGGGTGTGGTTCGACTTCCACGATCTGCTCCAGCAGCTGACGACCCCGGACGGGCAGCAGGAGCAGTGGGAAGAGCTCGATGAGATCACCTACTTCGTCACACTCGCGGGCGCGACGCAGGCGGGCATGGTCAGCGCCAGCAGCGTCCGGGTGATCGGCGGGCGCTACGTCCAGGTGCTCGTACAGGGCGGATCGACGGGCAGCAGCTACACCCTGGTGGTGCAGGCCACCACCACCTACCCGACCCAGCAGACGGGACGCACGCTCGCGGCGCGCTGTCTCGTCAGGGTCAAAGACGTTTCGGAGGTTTAGGCGATGGCCTTACAGCTCGGCAAGGACGCGCGCATCAGCGCTGGCGAAGAAAGCACAGCAGGCACCGAGGTCGCACGGACAGCCGTGGCACGGCTCGTCAGCACCACACTGCAGCGGACCGTCGAGAGGGACGTGGTGCCGCATCTGGTGGGGAGCGGCGCGAGCGCTGCCAACCCGGTCGACTTCTTCGAGACCGTCGGCACGGTCGGCGGCGACCTGGAGATCAACGCGGCCTACCAGGGCAGCGCGCTGGGGCTGTGGCTGAAGCACGCCCTGGGCAGCGTCAGCACCACCGGAGCCGGGCCATACGCACATGCGTTCTCCCTGGCTGGGTCGCTCCCGGCGGGTCTGTCGCTCTGCGTCGAGCGGGGCAGTGGCGGGCTGGGCGACGAGGAGCTGCTCGGCTGCAAGATCAGCAGCTTCGAGCTCAGCGTGGCACCCGGGCAGGTGATGTCCTGCCGCATGAGCATCATTGGGATGGGCGGCAGCGCGCGAGGCAGCGACAGCCCGCCCGCGCTGGCGACGCTCTACCCGATCACACACAAGCACGCGGGGCAACTGTCCTTTGACAGCGCCAGCTACACGCTCTCCGCCTTCACACTGCGCGTCGACAACAACCTCACGCCGCTGCCGGAGCTGGGCTCCCTGTACTCCTCAGAGCCCCAGCGCAACGGCTTCCAGACGATTGAGATCGAGGCCGAGCTGGTGGCGCGCTCTGACGCGCTGTTCACCGCCTCTCTGGCCTCGACGCAGGGCGACGTGACCATCACCTTCACCGACAGCACGCGCAGCCTCGCCATCGTGCTGCACAACGCGGTGATCTTCAGCTACTCCGACCCGATCTCTGCCTACGGCGTCATCAAGCAGAAGGTAGTGTGGCGCGGCCTGGGCGACGGCACCGACCACGGGCTGCTCGTCACCCTGACCAACGCGAATTCTTCGGCAGTGGTGAGCTGATGGGCCTTGCCAGCACCATCCGGCAGGCTGCGTTCATCGAGGTCGAATACCCCGTCGGCGTTGTCTGCTACCGGCTGCGCCCCATCACCAGCGGCGACCTGCTGACCGAGCACTTCTGTCTGCTCTCCCTGCTGTTACCGCCCTCGCAGGAGGATCGGGCGCAGGCGGAGGCAGAGAAGGAGTGGCCGGAGGCAGAGCGCCAGCAGGCGGAGCAGCGCCGACAGATGGACGTGGCGCGCAAGCTCTCCGACCCAGCCACCCAGCAGCGTATCCGCACCTTCAACAGCGCCATAGTCGGTGCTGCCCTCGTCGACGCCCGTGACATGGCCGATGCGTCCGCCACCTGGGAGCCGATCCGGCTCGTCAGCGCGGCAGAGAGCGACCCGGCAGCGGGGAATTTCTCCCCGGAGGACATCGGCCCCGCCGCAATGGAGCACCTGGCCGCAGTCGTCCGGACTGCCAGCTTCGGCGGGGAGGTGGCGCGGGCGAAGCTCGCCACCTTTCGTGGCATCCGGCTGGGTGCTTCCCATCGCGCGAATGGCTCGCCTGTGGGGGACGCCGCCTCACCTGCTCCTGCGCGCGTCGGTTGAGGAGATGCGGATCAACCTCGCCTGCCTCGAAGCCTGGGACGCTCATATCGAGCGTCAGATCCGGGATGGAAAGCCGATGGCGACTGTCGATATCGGGGGGGTATGAGTGGCTGTAGCGACCGTCATCCTGAGTGTCCGAGACGCGGCCAGCGGCCCGCTGGATGACATCGCCGATGCCTCGCGGGATGCGACCGCGCAGCTCGCGCGCACCGACAACGCACTCGACAAGACCGGCGCGTCCGCATCGGCAGCGGGCGGGCGCATCGGCGGGGCGGCGTCGGCGCTGTCGAGCCTCAGCTCGACCGGGGGCGGCGCTGTCGTGGCGGGGCTGGGAGGGGTGGCGGCAGTTCTGCTGTCGGTGGCGGCGTCGGCTGCGCTGGCGGTGGGCAGCCTGGGCGCGGCCACACTGGTAGCCGACGACGCGCTGGCCTCCCTGGAGGGCTTCCAGCGGATCGGGAGCGACTTCTACCCGTCGGTTCCGCCCGCCACCATCGCCAGCATCGAGGCAGCCAACGCGGCCATTGACGCGCTGGTGAGCATCGCCGCGAAGATGGCCGTCGTCGTCGGCGGCGCTGCGGCTCCGGCCATCGAGCAGATCGCGTCGTTCACGGTCGGCCTGGCGCTGGCCACTCTGGATCTGGTTGAGGTTCTGACCGCCGGAGAGGACGTGTTCAGGTCGCTGACCGAGTTCATCCTCACCGGGTTCTACAAGGCGCTGACGCTCCCCATCGTGCCGCTGCAGGAGCTGGTGCGCGCCATGCTGCTGCTGGCCGATACGGTCGGGGTCAAGCTGCCCGCTCCAGCCCGCGAGGCCGCAGACGCGCTGCTCTCGATGCAGAGCGACATGGCGAGCGCGACCGTCGAGCTGATCCTCGGCACCAGCGCGGCCACGGGGCTCAGCGAGACGCTCGCAGGGCTGACCAAGCGGGGCCGCGACTTCATCGGCACCCAGCAGGCGGCGACGGCGGCGATGGAGCGTGGCAGCGCTGCCACGAAGGACGCGGCGGCGGCGACCGATGCGCTGGCCGAAGCACGCAGCCGCCTGATGGCGGACAGCGCGGCGGAGTTCGCAACGACCTTCCAGGCGCGCGAGTCCCCGCAGATCGAATTCCTGACCGAGTTCTATGCGAGGCTGAAGCAGGCCAGCGGACAGCGGGACTTTCAGATGCTGCTCGCGGATCTGGCGGTCGGGATGGATCGGTACCGGCTCACCATCGAGCAGACGCTGGCGGCGCAGGAGGCGCTCATGCAGGGCGCGGCAGGCGGCGGCGGCAGTGCCATCGGGGCCGTAGCGGCAGGCGGCGCGACGACGGGCGGACAGGGGGCGCTCTCGGCGCTCGAGGCTGGCAGCGCTGCCGCCGGGAGCCTCCAGGGGCTGACTGCGCTTGACCCTACTGGCATCAGCTCTGCCGTCGTCGCCGGGATGCGCTCGGTCATCGACATCAGCAACGGTGGCGGCATCACCGGAGACATCACGGCGCTGCTCGAAGGGCTGGCCGCCGCACTTCCGGAGTTCATCCCGACGCTGGTAGATTTTGCCGGGAAACTGTTCACCGAGCTCATCCCCGGCCTCGCAGACGGCCTGGTGGGTGTCGTCGAGAGTCTGGGCGAGGCGCTGCCGGAGCTGATCCAGGGGCTGATCGGCGGGCTGGGGAAGACGGTCAGCAGCCTGCTGATGCTGGTGCCGAAGCTGCTCATCGAGGCAGTCGGGATGCTGCTGAGTCCGCGCTTCTGGATCGACATGGGGAAGGCCTTCGTCGATGGTCTTCTTGACCTGCTCAACCCCTTCAAGAACGAAGACGGCACAGGGCTCTTTCAGTCGAAGGGAAATGCGGGCAAGACAGGGGCAGCGCTCAAAGACCTGTTCAACGGCAAGAAGGACACCAGTAGCCTCACGGTGAATGGGGCCATCGCGGCGGATATGCGCGACTTCA
>Ga0075464_10001210_pt1 | contig 11668 bp, 13 predicted proteins | sample DEB19_08_DNA_5_FD_75068 | JGI IMG/M metagenome (GOLD analysis project Ga0075464, IMG submission 75068) | Aqueous microbial communities from the Delaware River and Bay under freshwater to marine salinity gradient to study organic matter... | ecosystem: Environmental > Aquatic > Marine > Coastal ...
AAGGGGTTCTCACAGGCAGACGCCTACTGGAAAAGCGTTTCGGCAACAGCGTCAAAGGCAACGGCATGTAGCAGAGGGTCAACCCTAGCCAAACTTCCTGAGGTAGCCGAACGAAGTTTATACTTGACTAAAAAAGTAGAGTTTTCGGACCCTGTGGAACGCGCTAAAGAGTCCGAAAACATTGACTTAAACCGCAACAACCTCCTCGACAAGCTGCGCGAAATTATCGTAAATGCGGCCAACCCAACCGCCGCCATTTCTGCCATAGAAAGCTACGCCAAACTAGCCAGCATCGGTCCTGAAGAGCGCGACACCGGGCAACTAACCCCGGATCAGGCCGCCCGCTATGCCGCCGCCGCCGCCGATAACCTGCAAGCCAGGTTGCGCGACTCCGGCGCAATCGTCATTGAGATTGTCACCGGCACGGCGCGGGTCCGTCAGGAATGCGCGACACTAGACGAGGCGCGGAAGCTGCTGGAGGCCACAATATATAGTAGTGCCGAGCGCACGCCGCAAGAAAGTCAAGTGAATAATTCGGCGCAAAGCGAGCAAACCCCTGCAAACATTGGCGAAACTGCATAAATCGAAAGGTACCATAACCGAAATTATACGACCTAAAGCGCTTTACCAATTCGGCGCAAGCGTAGGGCGCGGATCATGCAGGGCGTAGCGTGGGAGGGTAGAGCGTAGACTGGCGGGGGTGGGGGTGGGTAGGTGGTGGCGGGCGCTGGGCAGGGGCCGGGTGGGTGGGGTGGGAGGGGGCGGCGCAGTCTCGCATGTACGTATATGCTCATCTGGAATCGGCACCCCTCCTAAACTGTACGACACTTTCCGCTTGCAATCCTCAAAACGGTCCGATAAACTGCATAATCGTTGGTCAAAGTGTACGACAAACCGCGCTGGAAATGGGGTGAAACGTGATGGCGAACAGGCAGTTGAACGACCCATCCGACTACAAATCCCGCCATGAACTGATCGCGGACAATGTGCGGCTGGCCGCGATAGTGAACAACGCCGCGGTGGCGCTGCGGGTTGTTGGCGATGCGCTGGCGATGCTGCGCGGGAAGTGGTGGTGGAGCTTTGTGCCGGAAGTGGTAAGGGTTGCTGTTGATAGGGCTGCGCGGGATGTTGGCAACAGGCTGGACGAAGCGGGGATTGTTGAGCCGGTAGAGGACGGCGACGTGAAGATTGAGGTAGCGGCAAAGTGATGTCGATTTACGACAGCCTGGATTTGATTGCGGTGTGCGCTGCGGCGATTACGACGTGCGCGGTGGTGTGTACGGTGGCGTTTTTGGTGTGGATGGCGAGGTGCGGCAAGTGAGTCCGCTGAACAAAGGCAGCGCGACGGAGCAGGAGTCGAGCAAGACGCGGCGGCTGACGATCCGGTTGCCGCTTGACGTGGTGCGGTTTCTGGAGCGGCAGGAGTTGAACAAGAAGCGGGACGGGTGGAACATCACGAAAGAGATTACGAGTTGCGTGAGGGCGAAGATGTTTGCGATGGGGTACGGGCCACGATGAACGGCAAGGGTTCACGTTGCAGGATAGCCAACTACGCGAAGTATTGGGAGAACGTGGAGGCGATTGACTTCGCGCTGGAAGTGACGTGCGAGCGGTGCGGGCATAAGTTCAAGTCGCGGGCGTTTGTGCCGATGTGCAGCAAGTGCGGGAAGACGGTGTTCAAGCCGAGGAAGAAGGGGCAGCGGATGGCGGCGATGAGGTTTGGGAAACAACATGAAGGAGGTTGCGCGTGAGAACTGCAATTTTGTTTGGTGCAGCGTTTTCCGTTTTGCTGTGTGCTTCGTGTGCCACAAAGCCGCCGCAAAAGCCGCCAGCGATTGAAAGGGTCCATTGGCTTACGATTCCCGCTCAATGGGTTCCGCCCAACACAAACTATTGGTCGGGTGTTGACTTGGGCTTCGTTACTGGTAACAGATACGACGACAACACCATAAAATCCAAGGTGCAGATGGGGTTTAGGAGCGACGGCGTTGTGGTGTGGCGAAAATCAAAGATAAGCGAATGACCGACCTCCCCATAGTCATGCCCGGCATGCTCACCGACCCCATTGCGATGGCGTGGTTCTTCGGCGTTGAGCGGGTGTACCCGTGGCAGCAGAACGACATCCTCGACATCTTGAAGCAGGACAAGCCGTTTGCCGGGGTGTACTGCAACAGCGCGGGGAAGTCCGGCATCGTGATTCCGCTGTTTGGGTTGTACGTGATGAGTACGTATCCAGGCTCTCAGATTGTAAGTACGAGCGGGTCGTGGAATCAGATTGAGACGCAGTTGTGGCCTGCGGTGAAGAACATGACGAGCCGCCTGCCGGGCTGGACGTGGAACAAGAAAGAGTTGACGGGGCCGGTGGTTGAGGTGGACGGCATTCCGCTGCAATCGAAGTGGACGCCGTTTTCGACGGACGATCCGAAACGTGCCGAGGGGCATCACAACCAGTTGATTACCGGGCGCACGGGTCAGAAGATCATCATACACAAGGCGTACATCATCGACGAAGCGAAGTCGGTTGACGACGGAATCTTCGACGCGATGGCGCGGTGCAAGGTGTCGTGGAAGGCCGTGCTGTCAAGCGCTGGCGAGGACTACGGCGCGTTCTATCGGTGCTTTCACGACCACGCGGCGCTGTGGACGACGCGGCAGAGGTCTTGGGAGAAGTGTCCGCACCTGTACGAAGACAAGCAGATGCGGAAGGTGATAGAGGCCGAGATCAAGGTCAAGGGGCGCGATCATCCGCTTATCAAGTCGCAATACTTCGCGGAGTTCTTCCAGGGCAAGGGCTACCGTGTTTTCGATGCCGACGACGTGGCGGCTGCTATGAGCGGCATGGTCCGCAAGCAGGGGTATGACAGGTGCGGGGCGTTTGACTGGTCGGCTGGCGGCGACGAACAGGTGTGGGGAGTGCGCGAAGGCAACATGGTTGTCGAGCCGTTCAAGATTTGGCATGAGAAGGACGACACGAAGGTAGTGCAGCTATTGGAGGCCGAGATCAGCCGGTGGAAGTTGCAGGACAACGAGGTTGTTATTGACGTTGGCGGCGGCGGGAAGGCGATAGCGGACATGCTTGAGCGGCGCGGTACGAAGGTGCTGCGGTATATCGCAGGGGCCGCGCCGATGGACAAGGTTGCGTATGGCAACAAGGTGTGCGAGGATGCTTTCGAGAAGGTATCGCGTGTGCTGCACAACATTTCCATTCCACAAGATGACAAGCTGGCCCAGCAGTTGCGCGAGCGCGAGTACATCATGCCCAACAACGACAGCAACCGCAGACGGCTTGTGCCGAAGGAAGAGTTGCGGCGGCACGGCAGGGAGTCGCCGGATCGGCTTGACTGCCTTATTATGCTGTTCTCCACATGGAGGCCGACAAGCATAAAGGACATGACCGAGAGGGAGATACGGAAGTGTCCGGGCATCAAAGACTGCCTGAAAGACGCCGACGAAAACGACGTGACGAACGTTGGCGGCGGCTGGCGTGGTGACAATTTCTATTGACATCCTGAGCAGAGATAAACCTTGACTTATTTTTGACGATATTTCTTGACAGATAAAACATAGTTAGGTATCTCGCATAGTAGATGAGACGAAACATCTACACGAAGGGGTACCGCACTATGAAGAGACTCGCCTGTTTTCTCGCCGTTCTACTGATCGCCGGAGCCGCCAATGCCGCATGGACGAACACCTGGCAGTGGAGCGCGAATGACGCCGACCACAACATTCAGGACGCCATTGACTCCATTTCGGGCAATGCTGGCCTGAATGCCGGAATCGTCAATTCGGCGGCTATCGAGGACGAATCCATTGTGTCGGCTGACATTCTCGACGGCACGATTGCTTACAGCGACCTTGCCGCTACGGCTGTTGCTCAGTTCTTCACCAACACCACGGCGATCAACACGCTCGTCATCGCGCCTCGCAAGGCTGGCGACATTTTGATTGGCACGGTTTCTGGCACGGTGCATATCGCCAAGGGCGCAACGACGAACGATTGGATTGCGGTTCTGGTCCCCTAATTTGACTGGACTCTATGGACTCTGACAACGAGGACAAAAGCGAATCCAAGTCAGTGAATCCGTATTACGACGATGTGTTGCAAGACATATCGGATCGTTCCGCCTGGGCAAAGACCGACGCCGAGATTATGAAGCGCCGGATGGCCGAGCGCAAATCCAAGAAGACCAAGCCGTACAAGGGCGCACCCAACGGCGTGGTGCCTATCGTGGATGACGTAACCCGCGAAGTCACCAACCAGAACATCACCATGATTATGAATGCGCCGTTGATGGCGCATATCATCCCGCTTGGGCCAATGGATGCCGATATGAAGTCAAAGGCCGAGCGTGCGTTTGACACATACCTGCGCTACGTCATTCGTGCGCGGCCCAAGATGGAAGAGGCCGACGATACCAAGACGGCGCGTGGGTATGCCGTGATGAAGGTGTTTCGCAGCGAGCATCCGAGGTTTGGGGAAGTGGCGGACTTCGACACACGCGACCCGCGTGACATCATCGTGCCGAGCAACACGAAGGACATTCAATCGGCGGAGCGGATTGTGGACGTGCTGCGGTTCACGAAGCGCGAGTTGCGTGCCAAGGTTGAAAAGGGCTGGGACAAGGCGGCGATTGAGGAGCTTATCAAGTCGGCCAAGTCCGACGAGACGGGCGCTCCGTCGGGGTCAAGCGAGGACAGCACGCTCGAAACGACCAAGCACCTGATCGGCCTGACGACCAGCGGCAAGAACACCAATACGATTGTGGTGTGGGAAGAGTGGTGCTACGCGAATCAGTGGATTGCAGACAAGAATAGCGAGATCAAGAAGGGCAAAAAGTGCTGCATCCTGTATTCGCCCGACAAGCCCGAACTGATCCTGCACTCGTACCCGTGGAAAGAGGACGATGTGTACGCGCCGCTTTCGCAGGAGGAGCTTGCCGCCGAGATGCTGCTTGCCACGATGGAACAGCGCGAAGTGGTGCCGGAGAAACTGGTTGAAATCGGCAAGGACCGGGCGTGGCCTTTCGTGCAGCCGCGCTTTGAGTATCGGTCACGCTACTACTATGATTCGCGTGGCGTGGGTCACTTGTGCATGGACGACCAGATTTACGCGACGGGCATCTTCAACGCCAAGATGACGTGGATGGATTACCTGTCGAACCCGATGTTTGAGGGCGACGAACCGGAGAACAGCAGCAACTTCACCGCCGAGCCTGGGGCCAAGTTGCCGAAGAGTTGGAAGATTGCCCAACTGCCGAGCATCCCAAGTGCGCTTGATTTTGGTATCGACTACCACAAGCGTGCGGCTGGACAACGCGCCGGTGCGGGCAGCATGTACTCGTTCTCCGAGCAGGTGTCGCAGAGCCGCAAGCTCGAAAAGACTGCCACGGAAGTTCAATACGACCAAGCCCGAATAGCGCAGGTATCAAGCGCGGCAGTTGATCGCTTTAACGATCCGTGGCAGGAACTTTTCCAGCAGTTGTGGGACGAGTTGCGTAGGATGCAGAAGCCGCTTCCCATGATCCGCAACCACGAGTATCAGGGCGAAGCACCGCTGGAGGTTTACAGCTTCCCCGTGTTGCTGGTTCCTGCGGCTTCTGCAAAGACGCTGAACCCCGACATCCAGTTCCAGCGGTCGCAGTCGGCGTACCAGTTTGTCGCCGCGATGGCTGCTAGCGGCGCTGTGGCGGCTGATTTGCACAAGGGTATGCGTGCCGTGCTGGACAACTACGACCCGTTCTTTGCGGACCAGATTTTGCTTAACCCGAACGCGCAAGGGCCGCAGGGCCAGCCGCCCATCTACAACATGCTCCATGGATTGCAACAGGCGGTTACGCAGTTGGCCGGGATACTGGACCAAAAATCGGTCGAGTTGAAGGACGTGCAGAAGTTGGCGATTGAACACGACGACACGTTGCTCAAACAAACGAAGGTGAAAGATGTGGTTCAAGAGGATGCTGGAGAGGATGTTCCGCGACAAGCGCCCCGTATTATATAGGCGCGAGAAGCCGGTCAAGTGGACGGTTTCTGATGCGGCACAATTCAGGGCGTTCATCGAGTCCGAACCGGGGCGAAAGCTGTTGGCGTTTCAGGACGACGCGATGATTAACGCGCTGCTGCGCGGCGGCATTACGCGCAACGTGCTGGCTGGCTGGAAGTACGGGCTGGAATACCTTTTGACGTACAAGGGCGAGAAGGAAGCCGAGGTCGAAGCGCCCGGTTCTCTTGTCCCAATACAATTTACGGACTCCGACGAGGAGGAAGTGAAGTGACCGGCGCACAACGCCGAGGCGACCGCGAAGCATAAACGCGAGTAAGGAGAACAATGAGCGAAGCGGAAAAGGTACTGGGACAAGAGCCTGCGGCAGTCGAAGCGCCTGCGGTTTCCGAGTTGGATCAACTTGGTGCGCAGATCGAAAAGGCTGTCGAAGAGCAAGAGCAGAAGGAAGCCGATCAGAAGCCGGAAGAGAAGGTTGACGCTGCCCTTCCAGCGGTTAAGGCTGACGATCAAAAGGCCGACGAACCTGCTGTTGTCGAACAGGCCAAGCAGGAGGATGACGAGGCGATCCCTGACAAGCCGGACAAGAACTGGTTTATCAAGGAGCGCCAGAAGCGGAAAGAGTTGAAGGCCGAGTACGAGGCGCAACTCAAGGCGTTGCAGGACCGCTTGCAGGCCGTTGAGGAAGCCGCCAAGCAGCCAGCGAAAGAGACTGAGAAGAAGCAGGGCGACGTGAACCCTGCCGAGATTTTCAGGCTTCATGCGCGGGCGAAGCTGGGCGAGTTCCAAGGCGACCCTGCAAAGGGCATGAGCGCCGAAGAGCAGAACGCGCTCGTATTGAAGCACGCTCAATCCGCGATTGAACGCGAGTTCGACGTTGATGAAATCGAAAAGGTTTTGATCGACGCGAGCGACGGCAAGTTAGAACCCTACAGCGCGGAGATTGCGGAAGTTGCCAAGTCGGCGCTCCCGCTCGCCATGCGCAGGGAACAGAAATCCGCGATGGAAATGTCCAAGCAGCAAGCCTTGGTGGAGGAAATGCGGAAGACGGCCCAAGCGGAACTGGAACAAGTCGTGGTGAAGTACCCGCAGTTCAAGGATCAGACAAGCGATGAGTACAAGCACGTAGCCAAGTGGAACCTGAAGTGGGTCGGTGAAATTGACCCCAAGACCGGGCGTATCACCAAGCCTGGGCTTCTTGATCCCGAGGCCGCGCAGCGGGTTCTCACGCATCCTGCCGTTCACGCCGAGTTGGTTCTGCAAGACTTGGCGGCAGAAAAGTACCGTGGAACGCTTGCACAGAAACAGCGGTTGGAAAGTTCTATCGTGAAGTCGCGGCAACCGGAGTCCGGTGGAAGGCCGTCCAGCAGTTCAGCGCATGAACCGGGTAGCTCCAATGCTATCTTGGCAGAACTGGAAGCCAGAACCGGGATCAAGTTGTCAGGGTAACCATTAACAGAAAGGTATCACACAATGGCGAATACACTCGCTTCGATACTTAACGACGCTGGCAATCGTGCCTTGGTCGAGAAGTATCTGTCTACCAGTCTGTTGGAGCGGCGTGATTGGGGCGGGGTCATGGCGAATACCATGTACTTCGATGATCGCGGCATTCCCACGGAGTCTGGTCAGTACGTGCAGTTCACGCGGCTGGGCCGCTTCCGTCGTCCCCAGACGATGGATCGCAGCACCGCGTCGAATGAAGTCGCGGACCCGGCGTCGGGCGCGAAGTTCTCGACGGAAATCGTTACGGTTCCGGTGGAGTACATTCAGGAGTACATCGACATTTCCAAGGTTTCTCAGCTTACGAGCTGGGTCAATCTGGAACGGTGGGCCAAGGAAGACCTGCCGATGGCGCTCAAACGCCGTATGCACGAACTGGCTCAGAATGCGCCCATCGTGGGTCGTTTCAAGCCCGGTCAATGGTCTTCGACCAGCGACGTGGCCTCTACGGCGTTTGACGCGGAACAGGAGGCAACCGTCTCGATGGACGGCGTGAGCTTCACGTTCAAGGAAGCGCCGAAGTATTACGCGGCTGGCCGGGCGTCCTTTGCGGAAATGCAGGCAGGTGATCGGATCACTTGGGCTGACGTTCGCAGGGTGGCGCTGAAGATCAAGCTCGCTGGCGGCGGCAACGTCGTCATGTTTGCTTCGTCCTCTGTCATCAACGATTTGATGCACGACGGGGCGGACGGCGAGTTCTTCAGCTACGCGATTCGCAACAGCGACGTGGCGAAGGAAGCGCTGCGAGACAACAAGGTTGTGAAGTATGCTGGCGTCACGATTGTCGAAGACGATCAGCCGTACACGGAAGACCCCGGTGCCGAGAATGTTCGCGCTACGGATGGAGCAATCCATTCCGTCGTGTTCACATCGACGGCCCCGAAGGCTATCGGGTACATCAACCTTGGTGGCAAGAAGACGAACTTCAAGCCCTCGTTCAAGGTGCAGGACATCAGCAAGACGGGCGTTCAGATTACCATTGGCTACATGGTTCCTTACCAGGTTGCCGTGTTGAATCCGAACTGGTGCGCGGTGCTGAAGACCTACGTGAGCGAGTACACCCCCAACAATGCGTAAGGAGAAGAACATGAACAAATATCTACTTACGGTTATTGCGATTCTGGTGGGCGCTACGTTGGCCTCTGCGGGCAATCTTGATTCGTACAGCGCGTCCGGCACAGCCGGTGCGTCTGTCATCATCCCTGCCCGTTCCGGTCAGCCGGTTGCCTATTCGTTCAACTACTCGGTGGCTACTGCCGCTACGATGACTGTGTATCGCCCTGACATCATGGGCGAGGCGCAGTTTGCAGCGGACGGTTCGACCAACGTGTACATCAAGTCCAGCGCGGACGGCAAAGTGGTGGGTTACACCATCACGACCTCTGACTACATTGTGTTCCCGGCGACGGCGACCAGCAATGCGGTCTTGGGTGACGTTACTGCGGTATGGACGAATGGCTGCGACACAAACCTGTATATCCGCGTTGGCTTTGCGGCGGTCACAACCGTCGTGAGCAACGGTCCGGTCTACATCGCCAAGAATGCGAAGTCGCAATCCGTGGCGTTGCCCGCGACCGCCAGCGTCGGTAATGCCGGTGCGTGGAGCGGCGTTGACGGTAAGCCGGTGGTGCTGTCGGTTCCTGCTACGGCGGGCGCGACGGTCATCAGCGGTTCCGTTGAGTATCGCTAAGACCTAGTGTTGGTGCCGGGGCGGGTTATTCCTGCCCCGGCATTAACCGGAGAACGCTCATGGCAACCATCAAATCACTCATTCAGGACGCGATCAACGAAGTCCTCCTCATTCCGAGGGACGAAATCCCGAACGATGTACGGGATATGTGCATTGGCCTCGTCAATCGGTATGGGCGCGTGGTGTTCGATGCGTGGCCGTGGGACAACTCTAAGATCGACGAAGCGTTTTTACCGGCTTCGGATGCAGACGGCGTAGTTGAGTTTCCGGCAACGGTTGGCGAAATCAGGGCCATACGCACCGTTGGCACAAGTTCAGAGTCGAGCGGTCCAATTTTCGCGCAGGACGAAGTTCTTGCGGCTATCGGCGGCGACAGCGTGTCGTCAGACCGTTTCATTTTTCTGGCAGACTCAGCGACGGGCAACCGGAAGATCAGGCTGGCGGGTACCAGCGACGGGGCCTCGCACAAGTATTTGGCGCTGAAGCGATGCCCGGTGTATTCCGCGCTGGCGTCTACGGATGCCGGGTATGACGCAACGGTTGACTACCAGCTTGTCGGCTTTGTGATTGACCGCGCAGAGAGCGCGTTGTCGGCTTTCTTGAAGGACGGGTTGCGACAGGTGAACGGGTATCCGCAGGTTGGTGATGGACCGGCCATGCTGGAGATGGCGCTGAAGCGCGAGACGCGGCACCAGCAGCGCGAGACGCGGGTGAATCCGCGCTACCCGATGTTCACGGATATTGAGGACTGGCGCGAAACGACGTAGAAAGCGAGGCTGTTATGGCGACTACAAAGGGTGGCATCAGCGTAACCGGAACAAAGGCCAGCGGGCAGGCTACCGGATTCGCCAACCGTGAACAGGCCGAGAAGTTCGCGAACAAGTATCTTGGCGGTACGGTTTACAACATCGACACGAACGACGCGGCGGGCGGCATATCCAAGATCACATGGCCGCGTACTGCCAGCACGGGCATGGAAGGCAACGCCGGGTTTGGCCCGAACTTCGCGGACATCTTCAGCACGTACCTAAAGTACGGCCCGCAGTTGGCGCAGCAGCAATGGGCCGAACAGGCCCGGTACACGCCGCTCCAGAACCAGCTTGGGTTCGACCAGTACAACCAGTTTGCCCCGCAGTATCAGCGAACGAACCAGGCGTTGCGCAGCGCGGATCGTGAAGCGTCCATGTACGATGTGCTTCGCTCCGCGCCGATGATGCAGAAGATTCGTGAGGCGTCGGAGAATCCCACCGTCACGGCCATGCGGAACCAGTTGCTTGGCGGCATCAACGAGGAATTGGCGATGGGGTCAAGGCTCACGCCTGAGCAGTCGCGCCAGACCAACGAAGCGCTTCGCAGCGCACAGTTCGCTCGCGGTACGGCTGGCGGCGCTGGCGGGTCCGCACGGGAAGCGGTTGCCCGCGCACTTGAAGGGCAGGCGCTCTTGGGCCAGCGGCAACAGAAGGCGTCCGCTGTGCTGGGACAGGAATACGCGGCAAGCCCGAATGCGTTTAACGCGGTCTTGGGTGCGCCTACCAGCGCGTACTCGACCACGCAGGCGCAGGCGACGACCAAGTTCCCGACGATCAACGGCATGGTAGCGGCACAGGGCGTTGGCAATCAGGCGTTGCAGTCGCAACAGCTTGCCATGCAGAACGCGATGTACCAGAACATGCTCCAGTACATACCCATGTTGATGAACCAGATGGGCAAGAGTCCGTCGGGCGGCGGCGGTCATGGACTCTTTGAAACGCTTGGGTCTGGCTTTCTAAGCCACGGCGGAGGCACGATGGGCGGATTTGTTGACGACGTTGTAGGCGGATTGTTCTAGGAGGAACGAACATGGTACCAGCAGCAGTAGCTCCAGCAGCAGCAGGCGGACTTGGCGGACTCATGGTACCGCTCCTGGCGTTGTCGGCTGGCACAGGCTTGTTGTCGGTGGCAACCAACGCGGCGGACAGGAAGAAGCAGGAAGCGGCGGCGGAACGCCAGCGCAAGTTGGACATCTTGCAGTCGATCATCTCCATCGCGGGCGGCAAAGGCCCGATGGGCATTGACGCGACCCCGAACATCACGCCGTCCAATGCGGGACAGGCGATTGGTGGAGTTGGCAACGACATGCTGAACATTCTCGCTACGGACTCTGCCATGAAGAGCGAAGCGGCCCGCGCTGCGGCGGCTGCGGCACAGACGCAGCAGAATCCTGCCTCTTCGACAAACTGGTGGGATGCGTTTGCCAGCAAGGGGTAACAATGGCTCTTGTTGCCTATCGACTCATAGGCGAAGGCGCACCGAAAGACCCTGTTCCCATAGAAAAGGATCGTGAGGGCGAGTTCCTGCATGAAACGGCGGCACGCGGCTACAAAGCCGTTCCTGTTGTCCCGTATGACTTGGAGTTTCCGACAGACCCCATGACGGGGAAGACGCCCGGCAAGAAGCGCGTATTCATACAGAGCGATAAGACGAAAGAGTTTGAG
>Ga0075464_10001211_pt1 | contig 11668 bp, 11 predicted proteins | sample DEB19_08_DNA_5_FD_75068 | JGI IMG/M metagenome (GOLD analysis project Ga0075464, IMG submission 75068) | Aqueous microbial communities from the Delaware River and Bay under freshwater to marine salinity gradient to study organic matter... | ecosystem: Environmental > Aquatic > Marine > Coastal ...
CCAGCGCGATTCACGGATGCGGTGGGAATCACCAGAATTTTGTAAGCTGCCGTCGTGGTGTCCCAGTTGGCCGCCACCATGGAGGTGGGGGTCCCTGCAACCATATCTGATATGTAGGTGGCATCCAGCGTGAATGACGCTGAACTGGGAGGCGACGTGAAATTGAATGTTGCTGTACCGGCAGCGACCAGGTTGATCACAGCATCCTCGCAGTAGCGAAGCGCGGTTTCCGCTGCCTGGCTGGCAAGCTGCGTTTGCCGCACATTGGAGTTGACAGCCTCGCTTGACGTGGCGTTACGAACCGCCAACGCGGTCAGCAGCGAAATAACAACCAACATGATCAAAGCGAGCACAAGCACAATGCCGTTTTGCTCCGTTTTTCTGGTGCGCATAAGACGTGTCAACATGGTGCGTTACTGGTTGCGAATCACAACAGTGGTTGAATAAGCGCGCCGCAAGCGTTTGTCTGGGGGACTCGTGACCAGCGTATCGTTGCAGTCGAGATAGCGCGCAGAAGGGGTGCTGTCAGCGATCGAATTTTCGCTGCGAACCACCACACAGATGCGCACGGTTTTTACGGCATTCCACCGGGCCGAACTGCCGGCCGCGCCGGTCAAAGTGGTTGCGTCGTTGTCGACACCGTATGCAGATAAGTAGCCCAACACGAGTGTGGTGGTGAAGGTGGGGCTGACGGTAACGTAAGTCACGCTGAGGTTGGCGGGGTTGACGACGCCGTATCTGATTTGCAAATTTTCCACGTTTTCAACCAGTGGCTGGCCGTTGGCAGACCCATTTCCTTTGCAATAAAGCGAGGGGTTGATGATGGCTGTGGATGTACCAATGTAGTACCGGTTTTCTGCCTCGTAGACCGTTGCCGTGGCTGTCGTTGCCTCATCGGATTTTGTATAAGTAAACGCGGTGCTTGTGACACCGCTGCCTGTGCAGTCAGTGGGCACGCCAGCACTGGTGGCGACGCTGTTGTATCTGTCCGTCTCGTAGGCGATGGAGATGGAGTCTGGGCCGGTGCTTGACGCTGTGTGGCTGCAAGTGAGCGCAGACGTTGACAACGCAGAGGTGATGTTTGTAAATTTGTCATCACAACCGCGAACGGCGTAAGCATTGGCCATAGCGTTATGCAGCGGCAGGTTGTTGTTGCGCAGGTTCAGTCCGGTGGTCGCGGTTGATCTGTCAGGTTGCGAGGGATTGGCCCCCGCCATCCGAAATTGTTGACTCAAAATAGTCAGAGCCTGCTGCCCGTCTTCGTTCATGCGTCCAATGGCCTCGGCTGTGCGGCCAGCTGTAGACGCACCCAAGTAAGCCCCAATGATGGCCACCATCAAAATCAACCCGATGGTCAGTGACACCATCAGTTCAATCAACGTGACGCCCTGTTGGCTATGACGATTTTCACAGCGTCTTTGCAACAGGCAGGTGGGATGGCTTTTCATAATTTGAAGGGAAGGTAAACGCAGCGTGGTGATGGACTCAAGGCCAATGCGACAACTGCCGCAGGGCAGTTGTCGCTGCCTGCTGAGGCGTACCCGCCAAATGTGGATGCTTCCTGCCAGATGACCCAGAGATTCCCCTCGTTGGTCGCTGCGTTCGTGGCTGCGATGGTGATGCCCGAAGGTGTTAGTTGTTGGTTGAGTTGAAGTTGAATCCGTGCAATATCTTCCGTGGCAATGGCACTTTGTGTGCAATTGGGAAAAGCACAGGTGCTGCCCGTTGGCAGCGAGGCTGACACGACAAACGAGGAGGATGCTGTGAACGTCGCTGTGTTGTAGCTGGTGATGGAGAACGTTGGGCTCTGGGTACTGGCATTGGCCCGCATTCGTTCAATCATGTCGGTTGCAGCCGTGATCGCGACGGAGCGATTGGCTGAAAATTTGGGTAACAAGGTGGCGTAGCTCATCATGGCGGCCATCGCGAGCAATCCGATGGCCAAAATGAGCATGGTGACCAGCACTTCGATCAGTGTTGCGCCTTTTTGCTGACGCATGGCGGTGTGGTGTTTCATCGATCTGTTGCACATGATGAGAGACCATCACCCGCTACGCGTACACGCCCACCGACGTTGACGCAAACGATGCGTTGTCTGGCGTTGTCGTAATTGCCACCACCAAATTGGAAGGATGTGGCTCCACTGAGCGTCAGGCGGCCTGTGGCCGTAAATTGGAACTTGGTGGAGTTGCCGCTGTCGGCAATCGAATCCATTGACGTAATCGGTGCCTGGACTCTGAGCAAGGGCTCTGCAGCGGCTTTGGCACCGTTGTTGTCAAGATCGTGAAAAATAATCCACCCACTCACCCAGCCGTTTGTTCCAGGTCCGGAGCCGCTGCCGCAAGTGGGGCTGGCCGCTTCAGGAGCATCGCTTCTGCACATCACAACTCCCCCACCACGGCGGATGGACTCGCTGCGCGCAAATCGCATGTCGGCCATAAAAGTGTTCACGTTGGTTGAAATGGTGGCTGACTGGATTTGTGCTTTCAGGGAAGGCGCAGCCAGCGTGGCCAGCACGGCAACGATTGCCAATACCACCAACACTTCCAGCAAGGTAAAACCACGCACTTTTTTCATGAGGCGATTTTTGCCCGGATAGGGCTCGAAGGCGAACCTCAATCGACAGACGGAAAGATTAAAGCGACGAGCGGATTTTTACCGCTTGACCTCGTCCACCAGCGCCCGAAACTCGTCAATATCCTCAAAACTGCGGTACACACTGGCAAAGCGCACGTAGGCGACTTTGTCGAGCTTTTTCAGCTCGCGCATCACCAGCTCGCCCAGGCGGGTGGAGGGTACTTCCTTCAGGCCGAGGCTGAGCAGTTTTTCTTCTATTCGTTCGATGGCGGAGTCGATTTGCTCTGTGCTGACCGGGCGCTTGCGCAGGGCCAGATTCATGGAGTCCAGGATCTTGGAGCGTTTGTACTCGATGCGCCGACCGTCTTTTTTGACGATGGCCGGGAAGCTGACGTCGGGCCGCTCGTAGGTGGTAAAGCGCTTTTCACACGCGCCGCACTGGCGGCGGCGACGTATGAAGTCTGCGTCTTCTGAAATGCGCGTTTCGACGACCTGGGTCTCAAGGTTGCCGCAAAACGGACATTTCATGCGGTCACCTTGCCTGGCTTAACGGTAAACCGGGAACCGGCTTGTCAGCGCATGCACCTTGGCCTTGACGGCTTCGATGTTGGCGGCGTCACGCGGGTTGTCCAGCACGTCGGCAACCAGGTGCGCTGTCATGCGGGCTTCTTCTTCTTTGAAGCCGCGCGTTGTCATGGCCGGGGTGCCAATGCGCACGCCGCTGGTCACCATCGGCTTTTCAGGGTCTTTGGGGATGGCGTTTTTGTTGATGGTCATGTGGGCGCTGCCCAGCACGGCCTCGGCTTCCTTGCCGGTGATGTTTTTGCTGCGCAAATCGACCAGCATCACGTGGCTTTCGGTGCGGCCGCTGACAATGCGCAAGCCGCGCTGCACCAGCGTTTCAGCCACGACCACCGCATTTTTCAGAATCTGGGTCTGGTAGTCCTTGAAGCTGGGCTCCAGTGCTTCTTTGAAAGCAATGGCCTTGGCGGCAATCACATGCATCAGCGGGCCGCCTTGCAGACCGGGAAACACGGCGCTGTTGATGGCTTTTTCATGCTCGGCCTTCATCAAAATGATGCCGCCGCGCGGGCCACGCAGGCTTTTGTGGGTGGTGGAGGTCACCACGTCGGCGTGCGGCACCGGGTTGGGGTACACGCCGCCGGCAATCAGGCCTGAGTAATGCGCCATGTCGACCATGAAAATCGCGCCGATGTCTTTGGCCACTTTGGCAAATCGCGCAAAGTCGATGTGCAGGCTGTAGGCCGATGCGCCCGCGATGATCAGTTTGGGCTTGCTCTCATGGGCTTTGCGCTCCATCTCGTCGTAGTCAATCTCTTCTTTGGCGTTCAGGCCATAAGACACCACATTGAACCACTTGCCGCTCAGGTTCAGCGGCATGCCGTGCGTCAGGTGGCCGCCTTCGGCCAGGCTCATGCCCATGATGGTGTCGCCGGGCTTTAAAAAGGCCAAAAACACTGCCTGGTTGGCAGAGGCGCCGCAATGGGGCTGCACGTTGGCGGCGTCCGCACCGTAGAGCTTTTTCAGGCGGTCAATCGCCAGTTGCTCGGCGATGTCGACAAACTCGCAACCGCCGTAGTAGCGCTTGCCGGGGTAGCCTTCGGCGTATTTGTTGGTGAGCTGGCTTCCTTGGGCCGCCATGACGGCGGGGGAGGCGTAGTTCTCGCTGGCGATCAGCTCGATGTGTTGTTCTTGCCGTGCGTTTTCAGCCTGGATAGCGGCGAAAATTTCAGGGTCGGTTTGTTCAAACAGAATGTTGCGGTGGTACACGGAGGCAGTCCTTTAAAGACGTGATCCCTGTCATCTTCAAGATGATGCAAGGGCTGCCCAGGCGAACGGCTGAACGCTAAAACCAGTCTTTCAAACCGCCTTAGCGGTGCGCTTCCCAGTGGTGTCCCACGTCAGCCGGTTTGCCCTCACGGGCATCCAGCCTATCGCCAGTTGCGCACGTTTCAAGTGTACCGCAGCCGTACTGCGGCCCATTTTTCAGGAGATCAGAGCCGCTATTTTTTCGGTGGTTTTTATGTCCGCCTCCGTCGGCCCAAGCTTGACAGGCATGCTGCGTACCGGCTGCGGCACGCTTTTGCCGCCCACCACGGCCAGCAGCCGGGCGTGTTCAGCCATGACTTTGCCTGCGTAACCGCCGTCGTCTTCCATGTTGGCTGCGCCCACATAAAACTTCAGGCCGCCTTCGACAGAGCCTGCACGGCTGATGCATTCTTGCAGGACCTTGACGCCTACCCGCAGGTTGCTCACGGGGTCAAACGCGGCAAACTTGCCGCCAAAATTCTCGTATTTGTCATGATGGATTTTGGTCATCACCTGCATCAGGCCCTGCGCACCCACCGGACTTTGGGCAAACGGGTTGAATCCTGACTCAATCGCCATGATGGCCAGGATCAGTGTGGGGTCAAGCTTGGCTTTTTCGCCAATTTCAAACGCCTCAGCCACCAGTACGCTGAGTGGCTCAGGTGCCACGCCGTACTTGCGGGCCAGCCAGAAAGCCAGCGCGGCCTGCTGCTTGGGCAGGTCTTTGGGGTTAGAGGCAGTGGCGCGCTCAATGGCACCAGGCTCGGTAAAGCCTTGGGCTGCCTCCTGGCGCTCTTGCAGCCAGGTCATGAGTTTGAACTCACCGGCCTGACGCAGGTCATGCCGGGCGGTCAGGGTGATGACGGCGAACACCAGGCCCAGGCCCAGCAGGGCAAAGCCGTTGTGCGTGATTTCGAAAAAACCGTGGGCGATGTCCTGCGCCACGTTGGCCGCACTGTTCCGCGTGTCGGCCAGACGCTTTCGGGCAGCCAGCCGGAACCTTGAAAATACTGCTGTAGTCATAGCACTCCTTGTCGAACGCTCGGGGGGTTTCAGGTCCCTGGCGTGGATTTGAGTCGCCATCCCGGCAGACCTGACCGCAAGGGGCAGGTGGCGTGGTCGGATGTTGACCCGTTTTAACCTCACCGGCACAAGGCGGGTTTCGGTCAAGATATTCGGGTTGTCCCTAGTTTATAGGTCTGGACGGATTCTAGAAGACCCTTTAATAACCTGTCAATAATAAAGAAGTCGTTTGATATGCAAATACAGGCCATTTTCGACGCTTTTCTTCACCCAGCCACGAGAAATCAAGCGCTTACGGCCATTTCTTGAGACAAAACGCTAAGTCACTGTTACTTTATCCATGCTTTTGCACACGGTGCCGCTGTAGATAAACGCACGTTTTTGTGTAATCACAGCGTGTGCTGTGATAGAAATTTTTGTCTTGTGAACCCGTGAGCTCAGGCGTAGTCTTCAGGTGTCCGAGTCAATCGGGCATCGCTGGGTAACCAACCCCGGCAAACACCGAAAGCAATCACTTGCTTTCTACGCTTGACGGGCGATTCATCCCCGGCCTGCGACAAGCGGCAGCATGAGCATCAATGCTAGCTGCCAGCCCCGGTGGGTTCAGCTCGCCGGGGTTTTTTTATGGGCGATTCTCAACGCCACACCACGAGTTGATTCAGGCCCGGCGGATAAAGCGCTATAAATCAGCGAAAATACGCGCTTCGCGTTTTTAAACGCCTATTCATTTCTCACCTACACGCCCCGCCGTTTCAAACCATCGGCTCGTGCCCCACATGTTCAAATCATCCAAACCTGCCCCAGCCCCTGTACCCGTTGCCAAGACAATTCCCAAGTCTGAGGCGCATCCGCTAGACGGCCTGACGGGTGGTGCATTTTCTGCCCCCACGTCTGGCGAGCGTACGGCACGCATCCGTACCTGGCTGGCGACGGAACCGACCGCCGAGCAGATGGCCGATGTGTACAAAGACCTGGCCAACCGCGACAAGGGTGCGGCCAAGCCCCTCAAAGAAAAACTCGACGAGCTCAAGCGCAGCAAAGGCCAAGAAGCCATCGCCGCTGAATGGGCCGACAAGGCCAATGCGCTGCTGGCTGTGGGCAAGCTCAACCTGGCCGATGCCCTGGCCTGGCAGCGTGATGCTGCCAAAGCGGGTGCGCCGCTGTCCAAAGAGCCGCTGGCCACCGTCAAGGTCAAGCTGGCTGAACGCGTCAAGACCATTGAGGACCTGCAGCACCGCACCCAGGTGCAGCGCGAAGCCGCCGTGCTGATTGCCCAGCGCATTGAGGTGCTGTCCATCAAACCGTGGCGTGACGCACAAGCCGCACTCGACGCCTTGCAGGCAGACGTGGCCCATTGGCAAGCCCAGGCCGACGAGATTGCCAATGACACCAATTGGGCCAGTGTGGACGCCAAGTTCCCACCGCTGCTGGACGCGTCACGTGGCCAGTTGCTGGCGGTCTGGGAGGCGTTTGGTGCTGCGATTGCGGTGACGGTGAAAGCGTCTGAAGACAACGCTGCGCCGCTGCCCGCTGTACCGGTATGGGCTGACGAGTTGCGCGCCGCGCGCGGCGTGCCGGTGGCTGCCGCTGATTCGCGTCCCGATGCACGGCCTGCCAAAACCAAAATCGACCCCGCCGCGCTCAAAGACCTGCGTGAAAAAGCCGCTGCCATCGTGCAGGCCGCTATTGCCAAGCTGGAGCATGAAGTCGGCGAAGGCCACGGCAAAGCCACCCCCAAAGTGGCCGGCGAGCTGCGCGACGCGCTCAAGCAGAACATTCGCAACATCGACACCAAGCTGGAGGCCGCTGCCCATGCCGCGCTCACCACTGCGGGCGAACTGGAAGGCTGGCAGCGCTGGCGTGCCGACCAGATCCGTGAAGAGCTGGTCGGCAAGGCCGAGGCGCTGCTGGTCAAGCCGCTGGGGGGGCGCAAACAGCAAGACACGCTGCGCCACATGCGCGATTTGTGGAAAACATCCGACCAGGGCGGCACGCCCAACCACGCGCTGTGGAAGCGCTTTGACGATGCCTGCAACGAAGCCTACAAAGTGGTCGAAGCCTGGCTGGAAACCGTCAAGGAGCAAACCGAGGCCGTCAAAGCGCAGCGCCAGGTGCTGATTGATGAAGTGCTGGCCTGGGCGGATGCCAACAACGCCAATACCGACTGGAAGATGCACATCCGCAGCCTGAACGGCTTTGTGGAGAAATGGCAAAACGCCGGGCATTTGAGCGAAAAAGTGTTTGCGGAAATCCAGCCGATCTGGAAGGCCGCAATGGACGCCGCCGACACGCCGCTGAAAACCGCACGTGCTGAGAGCATTGCGCGCCGCAAAGCCATGATTGAAGAGGCCCAGGTGCTGGGTGCAGAACCGATGCTGCGTATTGATGCCGTCAAGCACCTGCAGCAGCGCTGGCAGCATGAGGCGCAAGGCGTGCCGATTGAGCGCAAGCAAGAGCAAAAAATGTGGGACGCTTTCAGAAAGCCCATTGACGACGCCTTCCAGCGCAAAACGGCTGAGCGTGAAAAAGCCGCTTCAGCCTTGGGTGAATACGACCGCATGGTGCTCGATGCCGCCAAAGCCGTTGAAGCCGCTACCGCCACCGGCGATGCGCAGCAGATTCATGCAGCAGCCAAGGCGCTCGAAGCCATCGTCAGCGGCAAAGTGCCGATGCCTTCAGCCGCAGCACCTGCACCAACTACAGCACCAGACGCTGAAAAAGCCGCTGAAAATGCCGAAAATACCCCCTCAAATGAGGCTCCGGGCCAACAGATACATGCGCCAGCTGCTCCTGAAACAGTAGCGGACGACAGTGCCGCGTCAGAAGCTGCGCCAGCCACTGAAAGCGCTGAACAAGCTGACGAACCCGCTGCTGAACCCGCTCCCGAGGCCGCACCGGTGCCCGCAGTACCGCCCAAGCCCGCCAAGCCCATCGTCGCCATGCGCGGCGACGACCGACCCGGTGCCCGCCGTGCCGAGCCAGCTCCCGCTGGCCGTGGCGGCAAGTTTGGTGACCGCAAGGATTCAGGCAAGCCGGGCGGCAAGCCAGGCAGCAAGCCCGGCGGCCCACGCCAAAGCACCGACAACAAGTTTGAGCCGTATCGCCCCGAGCGCGAAGACCGCCCACGTTTTGCTGACCGCGAGCAGCGCCCCGCCTTTGAAGAGCGCGGCCCCCGTTTGGGCGACGCCGCCTTCCGCGCCCAGCGGGAAGCCTTCGAAGCTGCCAACCAGGCCCTCAAAAAGCTGCACGTTCAGGCCCATGGCGAAGTGCTGACCAACGTCATCACCGCCTGGGAAAAGCGCGACGCCGCCTTGCTGCCCAATGCGCAAGACCTGGGCAAGGTTGTCACCCCGGCCGTGCTGGGTAGCTGGTCCAAAGCCATCACCACACCCTCAGGCAAAGACGCTGCGGAATCGCTGCTGCGCCTGGAGATGGCCGCCGAAGTGCCCACGCCTGCCGAGCACATCAGCGCCCGGCGCATGCTGCAACTGACGCTGCTGACCAAGCGCAACGCCGCCGCGCCAGCCGAGACCTGGGGTGAAGACACCGCCAAGGTACTGGCCGCAGACTTTGACGCCGCCAACGCCCGCCGCGTGCAAAACGTGCTGAAGGTGCTGCTCAAGCGCTGAGCGCTGTTGAGTCTGGCCGCCAAGCCTTGACACCCATGAATTCATGCCGCATGATGGCATGAACTGACGTTTCAACGTGTTCAAGGAGTAGCGCATGCTCAAAGAAGTCGGTGCCAGCGGCCAGATATCGCTGGGTAAAAAGTACGCCGGTCAGTTGTTCGACATGGTGTTTTACCCCGACGGCCGGGTCGAACTGGTGCCCATGAAAGCCGTGCCCACCGTGGGGGAGCCGACTGCGTTTCAATACCCTGCAGCCACCCCATCAGCACAGCACACCGTGCAAGACGTAGCTGCTGCCTACCGAGTTGGCGACGGCTGGCTGACACCTGAGCGCCTTGCCGCCCGCCAGGCCGCGCATGAGCGCTCGCCCGAAGAACTCGACGCGGCGGCGGATAAATGGGAAGAAGAAAACAAGGAAGCCATCAGCGCCTACAACCGCCGCATTGAACGTGAGGGCAGCATGGGCTGGCGCTTGCATGAGTGGCGCAAAAAGCAAACCCAGCAGACTCATGCCGCAGTTTGACGTTTACCCCCATCCCGTACAAGAGTGGCGCAGCCAGTCGCCATACCTGGTGGATATTCAAAGTGATCATGTGCGGGGCGTGCGCAACCGCCTGACCATACCCTTGACCCATATCGACGTTGAAAGCCCTGGCCCCCGAATGTCACCTGCTGTTCAGGTCGCCGGTGTCGCGTTGTTTGTCGATACCTTGGGTGTAGCAGCCTTCCCGGCAGGCGACTTGCGCGGTGCGGTAGCCAATCTGCGCAGCGATGCCGACGCTATTTGGTCGGCTCTTGACTATGTGTTGCACGGTTACTGAACCGCTATTTCCAGGCATAAGAAGTACTTCTATCCCAATATATACGTGCGTAAGCAGCTCCTGAATATATAGCGTACAGTTTTAACCAACTGTGCCTTGAGCGGCTGTCAGGTGCCAAAAGCACGTTCAAACCAGGTTCAGCCAAATCTCATTACGGCGCAAAAACGGCAATGAAAACGGGCTGTTGTAGCGCGACGATACCGGCTCGCCCACCGTTGCCATTCCCGCCGCAGCCAGCGCGCTGCGCAGTTTTTGCAGTTGCTCTTCGTAGGTGCTTTGCGACCAACTGCCTGAAAAGCGAATCACCGCCACGCGGCCACCTGGCACTTCACGCAGCTTGACGCGTGCGTCGAGCGGCTCGGGCAGCGTGGCCAGCGTGTAGCCCTTGGGCATGACAAACTGCACCAAAAACCCGCCGGGTGTGGCGGCTTGGGTCACGGGTGCGGTCATTTCAAGTTTGACAGGTGGCGCGGCTTGCTGGGTCACTGGGGCGGGGGTTTGAATGACCGGGGCGGTCATGTCCAGCTTACGCTCGCCCTTGTTCTTGCCAAAAATATAGCCGCCCAGCAAGCTAAAGCCCTGACTGCCCGCCTCATTGACCGGGCCGGGCACCAGCACCTCAGCCACCAAATAGGGCGCGTATTGCCGCACCTCAAACACGTCTGTGGTTTGCACCACGGTGTAGGCGGGCTCGTCGATGGCGTGGGCGGGCATGGCGGTCATGAGTGTGAGGGTGGTGAGGAGCAACAGCAGGTGTTTGGCGAGAAACTGCGCTGGCTGGGGCATGGCGGTTTGGTGCATGGCGTTGGGTTCAGTGGCGAGGATTCAGCATCTTATTGGAAGCCTGAAAACTGGCGCTGGCTGTCAGGTAAGGGGCTGGATGGGTGTCGGCCGTGCCAGCTACTCGCTGACCCAACCATGCGTGCCCGGTGCCAGGCCCTCCAGCGTGTGCGGCCCAATGGCGGAGCGAATCAGCCGCAGGCAGGGCAGGCCGACAGCCGCTGTCATGCGCCGCACCTGTCGGTTGCGGCCCTCCGTGATGCACAGCTCCAGCCAGGCGGTGGGAATGTTACGTCTCACCCGTACCGGCGGCGTGCGCGCCCACAACCCGGGCGGCTCGTCGATCTGGCGGGCTTGGGCGGGCAGTGTCATGCCGTCGTTGAGTAGCACGCCTGTCCGCAGCGCCTCGAGCGCCTCTTCGCTGGGCGTGCCTTCAACCTGCACCAGGTAGGTTTTTTCCATCTTGAAGCGGGGGCTGCTGATGCGCGCCTGCAAAGCGCCGTCACCCGTCAGCAGCAGCAGGCCTTCGCTGTCTGCGTCCAGTCGCCCGCAGGCGTAGATGCCGGGCAGGTCGATAAAGTCTTTCAGCCCGCGCCAGCGCCCCTCCGGCGTGAACTGGCTCAGCACGCCATAGGGCTTGTTAAAACGCAGCAACTGTGGGTGTGGGAGCGTGGCCACGTTTAGAACGATGAGCCTGGTTCGTTTAAAAAAGCCAGTTCTTCGGCGCTTGACGTACGGCCCAGCAGCACGTTGCGGTGCGGAAAGCGCCCAAACCGGTCAATGATGACCTGGTGGCGCAGCTCAAAGTTCAGGCCATCTTCCAGCCCCGGCTGTGCAAACAGCTGCGCGGCCTGCGCATGAATCAGCGCTGACTCGCTGTGCATGTAAGGCATGTAGGCAAAGCGGCGTTGGGTGGGGGTTAACAGCTGGTCTTGCCCGCTGGCCACCAGCTCTTGCGCCAACGCCAGCGCCAAGGCATCTTGTGCAAAGGCGCTCGGCGTGTCGCGG
>Ga0075464_10001212_pt1 | contig 11666 bp, 13 predicted proteins | sample DEB19_08_DNA_5_FD_75068 | JGI IMG/M metagenome (GOLD analysis project Ga0075464, IMG submission 75068) | Aqueous microbial communities from the Delaware River and Bay under freshwater to marine salinity gradient to study organic matter... | ecosystem: Environmental > Aquatic > Marine > Coastal ...
AACGAAGGTTTAGACCAATGGAAAAAAGCGAGCGAAGAACGTGAAAAGTTAATTGATAGAGAAATTTCAGCTAGTGAAAAGTTAGCAGAAGATTTAAGACAACAGGCGAATAACGGAACTATCCAAGCGAATGAAAGTTTAGCAGAACAGAACAGAATTACCAACGAAAAAATACAGCAAAAACAAAAAGAGCAACGCATTCAACAGCAAATCGAAGAGATTAAGTTATTATACAATGCTACAGAGCAATATTTACAAGCTGGTGACACTTTGCCTGTTGCGGGTAGTAAAGCGTTCTTACAAGTCAAAGGAATTAAATTTTTAGCACAATCGTTAACTGGATTCTTCAAAGGAACAAAAAGAACAATCGGTGAAGAATTAGGAGCGCCACAATTAAGCGGAAAAGATGGTCACATTGTCCGTGTGGATGGCTCTGAAATGGTTTTCAATGGTGATTTAACTAACAAAGTGATGAGTGTAAATCCAAGTGCTACAACTGATGAAATAGTTGATACTTATGTCAAATCTAAAACATCAAACAAAGCACCTGTATTTATTCAAAATAGTACTGCAGATGAAAGATTGATAAAAGAGGTTCAAGACTTAAAAAATGTAATGAAAAACAAAACTGAGTTCACAATGCACGGCGAAAGTATTTCAAATACGTTATTTCAAATCGTATCAACTGAGAAAAAAGGAGCTGATTTAATAAAAACAAGACATATCTACAAGAAAAGATGAAGCATATTTTAAACGGTAAGGAAATTTCACCAAAGGATTACACTAATATCGGTCTTGTTATTGATTACGGTGATCCTATGATAATGGTGGCTGTAAATGTTGATACAATTACATTCCAAAATGAAGCGCTTGAAATAATCGACAATCATCTAAACACGATAGGCGCACAAGAGGGAATACCGTATGACTTTGAATTAACAAATGGACGTGTTTTAAATTACTTTGTTGATTTTGTTGATGGAATGACAGTTGAAGAGGATGAATTTGGCGCTACACAATACAAATGCAAGATTAAGCGAAGATACAGTAATGAAATATTCAAAACACAAGCGGACGGGTATACTTTCGAGAATTTGGCATCAAATGGGGTTGCTTTTAATTCTACTGCTGTACAAACGCCTTATGTAATTGTTAAAAACAATCAACTTGAACAGGGTCTTTCGCTTTCAATTACTTTATACGTGATGAGTGATGCGCTTTATACAGCGATTAAAGATACTGTATTCATGGTTCAGGAGTTTGTGCAAGCTGTTGACCCTTCGCCAGCGCATTTAATTGGTGCTATTGCTAAGCTAGTTGCACAAATCGCTTACACAGTTGCTTTAATTATTGCTGTTGTTAAACTTGCTCAACAGTTGCGCGAATTACTTTTACCTAAAATCCGTTATTATTACGCTAATTCATTGCTTAATTTGATAAAATTAGGTATAGAGTATTTAGGTTACGAATTACAAAGTACATTATTAGATAGTCGACGTTTTGATTTCGTTTTGCCAGTTCCATTAATTAAGGAAAAGGAAAATATATTTGATACACTTGAAAACGATTTAAACTTTGCGTTCAATAAACCATACCCAACAGCGAGTGACACTATTAGAACATTAGGTGAAGCAATTGAATCTGTACTTACAACTTACAATGCTAAAATGCTAGTTTACCAAGATGCAACAAGCGGGAATAAGATTGTAAGAATTGAAAGACGTGATTTTGTATTTAATACTTTCACTTCGGGAATAACAACAGCTTTATCAATACAAGGTACTCGAAGAAATGGTTATCAGTTGAATACAAACGAAATGTATAAACGTCAATACGTTAAATACTTGACTGACCCGAATGATATTCATACATTCAATGATTTTGATGTAAACGACTGCGAAGATTCAACAGAACCGATTGTAGTTGTAAATAAAGATTTAGTTTCAATCAAAGGATTTAACGAAGTGATGATTCCTTTTGCTTTAGGTAGTCGTAAAATGAACTTAAATTGGATTGAGAATAGATTACAAGATTTGTTTGGTTTTATTGATACTGTTATAAATGCTTTAGGCGGTTCGTCAAACTTAGTCCAAAACATAAACAGCAGAATCGGAGTATTACAAATTAGTGAGCAGTTTTTTACTAAGACTAAATTACTATTTTTGGTTGGTGACGGCTCAATAAGAAAACAGCCAGCGAATTACAAAGATTTAATCGGAGCTAGAGAAATTGAAACTTTATTCCATGATATAGATTTCATTGGAAACAACTGTTTTAAAGTTTTAGATGCTTCGGATTGTAATATTTCTGATGACCAATTTTATGCTTTACAATATAGCAATTACGCACCGATAAACGGGCAAAACTGCGAGTTATTAAGAGTTGAATACTTGGACGACAAGAACCTCGCAAAAATAACTTTTAAAGAACCTTCAAACTGGGCGTTCAATTTACAGAAAAAATTAATAAATTAGCGGTATGGATTTCAAACATTTAGAGCAGTTAAGTAACCAACTATTAGAAGGTGTTCAAAACGTACACTACAAAATAGATAATATTACTGATGTAAACATTTTAAATAATCCTGAGTTTCAAAAACACAAAGAAGCGCTATCTCAACAATTAGACAATCTGAAACAAGCAACACAAATGACAAATGATACGAGTACTAAATAGCGAATACGACGATATATTTGGTAATACTTTACCATTTTACCAAGCTAATTTACTTGATAGAATTGCGTGTCGCTATATTATTGAAATATCTATTGAGTTAACATCTAGCAACTCTCAATTAGTTGTAGTTGGCTTAAGTCCAAATCAACTGCAGTTATACTCAGGTTCATGGCTTGATTCAGGATTTAGAGTTGGTCAAACTGTAGATGTTAATATTTATAACATATCAGGCTCAATATCAGGAACAACATCTGCTACAGTAATTAGCATTATAGGTGGTGTTATTGAATTATCTAGCTTACCAAGTGGACTTACAAATGGTCAAACTTTTGATTCAATGAACAAAATTGAAGTAATTTCTAATTCAACTTACAATCAATTAGATGTTTATTCGAATCATGTTCAAAATGGAAGTGTAGGTAGTTCTGAATCTCTTATTGATGGAGAAAATACTATATTAAGATTTGATAATTTAAACAGCTTAACTATTGGTGATGACCCTGATGGAGTTGTTGTAGGTAAAAAATCAGGTCAATTCGAGATTTACAGTAATTTAACTTACAATTCAGTATCATCAGGCAGAAGAAGGTATACATTAGAAATATTCGTTAATCAAAGTGGATTATTTGACCCTAATTCGTTTTTAGGTGGTTCTTGTTATAAGCATTTCTTAAAACTATCAGCAACAGTTAATAGTGGTGAGCCTTTCGGTACTTCGGAGGTTGTGTTTTCACAAGATGCAAATACAGGTTACAAAGATGATGCTTATAATGTAGGGATAATTGACTCTGTATTACAAGGCGTGAATATTTTAAGTGTAAACGGAGGGTTAAATTATGACCAAAGTACAAATATTCGATTTACAATTGAAACAAATTCTACCGAAATACAAATTGGCGCTGTATACGTTCCTTTAGACGATTCATACAATCACAACAAGTACTTTAACCAAAGTGATTTATGTATGCTTTCTATAAGTTTTTCTCCTTTCACAAGTACGGTTTATAATTCAAGAACAAACCCAATAGGCGCTAATTATACACTAACAACAGGTGTAGTAAGTGTTATTTCTCCAACAGAAACAGAATACCAAGTTATTTTCAACCCAAATACAGCGTTTACAAACTTCATGGAGTCAAAACCCGACGGAGATAGACGAATGATAATTTGGTTCAAAGCTGGAAATGTAAATCATACAATTTTTGACGGTCAAATGAATAAAGCCGTTAATGTATGGGGTGATTTAGAATTAGGCGATATTTGTCAATTCTTAAGACATGACGAAAACCAAACAACACCAGTTACAGATGATTGGTTTAGTGGAATAACTCGAATTACAGAGGATGATTTAGGATATTTACTAAATTTTGTATTAAATAAGTCTATTTTCTACAAAGAAGTAAAAGTATTTATTGAGGCTTACAAGAGTGCAACAGGCGAAAGATTTACACTAGAAGAAGCTAGTTTTGATTTGTCAGCAACTCCAGTTGTCAGCGGTAAACAATTAATTGATTTACAGTTAGGTGTTAGTAATAATTTACCTACAACAAGCGCAAAGAAACAAGCGTTTTTAATAAATGATGATGCTTTAGTAGATACAGTTTCAGAGTATGGAGTGCGTTTGTACTATCCTTTCTTATTAAAGTGGCAATATTGGAATATTCAAAGTGGTGTTAGTGCTGACTTTTTTCCATACAAAGGACAAAACTGGTTTACATACGATGATTTAAGCGGTTGGAATATTCAAATAACTACACAAGTCATTACAGATAACGATAAAACATTCAGTTTTTCAAATCCGATAACGATTAGAACGTATGAAGACAATCCATTTATTGAACACGAATTAAGCTACCATTTATTAGACGGCACACAGGTAGCTTCGTTTATCGATGGCGAAATAATGGAAATTCGTGCAAAATGGACTGATATTTTCACGTTGGATGGGATTGATATGTACGGAACAATAACGATTGAACCCGAAGAGTCAAATCCTCGTTTTTTGATTTCAACTAAAGTTCCACATGATTTTGACGTTAATAATCCATTGCAACCAATTACAGGCAATTTAGCAACAGTTACACTTTTAGCAAGTAATTCTGTACAAGTTAGTTGTTATATTGATTGTAATAAACTAGATTTGTCAAAAAATGTAAGTGTTGGGGCGTTTATAGCTTTAAATACAGCATCAAGTGGTAAGTTTTTACTTCAAGAAAATGGGTTTTTACTTACTCAAGCAAATAATAATAAAATAATAATTTCTTAGATATGCCAACGACAACAGATAGTGCTATAAATGCACTTGTAGACGAAGCTACAGCAACAACAACATTAGATTGGTTTGTTCTTGATAAATGGGACGGCTCACAGTATGTTACAAGTAAAATTAAACCTGATAATATAGGTGGTAAAAACTTCGCAAACGCAAATTTAACATTAACGGCTAACCGTTCACATGACGGGAATTCAAACAGAATGACAATGGCGAAGTTCAAAGATTTCACATTTGAAACTTTCGTTGTACCTACAATTGGTTTAGCTTCATTAAATTTCAATGGTTACGGAACTTCAGCGAGTGATGAAACGCACGCTTTCAGTTCTGACAATGGTATGACGGCTAAAATGTACGGAGATAACTCAGCACGTTTTTATGGGAACTTAGGAGTTAACGGAATGTCTCCGACTGCTGGCTATGGAGTTTATTCTACAGGAGCTACTGCTGGTTTTAGAGGAGAGGGATATTATGGTGTTTTAGGAGTAGGTTCAGGGGCGGGTATTTTCGGCTCGTCTACTTTAGGTATAGGAGTTTACGGTTCATCAGATGCAGTAGCCGTGAGAGGTGATTCAGCAACTGGTATAGCGCTATTCTGTAATGGATCATCTTATGTAGAAGAAAACGGATTAGGTGCAGGTATGCACGCTAGTTCTATTTTTCAAATCAACTCAACTATACGAGGATTTTTACCACCTAGAATGACAACTACTGAAATAAATGCGATTACTTCACCAGCAGAAGGTTTGGTTGTCTATAATACAACATTGAGTCATTTATGCTTTAAAGACCCTAGTGGGTGGCGTAAAATATCTCATTCAGCAATGTAATATAAAACAATAATTTAATAAAAAATAAAATGGCAGTAAGAACAAAAGAACCGCAGTTAATTAATGCACAATTACAGATTTCGGATATAGTATATTTTGAAATAGACCCTAACGATTGGGGTGCTACTAAAGCAAATACTGAAAATGGAGAGGTAGATGTTTATAGATTCATATTACATGAATATTCATTAGATTCAAACGGTAAAAGAAAGACAATTATGTCTATTCCAATATTATACAGACGAGTTGGTTTAACAATACCAGCTTTGGGCGGTGCAAATATTTTCTATATTTTAGAAAATGCAGACGATAGTATTATTTCAGAAATTGACAGAGTTAATAAAATTCCATTTAGTCCAAATCGTATTCAAAATATACGTTACTGGAATTTAACATCTAGTGATTTAGAAAAAGTAGTTTAACATGGCTTACGCACTTGAAGAACGAGTAAAAGAGGTTGTTAAGGTAGTTAAACTGCCTTCAATGTACACACGTCAAAATAGAGGTGCGGACGAATGTTGTTGTAAGTTTGATGTGTTTGGAAGTGAGACAAACGACCTTGAAAAGAAAATGTACACAAGTGCATGGATTAAATACGCTCAGGAAGTTAATTTTATTCTAATTAGACCGAATGGACTTGAAGTTGTTTTGACAGCTTTACCATTCGTAAACGATGAAGATGCACTTTACACAACTGTAGACTGGTCAAACATAATTGACTTATACGGAATTGGTTGTTATCAAATTAGAATTGATTTCTTAATTTCAGGAATTGAAGACTCATTTATTTGGGGTAATTATAATCTATTCAACTACGATTTACAGCGATTGAATCACAAAGTAATGATTACAAGTATTTTTGATTCGTTTCAAACGTTTGAGAATATCAATTTTAAAGACACGAAAGTAAAAGATTCACTTTGCTTTAATGGTTGGTTTGGTAACTCACAAGATGGAATGTTAGTTGAAAACTTAGTTTATAACAACCGTGAAACTCGCAAATCATTTCGTGAATCAGTTGTTGAATATGAATTAACATGTCAAACAGAAAGCGAGTGTATCGTAAACAAATTACGTGAACAGCATTTATTGAATGAAAATGAAATGTATGTAAATGATTACAACGCTTTCAATCACAATCAATATTTAAACACATCTGTAATTATTGCTGAAAGTCCAAAAGCTACTTATAACCATCCGAAAGCTACGATTACTGTAAAAGTAGAAGATAAATTCAAAAATAAACGTTCTAAATTTACCAAATAATGCCTCAAAATACGCTTACAACAACAGATTTAAACCTTACTTCATTATCAAATGTTGGTGGTAATTTCACGGCTAAATGGAACGGTAAAACGAGTTTACAACCCATTGGGACAGTTACAGGATTAGTAACACTTCAATATTCAAATGATAATGAAAACTTTTTTGATTTAAGTGGGTTTGTTGCAATTGACGTAAACACACCGATTGTTTTAGATTCAGCAGATTGGGCTTTTTATAGATTCAAAGTTGATACAGTTGGAACTGGAACAGTTAAATGGTCTGTTGCGGGTAGTGATGTGGTGTTAAGTAGTGGTGGAGGTTCGTCTTCTTTGACTTTATACGGTTTATCTACAAATGACTACACAACGCCAGAAAAAAGTAAATTAGCTGGTATTCAGTCAGGGGCGGAAGTAAATGTTCAATCTGATTGGAATGAAACAAACCCATCTAGTGATGCTTTTATTTTAAACAAACCAGCAATAACACCGCCTGTAAGTTTACATTCTGAATTAACATTAGACGATGGAACAAATCCACATGGAACAACTAAAACAGATGTAGGACTTTCAAACGTTCCAAATGTTGATACTTCAACAACTGCAAATATTAGCGATTCTACAGATAAGCGTTTTGTAACAGATTCACAAGAAACAGCAATAACACACGCAAATCGAAGTATTTTAGATTTAATTACAGAGGCTTTTACTACAACTTTAAAAAGTGCTTATGATTCGGCTGTTTCTTGGATTTCAACACATGGAGCAACTATTTTAAGCCATTTATCAAATACTTCAAATCCACATAGTGTAACAAAATCACAAGTAGGTTTAAGTAATGTTGATAATACAAGCGATTTAGATAAACCAGTTTCAACAGCTACACAAATAGAAATCGATACAATTAATACTACTTTAACAGATTTCTTCACGGTAGATTACATAAACGATTTAAACGCTAAACAGGATGTTTTAGCCTCAGGTGATAATATAAAAACGATTGATGGTTTTAGCGTCTTAGGCTCGGGTAATTTACCAATTTTAGACCATAGCAATGTTTATATTTTCAACGATTTAATTTCAGCAACAGCATTACAGCCGTTAATTGGTTCAGCGATATCTACAGGAACATTCGTACAAAATACAACTAACTTTAGCGTTAATTCATTAGGTGTTTGTAGAACAACAAAGTCAGCAACAGCAAACTCAGGATATAGAGTTATGAGCGATGTAAACGCTATCCGAATAAAAGGTGGTGAAATTTATAGACAACGTTTTTGCCCTTTAAATATTACAACAGCCACTAGAAGAATGGGGTTTCATGATGCAACAAGTATTACCGATGCTGTTGATGGTGTTTATGCTGAATACTCATTGAGTGGTAATTTAGTCTTAAAAACATCTAATAACTCGACTAGAACAGCATCAAGTGTTATATCAACGCTTTCATTGAATACGTGGTACACTATCGAGATTATCGTAAATGCGACAGCTACAAGTGTTTTACTTAATCTTTATAACGCAACAGGAACGCTAATAGCAACATCTAGCAATATAACTACAAATATACCTACGGGAGTAGGTCGTGAATGTGGAGTTGGATTTATTACAACTGGTTCAAGTACTACTGCTGATGCTTTGGTAGATGATGACTTCTTTAAGTTTAAACAACAATTAACTCGATAAAATGACACTAATTACAAATTACGTTGTTACTGATGAAAACGGTAATAAAACGGAATACCTAACGCCACCAAACGGAATGCCTTATGAAGAAATTCAAGAAAATATTGAAGACGATGTTTATACAGCTTTATTATTCTTTTTTATAGTTTTTAAACCTAGACTAACAAAACTAATCCGAAATGCACGCAAACGTAATCGATAATATTTTAGCTGTTATTTTAAACTGCGATTTGAATTGTTTAAAACGAATGATTCAAAGTATAAATTTTATGCTTACGTTTCACGACTTTAAAAAAGAGGTTTACGAGTGGTATATTTATTTAAAAAATAGTGGTTACGATGTTATGCTTTTAGCAATTGGTTTAAGTGGTTACTTAATCAAACATAGGAATACTAAAAAAAACAAGTGGCGAAAATTACTTAATGCCACTTCGGGAGGTGTAACTGCTATGTTTATGACTCCAGCATTTGTTTACTTATTTAAAATACAAGAAATTTCAATTCTTTGCGGGCTTGCTTACATTATTGGACGTATGGGTGATAAAATACCTAACTTAGTAGAAAAGTATCTTCTACATAAAGCTAAAGACGAAATCGAAGATTAACACTTTCTTTAAAGATTTGTTTAAGAAGTAGGGTTATTCCTCGTTTTTATCGTGTACGTTTCCGATTAGTTTTAGTTTGTAGTCAAGATATTCCAAAATTGAAATATGAAGCGTTTCGTTGCATTCTGTTCTGAAAAATACACCATGTTCATCAAATTCAATTGTAACTTCACCTTTATATCCTTCTGAGAATGTAGCGTTTTCATTATCAAAATAATCATCTGTTTCATAGGTTTATATTTTTAGATTATTAATAGCTTGTGAGAAAATACCAATATCTTGTATTATTTTCAATAAATCTCGCTTGTATTGATACTCTGTTTTTTCAAAACAATTAACGCCGTTTTTTTGTAAATTTACTTTTTTATTCAACTTTAAATCAAAAACTTTAAAAACCCAAAATCTAGCTCCAAAAAAATCATTTACAAAATCATAATCAACTTTCATTTTAGCTTCTAACTTATACCTACCTCCGTTTGATATTATTTCTATTTTTTTACTGCTATTAAAAATTAATTTTTCCATATCCTTTGTTTTTTCTTCAAATATACCTATAATCCATTCACGTTTTCCTAAATTGTGGCGAATGGTTGGATTTAAGGATGGGCGGTTTTAAAATACTAATCCAAGCATTTGAGAGTAAATATTATTTACTATTTACCACTCAACATATCCTAAAAATTTAGAAGGAGCTAACATTTCAAATTTATCATACTCATATTTTCTTGTTAAATCATGAGCGTATCGGATATCTAAAGGTTCTAATGTAAATACTACAAATAAATTTTGACCGTTTACAGTTTGATGCAAATCAATAACATCACCATTTTTTAATTGTCTTTCGTTTAAATCGAATATTGATTCCATAATACATTTGTTTTAATTTTTTCCAAAAGTACGTATATTTGAGCAAAGAAAAAAATATGGCAAAGAAAAAATTATTGGAGGTTGTTGAGGACTTAACGACATTCGGACTTGAAAAGGGTATTTTGAAAGGTAGACCTGTTTTGAATAAGTTACTTTTTGAACTAGACAAACATTTAGAACAGGAATTAATACCGCCTTCACCTGAAAAATTAGATTCGTGGCGTAAATTAGGAGATTGTGCGATACTTCATTGTTCAGGGAATGGAATTGTACCAGAACTTATTAAAGGTGCAACAGGAAGTAAGTATTCACATACAGCTATCTTTAAAATTATTCAGGGCATTCCTATGATTATAGACTCGCAAATTGACGGCACTAAAATTCGTTCGTTCGCTAAATGGATTGAAAAGTACAACTACAATTTCACAGCAACAGATGGAACGGGTATAATTGACATAAAAGAAGTTAACGAGCATATCGGTTCAAAATACGATTTTCGTTCGTTGCTTATTAGACAACCTTTGAAACTAATCACAAGCAAATGGATTAAAGACAACGAAAGTAACAAGCGTTTATACTGCTCGGAGTTCGTCGCAACTTGCATGCACTTACCGAACGCAAAAGAACTTAGTCCAAAGGAACTACGAAAAGCGTGCGAAACACATAAAGTACTTATCGAAATTTGGAACTGATGCAACATAGAGATTACAAGAAAATTATTGAACACACCCAAAAATGGGAAGGAGGTCTAAGTCGTGATAAAAACGACAGCGCTAGTGTTAACCCTAATCCGCTACCTTATAAAGGTGTTAGCGGTTGGCATACTAACAAAGGTATTACTTACGCAACATGGGTTTCATTATTTGGTAAAGATTCAAATGCTGAATTTTACGAAATGAAAGACGAACAATGGATTAAAGCGTATTTTGTTTATTACAACGCTGTAAAAGGTGACAAAGTATTAAATGATTCAATCGCTTATTTCCTTACTCAAATTGCGTGGGGTTCGGGTGCAAATCGTGCAGGTAAAACAGTTCAAAAGGCATTAAATGAATTGGGGTACAATTTAACTGTTGATGGTGTTATAGGAATCAAAACACAACAAGCGATTAATACAACCGATTCAAGAACTTTATTTGACAAAATGATTGAAGTACGCGTTAAATTCTTTCAAGACATTTCAGAAGGTAAAAACGCGAAATTCCTAAAAGGTTGGTTAAGACGTTTAGAAGATTTTCGTTTAACTTTTAGACCAACGAAATAATTCACTACATTTGCATAGTTTATATTTCAAAGCCAGACAAGGCTGTTTCATATTTACTTTGTTTTAAGATAGGTACAATTAAGCGATTCACCCGAGTCGCTTTTTTATTTTACCACTCATCAGATTCCACAACCGTTCATCACAAAGCACAAAAATAATTTAGTATAGCTGTAAATAATTACAATTATAGTTGTACATTTGTAA
>Ga0075464_10001213_pt1 | contig 11660 bp, 11 predicted proteins | sample DEB19_08_DNA_5_FD_75068 | JGI IMG/M metagenome (GOLD analysis project Ga0075464, IMG submission 75068) | Aqueous microbial communities from the Delaware River and Bay under freshwater to marine salinity gradient to study organic matter... | ecosystem: Environmental > Aquatic > Marine > Coastal ...
CTCGGCCAAGGCATGACCGAGTACATCATCATCGTCGCCTTGATCGCTGTCGCCGCCATTGGCGTCTACAGCTTTTTCGGTGAAGCCATTCGGGGCCAGATGGCCGGCATGACCAATGAGTTGTCGGGCAAGTCCGGCTCCGCAGGCGTTGCCGCAGCGAAAGCCGGCGCAACCAATGCCGACGGCGCAACCGGTGCTAAAAATCTGGGTAACTACAACGGTTCGCAGAAATAAGTCATGCTTTCCCGGCGCCGAGCGCTTTCGCCTGGCCCGGGCCAACAGCGGGGCCAAGCCCTGCTGTTTGTCAGTGTGACCGCACTGGTGATGTTGCTGGCCATGCTGACGATGTTCAGCATGGGGCAACTCACTACCGAGAAGATGAAACTGCAAAACACAGCTGATGCAGCAGCCTACAGCGCAGCAGTTGCACAAGCGCGTGATTACAATTTTTCGGCCTACCTCAACCGCGGCATGATCGCCAACGACGTTGCGGTGGCTCAACTGGTGGGTATGGCGTCTTGGTCTCGCAATTACTACGACACCTTCAATGTATTGACACCTCGGGTTGACTCAAGATATTCGTCGATTTTGCCGGGCCCGCTGTATCCCTTGTGGACCGGCACGCATGCCGTGGCCAAAGGTGCATCCAAGGGACTCAAGGCGGGTTTTGAAAATGCCGCCAAACTGTTTGTCCCGCTGTTGCTGGGCATCAACACAGGTTTCGCAGGTGCCCAAAAGATTTACCACTATGGCACGGCCCTGACAGTAGCCCAAACGCTCGGTGTCGACGACAAGTTCAACAGCATCCTGCAAGGCACCATTGGCTTTGACCTGAGCGCGATCACCGATTTCATCCGCTTCGGCAGCACCTATAACGTGGTCAAACTCAATGATTCCAGCGCCAGCCTGAGCCTATTGGGCATGGCGGGCTATGCCTACAACACCTACCAATGGGCCAGCTTCACCTCAGACCGCAATCCCCTGGGACCTTGGGGCACAGAAACGGCAGACTGGACCTACTCGACCTACCACGACGAATGCGATTTTGCCGGCACGCGCTGGAACATGGGCTATGGCCTCTTCGGTGAGTGCTGGGGCGATGAAAATGCGGTTGAAGACAAACACCCATGGTTCCCCACCCGAAACCACCCTGCCAGCGCGACAGACGACGGGCCCAAAAAAGACCGCATGGCAGGGGTTGTGGACGCCTCCCTAGATGGCTTCACCAACGACCGATCTAAAAATTGGTGGCTGCCGATATTGATTGACCCCCTTGAACTGATCGGACCAGGGAGCTATGTGCCCTCTGGTTGGTTTTTCAAAATGCTGTTTCACGATGGCTCGACCAAACGCGCTGACGACCAAGGCACCACCTGGGGCGTCGACAAGGGCTTCCGAAAAGACGACAGCTGGAACCATCGCTGGGAAGCCAGTGACTCCACCAACATGCTGGCGATTTCAACCGTGCCCATTTGCGGCATCCCGTTTTGGGGTTGCATCAACATCCCTGTCGTACCGCTGATGTCCGGCGGACCGGCTTACCCCTTAGGTGAAGATGCCTCTGGCACAGCGTCGGCTGGGCCCAACAGTGGCGACTTGTCCAAGATGACCGCACTGCGGGTTTACCGAGACGTGACCGACGTGGCGCAGGCCACTGACAAAGCGCATCAAAATTTGAGTTCGCCGCCATTGGTGGTGGAAGTTGAAAAGCAAACCAAAAGCATTTCTACCAGTTCAACCAACTCCTCCACGACAGACGGTCGAAATCACTTGGCGATCGGTCGCACGGCAGGAGCCGCTGACCCGGCAGGCTGCGGCATCGGCAATGTGGCGCGAAATGCACCCAAGGTCACGACCGCTTTTGCCAGTGGCAACTTAGACGTGGGTGACGGTACCGCTGCCAATTGCATGCGGGCACTGGCCAAAGCAGAGGCCTATTTTTCGCGTCCAGCCAACCTTTTTCCGCGCGGCGATGGTTTGGCTGAATACGGCAGCCTCTACAGCCCTTACTGGCAGGCGCGCCTGCTGCCCAACACGTCTGGAGAACAGTCTGCGTCGCTGATTTTGCATGGCTTGACGGACTTCAAGAGTTTTGGTGCGGGCGCGTCCTCGACGGTGTCCGACATGCTGAATCTCGCCAAATAAGACCGGTATGAGCGCACGCCATATCCCCGCCTCAAGAGCACCTCGCCAGCACCAGCGTGGCCAGGCGCTGGCGGAGTTCACCATTGCGGCGGCCTTTGTCTTGATTCCGCTGTTTTTGATGATCCCCTTGTTGGGGAAATTCATGGACATGAAGGCGACCACGATTCAAGCGGCACGCTACGCCGCCTGGGAACGAACGGCCTGGTACGGGAGTTCGGAATGGGCCGTCGGTCAAAAATCAGACGCGCAGATTCAAAGTGAAGTTCAGCAACGATTTTTTTCGGATGCACCCACCGCACCTATGCGCAGCACCGACCAAAACCAGACCGGTGCCGTGGGCGGTAAACCGCTGTGGCACGACCATGCGGGTACTTCCATGCTGTCGACCTATTCAGCAGGGGCAGGGCAAGGCGAACAAACCCCGGGCACGATGGACGTTTTTTTAAATGGCGTTCAAAAAATCGTCAACGTGATCGACTCGGTGCTGGGCACCAAATTCAAGTTAGACATGAAAAGCCTCTACACCTCTAGGGTGAACTTGAACACGTCCAACACCTCGGCCATCTCTTTAGCGACTGGGGCGGGCACATCCGGCTTCACGGCCCCCAACTTTGTCATGAGCCAAATGCTGGTGGCCAATGGCTGGAGTGCCAACGGACCCGACTTCGTCAAGGCACAGACCGAAGGACTGGCCGTGCTCAGCCTAGCGCAGCGAAGCCCGGTCAAAGAAGTCATGGATATTGTTCAAACAGTACTAGGCACCTTTGTCGAAGAGCTGAAACCAAGCAGCCTCAAGCTGGGTGGCGAGATATTGCCAGACTATGTGCCACCAGATCGCTTAACCGCAGTCCCAGCAGCGGCTCCGGCACCTAAGAAAACCGCGACACAGCGGCGCGATGAAGAAGCCGCTAAGCAAAAAGCTGAAGCAGACGCGCTGACCAATCGCATCCAAACAAAAGTCAATGCGTTGAATGCCGCGATCGTGAAGACGCAGAACTCGATCAATAGCTGCAAGGCTGACAAACAAACTGAGTTCGATGCGAACTACAAAGAATGCCATGACGAACGCTATTGCTCTATCGACGCTGGATTCTTAGGTTGCTGGGAACACAAAACGCGCACGGTCTGCAGCGTCAAAATGCCTCCGGGCGGCTGGGGCACCAGCTACACACCGAAGGCTGATGCCAGCGTGGCTTGCCACGCCGGTCTGGACCAGCAAATTGCCGACCTGCAAGCCAAACTCAACGACCCTGATCTGCAACTGGCGAAAACAAAATCAGACGAGCAGTTGGCAGCTAATCCAAGCCTGGGCAATGACCCCGTCTTTATGGCTCAACGCAACTCGGCGCTGAACGACATCGCGGCGTATCAAGCGCAAATCAACGACTTGCAAAGGCAGAAAAATGCCATCTAAGTCATTTCTGCTGGCCGCTAGTTTGGCGATGAGCACCCTGTCTGCTTTTGCCGCAGAACCCAAAAAGCCAGACTGCGCGCCGTTTGCATTGCCCGACCTGAAACTCACCTGGGTCGCGCCCGATGTGGTGCACAACGGCATGCCGATGCAGATCAGGCGCTTTGACAGCAAGGACAGCGCCCAAAGCATTCTGGCGCGCTACCGAAAGGAATGGAAAGCCTCAGCACAAAGCCCGCAAGACGCCATCGAATACGCAGTCGGCGGCTATCGGGTCATTGCCAAGTTGCGTGACATGTGCTTTTACACCGTGCAGGTTCGCAGCCATGGCCCTGGTGGTTCCCAGGGTTTGCTGGCCGTGAGCCAAATTCAGGACAACAACCAGCCACGTGTTTTGGGCAAAGATTTCCCGATGATGTCGGGCAGCTTGGTCGCCGCTGACATGACGCACCGCGACCCCGGTAAAGAGGCTCGCACCATCATGCTGATGAACCAGTTTTCCACCAACGCCAACGCCGACTTTTACCGCCGGGTGATTGGTGGCGACGGCTGGAACATCATCAGTGACCACTTGGTTCAATTCAAAGGTGGCAGTGGCAATGGCTACGCCATCACCTTCAAGCGCGGCTTCAACGAAACCAGCATGGTCATCTCGCGCACCGAAGGCGGCAGCAGCGTGCTGGTCAATCTGGTCGACAAACCATGAGCGACGCAGGGACCAACATGCCTTTCAAGCGCCCCCCCAAACATCTGTGGCAACGCGGTCAGTCCAGCGTTGAGTACATGACGGTCAGTGCCTTTGCCGCCATTGTGTTGCTGGTGCCCGACGACAGCGGCAACGTGGCCGTGGTGCAACTGGCCAACGCCATCAAGACTTACTACAACGCTTTTGCTTATGCGCTTTCTTACTCCACCACGATCACGCCTTTTTGAAGGGACACCCGCGAATGACGACACCTGAATTTATTCCGCCTTCACTGACCAGAGAGTCTTTTTAACCATGCGAAAACTAATCACTTTATTCAGAAATATCAACCGCATGTGGCTTCTGGTCGCACTCGCTGTGGTGCTGGGCCTAGCCGCAGCCATGCTGATGTCCAAATACCTCAAGGGGCGCGAGCAAACCTTGGAGGTAGAAGCTAAGAAGCGCGCCAGCGGCGGCCCAACCGCTGAAGTTGTTGCCGCGGGGATGGACATCCCCAGAGGCATGGTGCTAGGAACGCAAAACCTCACCAAGCGTGAGATTTTGGCGGACCTGGTGACCGAAGAAATGGTGCTGGTCAGAGACTTTGAACGCATTGAAGGCGTTAAGTCCACACGGCCGATTCAGGCTGGCTGGCCTTTGCGAATGGGCGACGTGACCGAAAAAGCCAAAGGCTTTGCCGACGGTCTGGAGGAAGGTTTGCGTGCCATCACCATCGACGTGGATGAGATCAATTCCATGGCGCAAATGGTCAAGCCCGGCAACATGGTCGACCTGATGCTGATCGTGCCTGACAAAAATGATGTCGATGGCGGTCATCGGGTGGTGCTGGTGTTGCAAAGGGTCAAGGTCTTGGCCACCGGTCAAAGTGTTGCGCCTAGCGGTGGTAACAAAGGCGGGCCTATGAGCCAGGGTGACTATGGCGGTTCCGGCGGCAATGCACAGCGCTACTCGAACTTCACGTTTGAGGTCACACCGCAAAACGCAGCCCGCATTGCGTTGGCCCAGCAGGTCGGAAAAATCCGGGCTGTGTTGCGTGGCAACGATGACAGCGCCACGGTGTCATTGGCGGACATCAACACCAAGTCGATGCTCAACAGCGGTGTGAATGCGGTCAAGGCGAGTAACACGCCCAAAATCAGTGCGGTCGAATACATCATCGGCGGCAAGGGCGCTGCTGGCGCAGTCAACATCAACATTCCATCGCTCTTTCCGCCTTCAGCGGGTGACCGCCGGCCCCCTACCGGGGCCGATGCCGCACAAGCGGCCTACCCACCCGGACTGGCAGGCTTCATGCCGCCATCGGCTGGCGCCGTCAATGGTCAGCAACGGCCATGAGTCAAATCAACACACAAGGACACATAGCGATGTTTTCCAGACTCTCCTTCCTTTTTCCCTTGCTGGCCGGACTGGCTTGTGCATTGCCTGCCGCTGCGGCAGATGAGGTGTCTTCACTGCAATTGGTGGTGGGGCAAATCAAAACAATTCCATTGCCTAGCAAGGTCGTTCGGGTTGCCGTCGGCAACGGAAAAATCATCACCAGCAATGTGCTCGAAACCGAGATGGTGGTGCTGGCCGAAACCGCTGGCAACACCAGCCTGCGGCTGTGGACGGCTGATGGCAATCAGCTGAACTACGCCGTCAGCGTGCTGGCCACTGATCCGGATGTCACGACCAAGCGCCTTGGTGAGATGCTGAGCGCAATGCCAGGCATCAAGGTGGAGCGAATTGGCGACATGGTGCTGCTGACGGGTACCGCCAGCAAGGCCAACCTGTCACGCATCGACGCGATTGCAAAATTGTTTCCACAAACCCACAACGCTGTGCGTGAGGAAGAAGTCACGATGCGGCGCATGGTCTACATGAAAGTGCAGATTGTGGAAATGAAAAAATCACTCGGCGAGAACATCGGCATCTCTTGGGATAAAAGCATTGCCGGCCCTGCAGCTGGGATTGCGGGCAACTGGAACACCAACCCCAATTTCAGGATTCCTTCCACAGCGCCTGCTGGGTTTCCTACCGAAGCTGGAGCCATTCCCATTGGCGGTGCCGGCTGGCGTCCGTTCATCGGCATGACATCGGCCATCACGTCGATGATCAACCTGGCAGTCAACAACGGCGATGCCTATGTGCTGGCGACGCCAGAACTTAGCGCGCGCAGCGGCGGCAAAGCGGAATTTTTGGCGGGCGGACAAATCCCGATCATCTCGCCAGCCAGCGCGGCGGCACCCGCCACCGTCACCTTCAAGGACTACGGTATCAAGCTGATCATTGAACCGGTGGCTGACGAGAAGAACAACGTCAGCACCCTGCTCAAAACAGAAGTCAGCAACGTTGACAACTCCGTCGCCGTGGGTGGCAACCCGGGCTTTCTAACGCGAAAAACCGATTCCGAATTCAACGTTCAATCAGGGCAAACGATTGTGCTGTCGGGCTTGGTCAACACCGACCTGCAGAAAGACATCTCGAAACTCGCGGGCCTGGGCGACTTACCGATCCTGGGAGCGTTGTTTCGGTCAACGAACTTTCGCAGTGGCCGTACCGATCTGGTGATCTTCGTCACCCCGACCGTGATAGATCCGTCCTCACCTCTGAACCAAGAGCGTTTGGACAAGGCCAAAGACATCCAAGAAAAGTTCAAGGCACAGTCAAGCGCTGTAGGCATCCTCAACTGAGGGTTGATGGATTTTTTGGTTAACAGGGGAAACCATGTTCAGTGTTGAATACAGATCTGCAAAAAGTCAGCCTACGCGGGTCAATTGCGAGATCGACTCTCTCACCATCGGCAAAGCCGACGACAACCTGATCGTGTTGCGCGGCTGGACCGTGGGTAAACGCCACGCAACGATTCACAAACGAGCATCCGGTTTTTTTGTCGAAGACCATGGGGCCATGGGTGCGACTGAAGTCAACGGCAAAGCCATCGACAAAGAATACGGACCGCTGCGCACTGAAGACGTGATCCGGATTGGTGACAACTACGTGAACGTGATCGTCGACGCCGCGCCTGTTCATGCAGTGGCGACACCAACCACAGCGACTGCAACAACACCGACTGCAACGACTCCCCTGCCCTCGCCTGCAGCCGTTGCGGCCAGTTTTGTCGCGACACCGGAACCTATCGTGCAGCAACCGCCAGCGCAGAAGGCTGTGGTACCCGCCACGCCTGGCCTGACTGAGCGTATGAACGCAGCGCGCCTCACGCTGCATGGCAAGTTGATCAGTCAGATGGACTTGCGACGGGTCGACGTGCGGAGCATGAGCGAAGACGATTTGCGGTTGAACACGCAAACCATGATTGCAGAAATTTTGGCCAGTGACACCAGTCTGCCACCAGACATTGATGGTGCTCGGCTGGCCAGAGAATTGCTGAACGAAGTGATTGGACTGGGACCGCTGGAAGACTTGTTGGCAGACCCGGACATCAGCGAGATCATGGTCAACCGCTTTGATGAAATTTACGTTGAACGCAAAGGCAAATTGACCAAGGCTGATATTGCGTTCAGTACCGACCAAGCAGTACTCGGGGCGATTGAGCGAATCGTGGCCCCCATCGGACGCCGCATTGACGAAAGCTCGCCGATGGTGGACGCCCGCTTGAAAGACGGCTCACGTGTCAACGCTGTGATCCCACCGCTGGCCCTCAAAGGCTGCAATATCACTATCCGTAAATTTTCAAAGTCCAAGCTGGTCGACACGGACATGATCAATTACGGCTCAGTCACCAAAGACATGATGAAGTTTTTGGAAATTGCCGTTGACCAAGCCGCCAACATCGTCATCTCGGGCGGCACGGGTTCGGGTAAAACGACCTTGCTGAACGTGATGTCGAACTACATTCCAGACGATGAACGCATCGTCACCGTCGAAGATGCGGCCGAACTGCAGTTGGCCAAGCCGCATTTGATTTCACTTGAATCACGTCCACCAAATTCTGAAGGCAAAGGCGCCATCACGATTCGTGACTTGGTCAAAAATTGCTTGCGTATGCGGCCTGACCGGATTGTGGTCGGTGAGTGCCGTGGTGGTGAAGCGCTGGACATGTTGCAGGCCATGAACACTGGCCACGATGGCTCCATGACCACCGCCCATGCCAACACGCCGCGTGACTGTATCGCTAGGCTTGAAGTGATGACCCTGATGTCAGGTCTTGACTTGCCTTTGCGCGCGATTCGCGAACAAATTGCCTCGGCGGTTCACATGATTGTTCAGCAAAGCCGCTTTCCAGACGGCAGCCGCAAGATCACGCACATCACAGAGGTGACCGGCATGGAAGGCGATATCGTGCAGTTGCAAGACATCTTTTTGTTCAAGCAGGACGGCTACGACGAGAACGGCAAGATCAAAGGTAAGTTCGTCGCCACCGGTAACATCCCCGACTTTTGCCAAGACTTGGCCCGGCGCGGTATCCCCGTTGACTTGTCCATCTTCCAACCGCCGAAAAGCCTTTGATGTCTGAATTAACGTTCCTCATTGGTGTCGTGGTGGCGGCTGCTGCCGTCATCGGTTTGGTGGTCATGTTGTTGCTCCGGTCATGGCTGGACCTCCAACAGGACAAACTCGCGACAACAGCCAAGACAGACTTGGCCGCGATGTTCATCTTTATCGACCCCAAGCTGCTATTCAAGTACAGCGTGGGGGCCTTGATTGTGATTCCGCTCTTGCTGCTTGTCGTTCTCGACAATCCCTTGATAGCGGTTGTGTCTGGCGTGGTCGTCGCCTTCATGCCCCGCTACCTTGTTAAATACCTGCAAAAGTCACGCATTGAGCTGTTTGAAAAACAACTGCCCGATGCGCTGCTGATGGTGTCAGGGGGCATGCGCGCCGGTGCCAGTTTGTCGGTCGCGCTGGAGTCGATGGTGAAGGAGCAAAAGCCGCCCTTGGCTCAAGAGTTCGACCTGATGCTGCGCGAGCAGCGACTGGGTGTGGACTTTGACAGTGCGCTGTCCAATATGGAAAAGCGCATGCCCTTGCCCGACTTTGTGCTGTTGGTGGCGGCCATGAAGATCACGCGTGAAGTCGGCGGCAATTTTGCCGAGATTCTCGAGTCACTTTCCATCACCCTGCGCCGCAAGCATGAGATGGAGGGGAAGATCAAAGCACTGACGGCACAAGGCAAATTACAAGGCATCGTGATGGCGTTGTTACCCGTCTTTTTGCTGGGCATCTTGACCTTGATGGAGCCTGACGCGATGGCCCCGCTTTACAACACCCTGTATGGCTGGGGCGTGTTGCTGGTGGTCAGCATCATGATCACGATTGGCTACCTCGGCATTCAAAAAATTGTGAACATCGACGTATGAACTCAACCACTGTTGTCTGGACCTTGGCCGCGATGATCGGTGCTATTGCGCTGATCGTTTTGTATGTTTACTCCACTTTGAGCAGTGCCGTCCCTGAGGACGACCGTCAGTACATGGACAAACTGCCACCGGCTTTGCGCTTGATGTGGCCTTTGGTACGGCTAATCGATTTTCACCTGACATCGCGCATTTCATTGGAAAAACTAGAAAAAACAAACACCAAACTGAACAACAGTGGCGTTGCGCACATGATGACCGCTGAGCAGTTTTATGCAGTTCGGCTTGTTTCATTGGTGCTTGTTTTCGGCATCATGTACATGGTGACGGGCATGTTGAATAAGTCATCCCCGACCATGCTCATGGTCGGTGCCTTGCTGGGTTATTTTTACCCCTCAATTTGGCTACAAGATGCTCGTAAACGTCGTTATAAGCTGGTGCAAAAAGCCATGCCGATGTTCCTGGACTTCATCACCATGGCGGTCGAAGCGGGGCTGAACCTGACCGGTGCCTTGAATCAGGTCGTGCAAAAAGGGCCACCCGGTCCCTTACGCCAAGAGTTCTTTATGGTGGTTCGTGACCTGCGCTCAGGCCTGCCGCGCGCGGATGCCCTGCGCCGTATGGAGACGCGCTTGATGATGCCGGAAGTGTCGAGTTTCGTGGGAACCGTGATCCAAGCCGAAAAGATGGGCGCATCGCTGGGTTCAGCGCTGCGCTCGCAAGCTGACCAGCGCCGCAGCGAACGTTTTCAGCGGGCAGAGAAGCAAGCGATGGAAGCACCGGTCAAGCTGATTGGTCCGCTGATGATGTTTATTTTCCCAGTCACCTTCATCGTCATTGGCTTCCCGATCGCGATGAAGTTTTTGAAGTCTGGACTGTTTTGAAGCTGGGCGCTGTTTACCGTGAATCCGACAACCGTTGCCTTGTGCAGCGGGTGTGGAAAGCCACCAGCGCCATTGAACGAATGTGTGGTTTGCTCGGGCGGCCTCCCCTTCTGGCTGGCGAAGGGCTGTTGATCACCGCTTGCAACATGGTGCACACCGTTGGCATGCGTTACGCGCTTGACTTGATATTTTTGGACGCCACGGGGCATGTTCAAAAACTGGTTCATCACGTGAAGCCTCTGCGCTGCGCCGGGGCCTTGGCCGCAAAGTCAACGCTTGAACTGCCTGCAGGATCCCTGATCTCGCTCAACCTCAGCAAGGGCGAGCAACTCATATGGCGGGCGGGTGCCGCATGAAAAGTTTTATCACCCTCTTGTTGTTGCCGCTGTATCTCACACTGGCCGGTTGCGCCGCTACGCCAGAAAAAGTTGGCGCAAATGATGAACTGACCCTGATGCACCGTGAAGCGCAAGCCGCGTTTGATCAACGTGACGATGTACGCGCTGAATTGCTCTACAAAAAACTCACCACGCTGAGCAAACAGGATTCAGAAACTTGGTTGCGACTAGGCAATATCTACGCGCGTACCAACAATCCTCAACAAGCCGTAGAGGCCTATCGACAATCCCTGTCGATCAATGACACTGATCCGCGAACTTGGAACAATTTGGGGATTGTCATGCTCCGTCAGTCTTGGCATGCCTTGGTTCGTGCCAAACAGATATCGATGCCCAACGATGCCGCTTTTATGAATAGCGCGGACATCATCGAAGTGCTAGAGCGCTTACCCGCGATCATGAGCGAGAAAGCCAAATGAAGCTTTCCACAGCCAACAGCCATGACAAACAACCATGCCAGCGGCAGCGTGGTCAGTCGATGACGGAATACCTCATCATCTTGCCGTCGTTGCTGTTGTTGGTACTGGGCGTGATCCAGTTCGCCCTTATTTACCAGGCCAAGGCCTCGCTGAACTATGCGACCTTCATGGGTGCCCGCCAAGGCGCCTTGAAAAACGCCAGTATGACTTCCATCATGGATGGCGTTGCCGGTGGCATGACGCCGTTTTTCATGCGCACCAGCAACGCCCCTTTTCTGGACGATATGGCCAAGGCCCGCATGATTTCGGCCATTGAGGTCTTCAACCCGAACACAGCCAAGGTAGAAATCATCAGCCCCACACCTGAAGCTTTCGATGCCTTCTCCCTGATGTCGACCAC
>Ga0075464_10001214_pt1 | contig 11653 bp, 13 predicted proteins | sample DEB19_08_DNA_5_FD_75068 | JGI IMG/M metagenome (GOLD analysis project Ga0075464, IMG submission 75068) | Aqueous microbial communities from the Delaware River and Bay under freshwater to marine salinity gradient to study organic matter... | ecosystem: Environmental > Aquatic > Marine > Coastal ...
GTAACTAAATCTTTGAAAAAAGGTGATAAAGTAACTTTAGTAGGTTTTGGTACTTTCTCAGTATCTAAGCGTGCTGCAAGAACTGGTCGTAACCCACAAACTGGTGAGACTATTAAGATTAAAGCTAAGAAGGTTGCACGTTTCAAGGCAGGTAAAGAATTGAGCGGTAAGTTGTAATCTCAAATTAATTTGAATAAAAACCCTCGGATAATCATTTATTCAGAGGGTTTTTTTATATTTGTAGTCAAATCACAATTTAAAAATTACAATATCATGGGTAGAGGAGATAAAAAAACAGCAAAAGGAAAGCGCTTTTTAGGTTCTTTTGGTAAAAGCAGACCACACAAAATTAGAGGTATTAAAGCAGCAGCTCCAAAGGCAAACGCTTAATTTCTTTTAAAAATAGATTCCCCCGATTATTCGGGGTTTTTTATGCCTAATTTTGCATCATGAAAAACATGTACTTTCTAATTGTATTTCAACTGATCGCCTTAGCAGGGACAGCACAATGTGCCATCTGTACCAAGACAGCTGCGCAGATAGGTGAAGAAGCGGGAAAAGGTTTTAACGTTGGTATTCTGTATCTAGCTGCTATGCCTTTCGGGATCATGAGCTATGTGGCATATAGATGGTGGAAAAATGAAAAAGCGAGCTAATGCAGCAATTTTCAATCCTGATACCAAGTTGGAACAATCTGCCTTTTCTGCAGCAATGTGTTGAAAGTATCCGAAAAAATTCAACCTATTCACATCAGATCATTGTTCATGTGAATGAAGGAAAGGATGGCTCTTATGATTGGGTGAAATCGCAGACAGATTTAGAGCATACCTACAGTGCAGAAAATATTGGCGTATGCTACGCACTCAATACAGCAAGAACATTGATCAAAACTCCTTACTTACTCTATCTTAATGACGATATGTATCTGTGTCCTGGTTGGGATGCTGCATTGTTAGAGGAAATCAAAAGTATTGGGCATAATTTATTCTTTTTGTCTGCCACTGTGATTGAACCATTTGCATCAAGCAATTCTGTGATTGAGAAAAACTATGGACAAGAGATTGCTCAATTTCAAGAAGAAAAACTACTTCAAGAGTTCAATCAATGGGAAAAGAAAGACTGGTCTGGCGCAACCTGGCCTCCCAATATCCTACCAGTTGCCTTATGGGACTATGTTGGCGGATATAGTATTGAATTTAGCCCAGGCATGTATTCAGATCCCGACTTTTCAATGAAATTATGGATAGCAGGCGTTCGTTATTTCAAAGGTATCAACAAAAGCAGGGCCTACCATTTTGGATCCAAATCTGTAGGACGCGTTAAACGCAATAAAGGTTACCATCAATTTATTTATAAATGGGGCTTTACCTCTAGCTTACTTACAAAACATATGTTACACAGGGGTGAAGATTGGAATGGACCATTACCTGAATTTGTCATGACCACAAAATTGAAGTGGAAAAACAAATTCAAACAATTGCTTTCCCTTTTGTCAAGATAATCTCTGCTAGACAAATATTAGTGTAGCATTCCTCTAAACAAATCTTTGTGTAAATTCAAAAATATTGAAGTTGGGTTTTGCACATGCTACTTCCAAATCCTGTTCCATTTGCTTAAAATCAATTTGTCGCATTTTATGCGCCACAATCAATTGGATGGCTTTTGCTAACATTAATTTTTTATTGGCGCCTAATTCCGTGTTGGCAAGTTGATGTGCATCAATTGCTTGAATTAAATTGGTCATACCAACACCTTGAGAAGCTATAGTTGGTATCACTTTCACTAGCGTATCCGATACCCCATTCTCCATCATCATCTGATGAATATGATTGATAAAGGTTTGTGCATCAGGACGATCACTTTTATTGACTACAAATAAATCTGCTACTTCCATTAATCCAGATTTCATCATCTGCACCTCATCCCCCGCTTCTGGCACCAACACGACCACAGTGGTATCCGCTAAAGAAGCCACTTCCACTTCGGACTGTCCCACCCCTACTGTTTCCAATACAATCCTGTCAAATCCGACTGCCTGAAGCAAAGTAGTCAATTCGATCATAGAACTATTTAATCCCCCTAAGTGTCCTCTGGACGCCAAAGAACGGATGAATACCTGAGGGTGTAAATACCAATCCTTCATTCGAATGCGATCTCCTAAAATAGCCCCTTTATGAAAGGGCGAAGAAGGATCCACGGAAAGGACCGCCACTTTTTTACCTGCAGCCACCCACTCACCCACTAAGCCCGAAATCAAGGTGCTTTTTCCTGCACCAGGAGGACCAGTGATTCCAATGATTGGGATTGATTTTGGTTCAAGTGCTGCCAAATACGAATCGGTTCCTTCCACCTTATTTTCAATTTGTGAAATGGTTTTTGCCAATAGTAAAAAATTACCTTCAGCAACCCCTTTTGCGATATCTGAAACTGCAAACATTTATGAACGGATAATTTTATAATTCTTAAAATCAAATGGACGAATGCCGGTCCATTTTTCAAAATAGTATAATACCAGATTTTTAAAAGAGAATTTCTTTTTAGATATATCTAAATTGATCACCCAATTTTTTCTTTCTATCCTATCTAACATCACATTGGGATGCGTGCCTGTGAATCGCTCCAAAGAATCATACCCCGAGAAGTCATAATAGTCTGGGCTTTGGATGATTTTTTCCATCTGTGTATCATCATTCCAAAATGCAGCACTCTCTTTTTGCTTTTTACGCATTTGTTCTGGGCTCTTAACCCATCCATAATGGTAAATACTCGCGTCGATTGCTGCTACCGGTAATTTTTGTTTGCCGATACGGAAACCCTGCGCGTCCCGATACGCACTAATGGCTTTGTTGTTTCGAATGATTCTTATTTCGTGTGCATACCATTTTCTACTATCCCCTACATAATCATAAGTGCCATAAAAATGCTTGTATTTAAATAACAACCCTTGTACGTCGAAGTCGTCTTTGTATTTTTCACAAGCGGCACGAATCGTTGGATGGTATTTTTCATGCACCACTTCGTCTCCTTGAATGTAAAAAGCCCAGTCAAAGCTTGCATCAATTAATTGAAACGCTTTATTGGTTTCATCCGCTAAAACAACGCCTCCTTTTCTTAAATCTTTATTCCAAACGGAGTGATGAATTTTAATTTTAGGATCCCCGATTGATTCAATCAATGCAATCGTTTCATCTGTCGAATCCCCTATTAATACAATCATTTCATCCACGACTGGTAAAATTGAACGAATGGCTTCCAAGATAGGAAAGTCATTCACCACTGCATTTTTAATAATTGTAAACCCTGCAACCTTCATATTCGCTTATTTGTTCTTCAAATAACCGAAATCTTTTGCAACTTGCCTATTGTTTTACTTAAAGTTTGCTTGAAAGCAATTAATTTTGAGTTACGAAAATTATGATGTCTACAACTATTTGTTTCGATTTTGGCAATACCCGATTAAAGGCGGCAATATTCAAAGGCAATCAATTGGAAAAATTGGAGCTACTAGAAAATAGCGCGCCCTCCTCTATTCAAAAATTATTAGACCAATACCAACCAAGCAAAACATTGCTTTCATCTGTTATCCATCACGATAAAGCGATTGAAAACTTATTGACCGAGTATGGTCCATTCCATTTATTAGGCCCACAAACCAAATTGAATTTCACTACACCAGTAGGGAAACCGGAAACCATTGGCGCAGACCGATTAGGCCTTGTAGCCGCAGCTGTAGATTTATACCCCAATCAACACAATCTTATCATTTCTCTAGGATCTTGCATCACCTATAATTTTGTCAACAATAGAGGCCAATTTTTAGGAGGAAGCATCTCTCCAGGTATGCAAATGCGATTTAAGTCCATGAATGATTTAACAGCACTTTTGCCGTTAATTGAGCCCGCGCCAAGCTTTGGTTTGGTAGGATATGACACCAAAACCAACCTACTTTCTGGTGTGGTTTTAGGGATGGCAGCAGAAATTGATGGCATAATTGGTGCTTATGAGGCCAAATACAGCAAATTTAACGCCCTATTAACCGGTGGAGACCTTAGTTATTTTGTACCTCACTTAAAAAGAAGGATATTTGCGGACCAAAATTTAATCTACAAAGGACTATATGCGATTAGCGAAAAAAATACTTAGGTTAACCCCTTTCATTGGACTTTTCTGTTTTATAGCCCCTTTAAAGGCTCAGATCAATTCCCCGTTTTCTAGATATGGCGTCGGCAACGAAGTGTACAACAGTCAAAATGCCGCAAACCAAGGTATGGGCGGATTAACTGCGGCATACACGCCAAGTATGAATGGTGCTTTTGGACAAAGTATCAATTTCAATAACCCAGCTTCTTATGGCGGTATTTATATGACCACATTTGATATTGGGTTGAACTTAACCAACAGCATTCTTAAAAGAACGACACCAGCAGGTAAAGAAAAATCGACCTACCTAATACCGAATTATATTGTAGTAGGCGTTCCATTAAGTAAAGCAAAAAAGATTGGTTTTGCATTTGGATTAAGACCATTGACGCAAATCAATTACTCAGTCAATGATTATACATTTTCAGAAAGTATCGCTGATTCAATCTACACTAACTATAAGGGCGAGGGTGGCATCAATCAAGTTTTTGTTGGAGTGGGCAAGAGTTGGAAATACTTAAGTGTAGGTATGAATACCGGTTATAATTTAGGCAGAAAAAAAATAGATGTGGTTAAAGCCATCTTATTCAATAGCGATTCATCTTATTTTTATCAATCAATGTCTAGTACCAACACTAGCTTTGGTGGTGTATTTTTAAATTTAGGGGTGCAAGGAGAATTTCCATTGTCTAGTAAAACGAACGCAGTTACAAAGGATAAAACCGAGTACAGCCTTAGCTATGGCGGAACCTACACATTGGATCAAAAATTAAGTGGGAAGCAAGATATCTTAAGGTCGAATGGTATTTTTACCACTTCGCAAGAAACAGCTATTGACACAGCGCTTTTTCAAAAAGACATTAGCGGTAAAATTGAGCTTCCAAGTTCTATGACCGCGGGTATCTCTTTACATAAAAAAATTACGACTGTAAGAGGCGCTTATGATCAATGGGTGATCGGCGTTGAATTGAATCAGTCTAATTGGAAAGATGGATATAAGTTTTATGGTGCAACAGATCAAGTGCGCAATGCCACTATGTTGAGAGCAGGAGCGCAGTTGTGTCCTAATCCATTTGCATTTGAAAGTTATTGGTCTACCGTCACGTATAGATTTGGATTATTTAGCGGTAATGATTATATCAATATCAACAACAATGCTTTAAAAGTAAACGGCTTAACAATGGGACTAGGATTGCCTATTAGAAAGTATCGCTCCTACGATTACCAATTCACATTGTTGAACTTGGCTTTACAGATGGGTCAAAGAGGTGGAGGCGTTTCCAACTTTAAAGAAAACTTTGTACAATTTACAGTGGGATATAGTTTGAGTGATGTCTGGTTCAATAAACGCAAATATGACTAATTCAATACCTAAAAAAATAATTAAAATAGCAGTTGCTTGTATGAGTAGCTGCTTTTTTATGGCTTCCTGCGAGAACGATGTAGATGCTGTAAAAGCACTAGGCGCAAGGGTTGGCGGAATAGATGTAGGTAAAGATGTAGCTATTTATGTAAGTAATGATGGGAAATTAGGGGCTAAATTAACTGCCCCCTTAATGAATCGATATTTGTTAGATAGCAGCAAAATGATTGAATTTCCGCAGTCGATTCATGTAGATTTTTACAAAGACAGCAATCAGATAGAAAGCCAACTTTCTGCCAAGTACGCAAAATATAAAGAGACAGAAAATATTGTATTCTTAAAAGAAGATGTAATTATTTTCAATACCCTTGGCGATACTTTATGGTGTAAGGAAATGTACTGGGACCAAAACACAGGCAAGTTCTATACAGAACAGGACGTAGTGGTTAAGCAACATAACCCATTGGCCAAAATTTATGGTAAAGGTTTAGAAGCCAACCAAAATTTGACAGACATTCGTATCTTTAAACCACAACCAAATAGCTATGCGATCATACAAGATAGCAGTAGTTTAAACCCTTAAAATAAAGCAGATGGACTATAGAAAAATGGGCAAAACAGGGCTCCAACTAAGCACATTAAGTTTCGGAAGCTGGGTGACATTTCATAAGCAAATAGACGACCGTGTAGCAGACGAATTAATGGGGATCGCTTATGATGCTGGGGTGAATTTTTTTGACAATGCAGAAGTCTATGCGGCTGGGGAAAGTGAGAAAATGATGGGCCGTGTCTTAAGCCAGAAAAAATGGGATAGAACTTCTATCGTCTTGTCTTCAAAAGCTTATTTCGGCTGGAGAGGAAAAGCCAACAAACCCAACCAAACAGGGCTGAGTAGAAAGCATTTAACAGAAGCATGTCATGAGGCATTGCAGCGATTACAAACAGATTATTTAGACCTCTATTTTTGTCATCGTCCAGATAAAACGACCCCCATCGAAGAAGTAGTACAAACTATGAATACGTTGATTCAACAAGGTAAAATTTTGTATTGGGGAACGAGTGAATGGAGTGGAGTGGAGATCATGGAAGCACATAGAGTTGCAGAAAAATATCGATTGATTGGTCCATCTATGGAACAACCTCAGTACAATCTATTTGAGCGTAATAAAATGGAAAATGAATTTCTTGAGATCTTCAAAAATGTAGGCATGGGAACCACTATTTGGAGTCCATTGGCTGCTGGTTTATTAACGGGCAAATACAATGATGGAATTCCAGAGGGATCCAGATTTGAGATTGAAGGTTTTGAATGGTTAAGAGATAAATGGTTGATGCAAGATAAAATTAGCAGAGTGCAACAATTAGGTGCTTTAGCAAAAGCATTGAAAGTAAGTACTGCATCCTTAAGTATTGCATGGTGTATTAAAAATCCAAATGTATCTACCGCTATATTAGGCGCTACCAATAAAGCACAATTATTAGATAATTTAACTGCGCTAGAAACCGCTACCCTATTGACTCCTGAAATTATGGAGCAAATAGAAGGGATCATTGGAACTAAACCTGTATTGCCAGAATGGTAAACAGGTATTGCTGACTTAAAAATAAACTATGATTTTCGCCATCGTTGCTTCTATAATTTTAATTGGATTTTTCTCTGGATACGAGATTGGATTTGTTAGTGCCAATCGCCTTAGTTTGGAATTAAAGAAAAAACAAGGAAGTCGTTCAGGTAAAATTATTGCAGGTTTCCTTGAAGCCCCAACTCAATTTATTGGCACTTGTTTGATTGGACTGAATATTTCATTGGTTGTTTTTGGTATTTTATTTGAAGAACTATTACATACTTACATTTGGAGCAGGTTTGGTTTAGGGGATGGTGCCATTTTATTTGGCAACACATTGGTTTCTACATTGGTCATCTTATTTATTGGAGAACTTGTTCCAAAAGCTATTTTTAAAGCAAGGGCGGCTTCCATGATCAACACGTTTGCGCCACTTGCGCAATTTTTTCATCTTTTATTTAAGCCTTTAACGGTGATATTGGTCAATACAGCACAATGGGTTTTAAGTAATATTTTACAGGTGAAAATGGTCTATAAAAAAGAAGCCTTTACCAAAGTAGATTTGGCGCATTTTGTACAACAAACCAATTCGCATCAAGAGCAACAAGAACTGAATACAGACTTATTTGAAAATGCATTGAGCTTACCAGATATTAAAGTAAGAAAATGTTTGGTGCCGAGAACAGAAATTGTAGGCGTAGAAATTCAGACTCCATTAGAGGAGGTCAAGTCGCTCTTCATTGAAACTAAATTAAGTAAACTCATTGTCTACAATGATACCCTGGACAATATTATAGGCTATATCCACCAGCTAGATTTATTTAAAAAGCCAAAAGATATTAAAGCAATCTTACACCCTATCTTATTGGTTACAGAGAGCATGAACGCTGCCGACTTAATCAATTTATTCTCTAAAAAAAGGAAGAGTATTGCCTGGGTGGTGGATGAGTTTGGTGGAACAGCAGGCATCGTTACCATGGAAGATGTATTGGAAGAAATCTTTGGCGAAATCAATGATGAATATGATGAACAAGAGTTTTTAGAAAAGAAAATTTCAGCCAACGAATACATTTTCAGTGGAAGATTAGAATTGGACTATTTATATGAAAAATATGGCATCGACTTCGCGGCAGATAGCGCGGAGACCTTGAGTGGTTATCTCATTCATAAACACGAAGCCATCCCTAAAGTACGTGAGGTGATTCATTTAAGCCATTTTGATGCTGAAATATTGATAGTAAGCGACACCAGAATTGAGAAAGTGAAGCTCACAATACACTAATACTATTTTTTAGTTTTACGCCCTCATTTTCCCTTAGAAGCCTTAACTTTAGGCTTCATTCCATTCAATCCATGGCGTTATTTAATCGTTTAAATCCAGAAGATGGTTCCGAGATGTCTTTCATAGATCATCTCGAAGTATTAAGAGGTACCATTGTTCGATCCGCAGCAGCAATTTTGGTGATGGCCTTGGTTATTTTTATTAAGCGCGACTGGGTGATGGACAATGTCATCACAGGACCCATTCAGCCCGATTTCATTACCTACAGACTATTTTGCGAGTTCAGTCATTGGGCACATTTAGGCGATGCATTGTGTATGCCTGCTGTGAAAGTAACCATGCAAAGCACCACATTTGGTGGGCAATTTTTGAGCAGTATCAGTATGGCCATCGTAGGTGGTATCATCGCTGCATTCCCTTTTATATTTTACCAATTTTGGTCCTTTATCAAACCAGCATTGAAAGAGAATGAATTAAGGAATACTCGATTCATGATTTTTTGGGTTTCTTTCTTTTTCTTCTTAGGTGCTGCGTTTGGTTTTTTTATTTTAGGCCCATTCACTTTTAATTTCTTGGCAAGTTTCCAATTAGGTACAAAAAATGTCATTACCACCATTCCTACTTTCGCAGATTACTTGGATAATTTAACCAACCTGATATTGGGCTGTGGTATTGCATTTGAATTACCTGTATTGGCTTTTTTATTGACTAAAATAGGTATGGTCACGCCTAAATTTTTAAGTGGTGTACGTAAATATGCTGCAGTTGTTATTTTGATCATTGCTGCATTCATTACACCAAGTCCAGATTGGTATAGCCAGTTACTTGTGTTCATCCCTTTATATTCTTTATTTGAGTTAAGTATTATCGTGTCTAGATGGGCGTATAAAAGCGTAAAGAAGGCAGATGAAGAGTGGGAATAAGAGTAAGATAAAAACAAATTAAAATCGATTCATATGGCTTATGTTTTTGATCCTTCTAAACCCATCGCAATGGGGGCAGATCACGCTGGTGTAGCTTACAAACAAGAAGTAAAAGAATGGTTAGAAAAGAAAGGATACCAAGTTAAAGACTTTGGCACCTATACTACTGATTCTGTAGACTACCCAGATTTTGCACACCCAACTGCTGCAAGTGTAGAAACAGGCGAAGCAGCATTCGGTATTTTATTTTGTGGATCAGCGAATGGTGTTGCCATCACAGCCAATAAACATGCTGGCGTTAGAGCAGGCTTATGTTGGTTACCTGAAATTGCGCAATTAACAAGACTACATAACGACGCGAATATGATCTGTGTACCTGCAAGATTCGTGAGTATTGAATCTGCTATCGAAATGATTGACGCCTTTATGACCACTGCCTTTGAAGGTGGCAGACATCAAGGAAGAGTGGATAAGATCAGTTGCTCATAAAATAACCCCATAAAAATTAACCCCCTTTTAATTAACTATTTTCATTTTAAATAAACCAACATGCGTAAACTATTTATTGTACTATTAAGTTTGAGTATCGGATTTGTGAATGCACAAACGATTGATGCCAACACCGCAGCAAAGACCATCACAGCAGCAGGCTTAAAAAAACACCTTAGCATTATTGCTGGCGCCGAAATGCAAGGCAGAGAAACAGGAACAGAAGGAGAAAGAAGAGCGGCAAGCTATTTAGTGAGCCAGTATAAACAAATGAATTTGACACCAGGTAATGCTGGATCTTATAGAATGCCTTTTAGCTTATTTCAAGATAAAGTAACCACAAGCAGCTTAAAAGTAAACGGCGCAAACTATACTTTGGATAAAGACTTTTGGATCAGCGCAGCTGCTGCACCACAAAAACAATTTGTGAGCAGCGATGTGTTTTATGTAGGTGCAGATTTTAATGATAAGTCAACATTAGATGTGAGAGGCAAATTATTAATCAGCACAGAAGGCAAAGAAAGACCGATGATGGAAACTATGGCAGCACAAAAATTAGGTGCCATTGGTATCATTCATATTGCAAAAGCCAATCCAACCATGCCAAGCAGTTTGACTGGACGATTGGCCTTTACTGCAAATACCAATACATTTTTGAGTATGACAGTGACTAAAACTGTTGGTGCAGCTTTATTGGGCGGTACAAAAGAATTCAATGATCAAGAATGGGAAACATTGCCAGTAGGTAAATACATTGCTGCAATTGAATGGACTTCTGACAGAACAAGTACAACTGTACCAAGTGCAAATGTAATTGCGTACATCCCAAGTAAAGAAAAGTCAGACGAATACTTATTCATCACTAGCCACTATGACCATGAAGGCATTAAGAATGGCGTGATCTATTATGGCGCAGACGACGACGGATCAGGCACAACCGGTGTTTTGGCGATTGCTGAAGCATTTACACAAGCAAGAAAAAAAGGATTTAGCCCAAAGAGAAATATCGTTTTCATGAATGTTTCGGGAGAAGAAAAAGGTTTGCTAGGATCTAAATATTATAGCGAACACCCTGTTTTTCCATTGGAAAAAACCACTGCAGATTTAAACATTGATATGATTGGTCGTATCGATCCAACCTACAAAGGCGATTCAATGAACTACGTCTATGTAATTGGAGAAGATAAGTTAAGTAGTGATTTACAACCTATCACAGATAAGGTGAATAAAAACTATAACATGGAATTAGATAGAAGATTCAATGATCCAAAAGATACCAATCGTTTTTATTACAGAAGCGACCATTACAATTTTGCTGCAAAAGGCGTTCCAGTAATTTTTTACTTCAACGGAACACACGCAGACTACCATAAACCAACAGACAGAGTAGAGAAAATCAATTTCGATCTAATGGAAAAAAGAGCAAGAATGATTTTTGAAACTGCATGGGAAATGGCGACAAGAGAAGATATGTTAAAGCGCGACATGCCATTAAACATGCCAGCGACGAGATAGTTCCACAAACAACTGCATAAAAAATGCCCCTTATTACTAAGGGGCATTTTTGTAAAACAAAATCGGCACCCTCGTTTATGGGGGGTGCCGAAAAATAATTAGAGTGAAATAAATTAGCCCTTACATTTTGTGAAGGGCTAATTTATTTCTATTGTCCTAAAATATAAGAGAAGATCAATGGCACTACAATCGTAGCATCACTCTCTACAATAAACTTAGGCGTATGAATATCTAGTTTACCCCAGGTAATTTTTTCGTTAGGAACCGCACCAGAGTAAGATCCATAAGAAGTGGTACTATCACTAATTTGACAGAAGTAGCTCCAGAAAGGAACGTCATGCCATTCTAAATCTTGGTACATCATTGGTACCACACA
>Ga0075464_10001215_pt1 | contig 11650 bp, 25 predicted proteins | sample DEB19_08_DNA_5_FD_75068 | JGI IMG/M metagenome (GOLD analysis project Ga0075464, IMG submission 75068) | Aqueous microbial communities from the Delaware River and Bay under freshwater to marine salinity gradient to study organic matter... | ecosystem: Environmental > Aquatic > Marine > Coastal ...
CGATGTCAAGGAAAAGTTTCTATCGCTGAAGAAGTTCGCTTCCTCATTTAAGGAACTACGATTTTCATTTACCCTTCTTCACTTTTCTACAAATACTAACTCGCTGGAACCTTCCTGTCCGCTTTCTTTGAATACTTCGGGTGGTAAAAACTCACGATAGAAAAATTATTTATCTGTCAGACCTTAGAAGTCTATACCCCTCGCGTATAAACGGCATCTTCGCTGGTTCACGGAAGGGCCACTTTGTAGTAATTTGCATTACCTCAGACGGATTCCCAGCATAGGTCTTCACAGCCATGTGTAGATATTCTCGACAGATAAAAGATGTAGAAGAGACTGGATTTGAACCAGTATACACCATCTGATTACTAATAGTAACTGAGGATTTGAACCTTCACTATAACCGCCGTTATAGGCATTGCCATTATGCTACTCTTCTAAAAATTAAGAATGACTGAGATGTCTAATCTAGGACTCTCAAATAGCGGTCTTCATTAAAGATATGCCCTCAGTCATTCAAGTATTTAATAGGCGTTGTTGTTACACCAAAGGGGTTACGCATCATGCATCCTATGAAACGCAAATCACGGGATCTTAGAACCTTTCACAAGGGCGATGATCTTCAAGGATTTGTATATCATCTTATTACCACGTCTCCACATCTAGTTCCACTTCTTATATGATGGCTACTTCTAAGCCTACATACCTATTAAAATTTGTCCATAGAGTATTACACCCTCATGAGTTATGCAGGACTGGCACTAGCTATATGACTCCTAATAGCTGGATTCTTCTATCTTTATATTCCTTATTCACCAAGAGGAAATAGAAGAGAGGTGAAAGTATACAATGTATGGTTATTAACCCACACGGAATTTCAAGCCTGTACGCATAACTTAATATGCGCCTAACTCACCGATTTCCATTGTAAAATTGGTGGGCAAGTGTGGTATCGATCCACCCCCGCTAGGATTTGATTTACAGTCAAACTGCCAGAGCCACTGGCTTTACTTACCCTTAGAAAAATTTGAAGAGCTTTAACAGGCATACATACCATGCGAATCCGAAGACGTGAACTGAATCACTGCATGTGCATCACCACTCTTCATGAGTCCGGTTGCGTTTTGGTTATGTCAAAGAAGTGCTTTGCAATCATAAAGATCGTCCATTTAAAGATCGACCAGTGTGCTTGCTTGTTGCATACTAATAGATTTATATCAGTATGTCAAGAACTTTTTTACAGATTAAGATGCGTATGCAACAACCTCGATTGGCTTCGATGCTTTAACATCAAGGTTCTCGTAGTTGAAAGAGATTCGACTGTTCTTAATTTGAACACCTTCAGCGAAGGAATCGGATCCAACATATTTTCTACGGAATGATAACATTAATTGATCCTTTGCTCCAGCTTTGTTGTGCGCTGTTGGTAATGCATGATCACTTACCATATCAAGTGAAAACCCAACAGAATCCAAAGCTTCAGTAGCAGCAGTCAGAGCTTGGGAAACTTTTTCAAATCGGCCAGTTCCGTCAAGTTTGTTTTTACGAAGTTGGGCATTGATCTTGTTTCTTTCAGAAGAAGTCAGAGTGTGTTCGGCTGCTTCTGTAAGTTCATCGGATTCGACAGCAAGTTGCGGTTCAGCGAGTGCTACCTCCCTTTCGGCAAGCATTGCTTCATAGGCGCGGGAACTTTCGGATGGTGCTAGGTTATTTGTATTCATAATCGTTTATTTATACCCACGAATCATTCTTAGGGACGTATGAAGCAACCTTTTTCATTACAGTATTTTCAACGTCTTTCAGATTCATGATGTTTTGTCCAGCTTTTTTAACAGTAAAATAATCTTTAGTGGAGATGACATGACCGCCTTTACCAGACTTGTCCATCTTATTATCAACACCGACTTTATTAAAAGCAAAGACAATATCACCATCCATATATTTTGCTAATTGGCCAGAAAGACCATTCACAATATAGTTCATTGTGTTCGCAGTTCCCTTATGAATATCGATCAGAATTTCAACAGGCACTGATCTGTCTCTTTTAGCATTACTTTCGATGGCTGCATTGATCTCTGAGATGACCCAGATGATATGAATATTCACTTTATCGTAACCCCAACCAGAAGCAAGTTCGGTAATTTCACGCAGCTTTTTAACGTCTTTCAGAGTTACATCAAAGATCAGGTTGGGTTTCCGATCTTTAGGGGCAGTAACAACTGAATTGGTGAATGCTTGTTGTTGAGCATCCTTAATTCCAACGTCACTCATTACGGAATGAAGATGTGCTGTTTGCTTAGGATCTTTCAGATCGATAGTATCAAGGTCAAGTCCATATTCATCTTTGATTCTCTTTCTGAGTAATGGCATTTTAATCGCCAGAGCCTTTAGAGCATCAACATCGAAGATCTTCCCTTGAACAGCCAACAGATTGTTTACAACGAATCCCTTGCCAGAACCAGAACCACCAGCCATAATCACAATCTGATTGAACTTTGGATATGCTTTTGCTCCTAATACGATTAAAGCCTCATTGACCATCTCTTGATCTTCAGCTAGAATCTCCTCTTCAATCGTCGGTGCATTCATCTCACGATATGCGCTGGTGATATACTTCATAGTGGTTATTTATACAACGATGGTTTTTTATTGCATACTAATCACATCATCATAGATCAGAATTGCAACACCTAATTGTTTCTGAAACTCATTAGGTTTTTCGCTGGAACCAAGGTTTTCACCGATGATTCCGTCTTGACCGATTGGATGAACTGTCATCTTCTGAATGTCGATCTTACCTTCACTATCTAGTTGATAAGAGACTTGATGGAGAAAATCATTTTCCTCGATCTTCTCAATGTGACGATGCATATATGTTGCTTTTTCTTCCATAGTATAAAATTGGTAGGGGCGGTGGGAGTTGAACCCACTATCAAAGGTTTATGAGACCCCTGCATTAACCGTCCTGCTCCACCCCTGAAATTGGTGACCGTGGTGGAAGTCGAATCCACAAATTACAGATTTTAAGTCTGGTGCCTATACCTGTTCGGCTACACGGCCTTTGTAAAGTTATATATCAAGGGTCTGTTGACCAGAGTCGAATTGTGGCAATCATCAACAGATACATAAGGGAAACTCCTAGACCTAAAGTGAATCCGAAGAAGTAACCAAATGTGAGGCAAACAATTAAGTTGAATATAAACAGTTTCATTTTTCTCTTGGGTTTAGATAGTCATCATGATTCTCATCGAAGTTCATTAGATCATCTGGCTCGTCATTATGCCACTTTGGCATATTTTTAACGAATGAATTCCATTCATCTTTAGTGATTTCGCCAGCTTGGTATTTTTCATAAACTTCGTATGCTTTCATAAAGGTTAAGCAGTTTAGTGTCTTGCTCAGGACTTTGAATTTTTACAGACCGTGTTCGTGGGTCATGCCGAGAACTTTGCAGACAAGTAGTGCCTGCGCTGTTTTCATCTCAATGTCTCTTTGGCCCTGTGGGGTTACGAATACACTTCCGAGATACCGATCCTCTTGTTGAAGAGCATAATTGTAACCCTTGAGTGCTTGCTTTTGGTCTTTGGTCAATTTGATTTTCATAATGTAGTAGTGGTTTGAACTATGAGAACACCTTAACTCAAATAGTGCAAATGTCGAGAATTATTTTCAATTATTTTTCAGGCGGAGATTGCCTTGAACCTCTTGTCCAATCTGCTGTAGTTCATTTCACGAAGTTTGTAGCAGGTGCGCTGTAAAGTCTTTTCATCCTTATTACTGGCAACAATCCAGCCATTAGGTTGCCGTGTAAAGACCCAGCCGGAGCCTAGTCCATATCGACCTCGTTTAAGGAATATACTGAGCGCAGACGCTGCTGTGTTGCCACTAACTGGCACCTCTTGTCCGCTCTTATCAATGACGATGTAATCTTGGTCCTTCATAATATGATTTATAATCGAAAAGTGTTAAGCAGGAACTGCGACGATAAATGTTCCGCAGCAGTTGTAGACCTCAAAGCCCTTGAAGCCATCTTTTTCATATGGACTGATCGAATCACGTCCGACAACCCAGACTCCATTGATACCTAGCGTATTCTTATAACCGTCGCTTTTGGTAGCTGGCTTGAATCGGCTGTTCTCTTTATAAGCAACGCAGTCTTGCATTCCATCGAAGCTGCTTACACAGTTAATATGAAGTGCTGGACGATTCTTGTTGATGAAGCTTTTGAGTGTGGCGAGTGTTGGCTTTTTCATAATGTAGTAGTGGTTTGAACTATGAAATCAGAGTAATCGATTTCAGACGAATGTAAATAAAAATCGCACTTTTCTTAAAAATAAATTACAGAGCAATTACACTCGATGGATAAAACTCTTTGGTCAACCCAAGATGAAGTGGTTGAAGATTCCGATAGAAAATTTCGGTGCCATTTCTCATTAGAATCCCAACGTCTGGGTTAGCCTGGAGATAGGCAGTCCGTGCCTTTTCAAAGCGGATCTTTTTCTGGTCATTGAAATAAGCCTCATAGTCTCCAGATTGGCGGGCTTTTTCTTCGCGGTGGTCGGATACGGTCTTCATAATGTAGTAGTGGTTTGAACTATGAAATCAATGTAATCGATTTTGATCGGATGTAAAGAATTATTTTTCAGAAATTCACATAAAGTGATTTCATGAAGAACTGAACTGAACCATTAAGAGCGGTCTCATCCTTGCAGTTAAGAACCTTAACACGACCGAAGCCTGCTGGTGAATCAGCGATGCGCTGGTAGGAAACGCCGTTCCAAGAAAAGATGTTTCCGACGAGTAGATTTGCAAATTGGATGGTCTTCATAATGTAGTAGTGGTTTGAACTATGAAATCAGATTAACTCAAATTTTCAGTTTGTCGAGAATTATTTTCAATTATTTTCAATCGACAATCAAGCTCCATTCTGCGTCAGATGGAAAGGCTTCATCAGCTTCTCCAAACATGATTGAGCGGTTGTATCGACCGATCTCATCGGATGCCAGACCTTCAAACTGGCGGAGCTTAGCTTGAAGATTGCTGGAGATGATGGACTTGATTTCTTGGAGTGTTTTCATAATGTATGTTTGGTTACCGTTACGGATTCAACTTAGCAGATCATATTGATTTGTCGAGAATTATTTTCAAATAAATTCTTCAATGAAGTCAGCGATGTCTTTGAAGTGATGACCCAGCTCCCACTGATCCAATAAAAGTCCTTCCAGATCAATTTCACTTTCTGTACTTCTGATTACACTTTCCACTTCAGAGAATGGAATGGTATCCACCACTTTGCGGCCGTGTTGAAAGACGTCAAAATCTCCATTTTCATTGAGATAGTGATTCTTGATGATTTCGATTACGGTATTTTGCATTTCATTCATATGATTTCGTATGTTGTAGGATTGATAATTTTTATCAAATATGCGATTATCCACTCTGCGTCATCTTTACCCAGTGGTTGAGAACCCGTTCGGTTACCCATGCGGTACTCAACCAAGTCGCTCTTTACTGTCAAGACTAAATGTTTCATTATCTCTTCTGCTTAAAGCTTTTGATGGTTGCATCACGAAGCTCTTCAATTCCTCGAATATAACCATGATGGTTTTCTTCAACCAACTTCATCTTGTTGAGTTCATTAGCCAATCTATAACCAGATGCAAACATCAAGAGCATGATCAAGATGACTGTAATATGTTCGGTGATGTTCATTTCAGAAAGATTGCTTTGATGTTCCACTTCTCCCAGACGATTTGATCGTCGGCTTCATCGATGCCAACCATCATGACTGTTTTCTTCATGATCACTGGACGGCTACCACGACCTGGACCTTCGCCACACCAGAGAGTGTGCGTTGCGCCACGTTCTGCGCTCCATTCACAAGGGGCTCCGTCATACACGTCATGAAGACGCTTATATTCAAGTTCCTTAACAACGTTGCACGTGGTATTCCAGAGGTGATTGGCTACGGCTTTGTGGTCATACATGCCGGCGGGGATTGCGAGGTTTTGCATAATGTAGTGGTTGGTTTCGGTTACGGATTCAAACTAATCTATTTTGAATGATTGTAAAGAATTATTTTAAATTATTTTTACCATTCGTCGCGGTCGCAATCTGCGTCATGTTCACCGCGAAGGATGCCCTGTTCTGCTTCAATCTCAGCATTCGATGGAGTGGCATTCACCAGTGCTTCTTGAACACGAGCAAATACTTCAAGCTGTGCTGGGACATTCAATTCTCCAACTTCAAGTGGTTCCTCATTCTCATCTTCAAGATGGACAACTACGGGCTCATCTGCGTCCCAATCGCCATTGGCGTAGTTGAAAGATGCGGCGAATTCAGCCATGCATGTGCCGTATTCTGGGAGGGTGATTTCAATTTCAAAGTTCATAATGTATGTTTGGTTTCGGTTACGGATTCAAACTAATCGATTTTGAATGAATGTAAAGAATTATTTTCATAAAAATTGAGCAGTTTTAAGTCATGCTCAGGACTCTTGGGTTAATTAATAATCACGAACGAAGCAACCATTACCAGCAAGCTCCCAAGCGGCTTGGCGAAGGCGATCTTCAGCTTGCCAATAATCTGAACCATAAACAGCGTATGTCTCGGTCCAACGAGCTTCATCGATTTTACCAGCTAGCTCGATTTTACGAACAAGTTGAGCTGCACGCTCCTCTTCATCACCTTCAAAAACGTGACCTAGAACGTAACGGGCGCCTTCAGCTGTAACAGCATGAATAAAAATCTTACGGCCGTAAATTGCACCGTCTGGATTACCCATATCGGCAAACTCTGGATCAAACTCAACGATGGCTTCGTCTTCAAAATAATTAGCGGAATTAATCTGGATCATAATGTGGTAGGAGTTTCAGGTAGTCGCGTCATGCAACTAAGAACAACTTATCACATTATGACCAGATGTCGAGAATTATTTTCGATTTTTTTTCACAGAATCAATCTTCTTCTTTTCGATCAAAGCCCTCTTCTTCAGACGCTCGCCAACTTCATCAGAATCCATCCAGATGTCTTTGTTATCAAGAAGTGAGTTAATCTCTGTCTTTGTTAAAAAGTTCTCATACACGTCTTCAAAGATCTTCTCCGACCATTTTCTCTGGTGAGAAATCTGATCAAACATCTCTCCGCCCTTACCAAAGCTTCCGCCAGAGTAATTATGGAACATGAACATTGAGTGAGGAACAACATGGAATTCATCAGCTGTCAAGAAAATAATCGTGGCCGCCGACATACATGCTCCCTCAACAATCGTAATGACATGAGCGCGTGTCTCACGAAGAACCTGAAGGAACTGAATCGCAGTAAACAAGTCACCACCAGGTGAGTTAATATGAATACGAATCACATCAGTCTGTCGCGCAGATCGAATTTCTTGGAACCAGTCAGTATATTCTGAAGGGTCACCGATAGCATCCGAGATGTAATAGTCATGGACTTTTCCATAATCGGTAGAGTAAAGTTCCTCATTCCTCCCCTTGGGGATGTCAACAATACTCTTCCCGCTTGAATCAATTTTATTAGGTTTGCCCATGTAGTTTGTTTTTGTTATTTAAAGTTTGTCCCAATCAATGTAGGTCGATTCAGAGGATCCCTTGTTTTGAGGTTTCCCCTTCTGTTTTTGGTTATTTGACTTTCTTCGATTGTCAAATGAATCATCGTAATAAGCACTATTTTTTTTATCATTGCGCTTCAGTGATGAATTGCCGTCCAATTTCCTGCTTCTGCCCATCGTTTTGTTCTCTGTCTTGTTTTTCTTGTATTTCTTTTGCCATGAGATAATCCCTGACAATTCCAGATCTCACACAATCCTCCCATGTGAATTCAATGTGTTTGAAATAGTTGAGACGGTCAATGATCTTCATGAACTTGAGAATGCCGTCCTTTTCAGATTCTCTCCAGAAGTCTGACTGGTAATAGTCACCGCAGAAGATGATTCGACTGTTATCACCAATACGAGTGATTACGGAATCGAGTTCATGGCCGCTACAGTTCTGGCATTCATCAACAACAATGATCGAATTGTTCAGAGTAATACCACGAATGTATGAGGTGGTAATGAATCGAATTGCGCCCTTCTTCACTAGAGTATCCCAAGCTTTTCCATCATTGAATAGATCATTGACAATACTAACATAAGGTAGAATATATGCAGCTTCCTTTTCACCCTGAGTTCCAGGCAGGAAACCCATGTCTCTGGTTGGAACAACAGATCGAACAATAACAAGACGCTTCTTGAACTTGCTCTTAATTACAGCACCTAGAGCCTTAGCCAGAGCAATGAATGTTTTTCCAGAGCCAGCAGAACCAGAAAGAATCACATTGTAATCTTTGTCGAATGCTTCAAAGAATTCGTGTTGAGAATCAGTTAATGCTTCAATGCTCTTTAGATTCAGAGCTACGGGTTTAACAGCAGGTTCCTTTGCTGCCACGATATTGATATTCTTCTTCGTTTGTGGTTTTGCCATTATCGTGTTTCGATGGTGTTTTTTCTTCCAGATCCAGATTTGATCTTAGTCAATACATCATTCCAACCACTACCCGCGCGCTGGGAAATGGTTTTAATACCGTGATATGAGACAGCTAGAGTATGGAATCCTCTTTTTACAGTTCCAGTAGATTCACATTCGATGCAAGGCAAAGTGATTGGAATATCACGGGCATCAATTGTTTGAGTCTCCTCCCATTTGGAATTACATTCAGTACAATAGTAATCGTATCTCATATAATCGATTTATACAACAAACCAAGACGGTTTTTGCCGACCAGTCCAGACCATCTTGAACTTATCATTTTTGGTCTGATAGAACTTGCGATATGAGGTTACTGGATCAGACTCATCCATACACTCTGGATTACTCTTCATAGCCAGACGAAATGGAGTGCGACCTACTGCTGGAAACTGCTTGGGCAGATCACCTAGAACCTTACGAAGCTTGGTGTCAGTAGCGTGAACTTTATTGTATCGAAATGTGTATTCATCACATAATGCACAGAATAGTTCATAATGCCACTGGTAGTTTGCTGCAGATTCTCTGGTCCAGATAGACGATGGATGATTCACATGAGCTGCTTTATACAGCGAATCATTTGAGTGGAGCCAGTCTGTCTTTTTTCGGTCATTAACAATATGAACGTGTTTACGACCGTCGAGTACACGATGTGCTGTTGAAAGCATTTGTGCTGATTCGACAATCATTTTAACAACATGGACATTACAGTGTTGTTGAGCGGCTAGGAGTGGTGATTCGTCAAGGCAAAAAATATTCATTGCGAAAGGAACTTAACTCATAATCCCCTAAAATGTCAAGAGGTTTTTCGAGTTTTTTAATCGAATCCTCAAGAATCTCAATTTTCAGTTGGTAGAATGGCATTCTTTCTGTCGCTCCTTCTTTTTCAAGACGCAACAGAAAGAATTGTGTTTCACTTAAATCAGATTTTAATCGATCTAATTTAGAGGCACCCTTTGCCATTATTACTTGATCAGATTTGGAAATGCTTTCTTGACAAGAGCCAGAGATAATACTGGACAAAGCTTGCTCAGCTTCTTGTCTTTCATAGCAATCACAATATCAGCATCATCTGGATGAATCGATTCAAGTAACTGAACAAACAGCATCTCTTTTCGCATAGCTGGAAGAGTAGAGCCTTTCACAAAGTAACCTAGATTTTTAATCGAGTTATCAATCCTAGCCATTTGGAATCCAACTGGAGCAGCATCACGACGGAATGGAGGAGCTCCTTCTGGAAGATCAAGAACGATGTTATCATCGAAGTTGCCTTGAAGAATTGTTTTCAATGTAAAGGATTCATTGTCTTGGAGAATCTTAACACGAGTGGTATGGTTTTCTGCCTCAGTTAGAGCCTTTAGAATCTCATGAGGAAGCTTATCCGATTTTGGTTTCATTAGCATATATTTTATATATCAAGAGAAGAATTCATTAGCACAAGAGACTAACATGTTGCTGCACCGCTTTTTGACCAAGTAACTAAAGACCTTTGAGTTTGGTGTTTCTGGAACGGAATTATATGTCGTAACAATAGATTCTTTGATGTCTTCTGGAATACACGACAGATCGATCATCTTTTTGTTACGCAGATAATTGGTGTAAATCTCAGCTGGCATCACAGATTGTAAATTATCTGGAGTTTGATACCATTCGTCAATCTTAGTTGAACGAAGTGATGTCTGACGACCACCAGATGTAAAGACATCATCTGGTGAAAGAACATTGGGAACACCGTCAGATGAATCACCACGAAGGATGTGTTCAAACAGATATTTGTGCGGATTCTTATCTTCGATCATCTTCTTAGTCATCGGCGAATACTGTTTCACATTACCGTATTTCTGAAGCTGAATGAAGTCTTTATCTGCGCTCACGATCATCACATCTTCATAGTTGCCAAACTCTTGAGTTGTCTCAACCAGAATGGCGATAATATCATCAGCCTCAACATTGCCAATCTTGACAACTTTATATGGAAGATATTCTTCAATCTCCTCGCGGATCACACCCATGATCCTAAAGATTTCCTCCCAGTCATGAGTAGCGACTCCTTCTTCACGATTCTTCCTTCGATTGGCCTTATATTCTGGAAAGATGTCTCGGCGCCAAGAACCGCCATCGCAAGCAATTACCATCTTTCCGTATTTCGCTTTGTATTTCACATTGTATCCGCGAAGTGTATTGAGGATCAGGTTTCGTGTAACCGTTTCGTCAATGGGGGCATTTTTATCTTGGCTGAGCATCGAACCCATAGCCAATCCAGAGTAGTCAATAATTATCATTAGGTGGTAAGTTTACATTATTAATCATTATTTGTCAAGAATATTTTTCAGAATATTTCTGAAGATGTCGTCTAGTGATCTTAACTTGGATCCAATCATTGTAATACACAGGATCAAGTATCGCATTTATGTTAAACTGTTCCCTTGCCTCAAGGTATGCGCATACTGATTTTGATTCACAAAGAAATTTGATCTCACGTTCAAAATTAGATTCACCATCTTTCTCAATATCAGCTAGAAGAGTTCCATTAGAACCCCAGTATTTTTTCCAATCGCTTTGAACAACAAGCTTTTTCTTCTTGCCCTTGACAACCTTAGTTCTCATTGACCAGAAGAATTTCTTTCCGATATACTTGCGACCATTCAGAAGATTTCTGATTTCATAAACAAAACCATAGATCTTCTTAGGATCTAAATCATCACCCACAAACTCTTCACCATTGTATATCCATCCCATATTGGGGATATTTATTCATCAAGTGAATCATCGTAAGCATCTATCTCTCCTCCATACTTTCGATGAATTCCACAGAATGGGCAATATTCTGGTGTGAGTTCTTCGTCTGGAATGAAATCAATGTCCTGATTTTCGTCATCGAACAGTTCATCAGAGTCATCCCATAATAATTCATAGGTGTATTTACATCTTGGGCAAGTATTTTCTTCTAACATTTACTTATTTAGGATTCGCACGAAGCGCACGTTAGGATCGATCTGGCCATCTCTTGGGCTGGATTAGCTGATCGTTGATAGTATAGAGACTTGAGTCCTTGTTGCCATGCAAAGATATATAGCTCATTCACTTCTTTGGCTTTAGTATTTGGTGGAATCATGACATTAAGA
>Ga0075464_10001216_pt1 | contig 11641 bp, 18 predicted proteins | sample DEB19_08_DNA_5_FD_75068 | JGI IMG/M metagenome (GOLD analysis project Ga0075464, IMG submission 75068) | Aqueous microbial communities from the Delaware River and Bay under freshwater to marine salinity gradient to study organic matter... | ecosystem: Environmental > Aquatic > Marine > Coastal ...
GCCGGAGCCGTCGCCGTAGCCGGAGCCGTAGCCGGAGCCGGAGCCGTCGCCGTAGCCGGAGCCGTAGCCGTCGCCGTAGCCGGAGCCGTCGCCGTAGCCGTAGCCGTAGCCGTCGCTGTAGCCGTAGCCGGAGCCGTAGCCGTAGCCGTAGCCGTAGCCGTAGCCGTCCGCATTCGCTGATCTTAGAATGTAGCCACCGGGATCGTTTTGTGAGGAAAGCGGCGCGGCTATAACCTTCCCATGCTTTACCAGCCAGTCATTGACACCCTCCAAGCACGCGCCGCTTTCAAGGACATCAACGACCGTGACCGTCTCTTTGAGGATGGGCCAACTCACTTCGCATCCTCCCACGCCTTGACAGCCAATTCCTTGACCTCGAAGACTGCCGTAATTTTGCGAACCTCAATATCCGCGCGGGCGGAAATCTTGCTGTTCGGAGTTGGCCCTGTTTCAGCCAACTGCATCACCCCGCGAGTTGTTCCCCAATAGATTGCCATGCGAGCGTTTTTTAGATAGATCCTGTCGCCAGAAGTATCAGTCGCGTATCCGAAGAAAACGCCTTTGAACTCGGTGCAGACAATTACTGGCCTTGCTCGTTTCTCCACAGCTATCTCCTTTGAAAAGGAACAAAAGGATAATTTCTCCCGCCCCGTCCTTAGCCCCTCGGTCGCGCCGTCCGTGATCCGTGCTGCATTGGAGCGAATCACACTCCCGTCGAGACTCGCATTCTCCTGGCATACGATTCGATACGGTAAGGACTCCGCGTGCTGGATGCGGTCCCGATGTTGCCCGGTCGGGACCAGCCGGGGGCGGCCTATGATACCACCTTCTTTCCCCACGCCGACACCCCGCAGCTATCGCAGGTGTAGGCCACGCCGCCGATCTTGAAGTCCCACACCGTCCCGCGCGAAACCGTCGTATTTGCGATCTCGCGATCGCTCATAACCCGGTAGTAGCCAGCCTTGATCAGGATCTGGCGGGCGTGCTTGAGGAATCGAGCCGCCGCACGACGCGCCTCCGCGTCCTGGCCCTTGTCGGACGCGATCTCCTCGTGGTACTCAAGCTCGCGCTCCCACGCCTCTGCGTAGGTGTAACCCGCGTCCTCGGCAGTGCCGCCCGCCTCAATCTCGTCCTCGATCCAGTAGGCCAAAGCCTCCTTGAGGTCATCGGAACCTTCAGCCTCCGCGATCTCGCGAAGCCTGTCGATGTTCGCCTGGATTGACTTCATCTTCCAACTCCCACTTGCGTGCTCCGACTGATCCGCGTCGGCCGGTGTCGCATGCGTTGCGACCACACCACTATCATACCACCGCGTACATACGGCGTCAAGACGGCTTGGCGTTTTTTTTCTGAATTTTTTTCGCGACTTCGCGCGCCGCGAATCGGATCGCCGCCGGCGGGTCCAGCACTCCATTTCAGTTCCCACACGTCATCCGTCCCCAGACTGTCCGCACCTGCTCGCCCTCCTGTTCGCGGATCAACTCCGCGATTTCGCCGCGATGGATCGGCACATTGCGAGGAGCCTTGATCCCAAGCCGCACGCCGCCGCCCGGCTTGATGCCGACCACGACGACTTTCGCGTCGCCGATCTCCACAACCTCATCCACTTTGCGGGAAATAACGAGCATGACGGACCTCCTGAAAACTTCACACGGAATTCGCGCGAGGCAAAACCTCCTACGGCGATGACAGTTGATTGAGAGCTGGAGTTGGATGGGTCGCCGCATAGCCGCACCGTTTGAGGAAGTCCCTGGAAGTGAGGGGAGGGCAATTTGGGGACCGCCCTACCCCTCGTCCCCTCTTCCAGGTGCGCCGGGAGGCTTCTGGTTCCACCCGACGAAGGAAGTGTAAACGCTCACCACGCAGAAGTCAATACCTGACTTTAGGAAAATTAGAAAAAAGGCTGGATTGATTCTGGTAGCCCATTTGGCTATGATGTGAAAGGAGTTGTGCATTGAAGCGAATAGAGGTCAAGCCCGTGGAGCCGGAACAATTTCACGTTCGATGTCATCCTGATCTGCGTTCTCTTGTGGAAAACGAGGTCGTTTATCCTGAGACGTTGAACGATGTGATCGTGCGTATTTTGGCGGCTCACTTCAATCGTCCAGACCTGGGCCGAGTTCCGCGAAAGAGGATGGGGCGTCCGCCGAAGTCACGCGAGGAGCACGCACATGCGGGATGATCGAATCACGCCGGAATTCTTGCAGTCTCTCGGATTCGGGTTTGATGGTAGCGACAGTATGCGGCTTCGCAAGACTCTCGACGAGCCAGAGGACGATCATGCTGGGGTGTACGTCGCATTTCTGCTTGTCAATGACGGCCAATGGACCGTCGAAATATGTCCTTATGGTAAGCCGATTTGGGAGAATGGCGTGTCATTTGGCTGCTATCGAACCAAAACGGAAGTTATCGCTCTGTGCGCGTTGATGGGCGTCCTTGACTTTCGCGATGAGGAGCACTCGCATGCAGGATGATCGCAATGCAGGTTAAAGCCGGCGCGACGATCAGCGTGTCCGTGCCGGACATGACGCAGGCCGCGTTGAGTGCCGAACGAGTGCCGTGGGTCGTCTTGCCACGGCTCAGCGTGTATCACGACAGCAAGATGGTCAAAATGCAGGCTATGCGGCACGACCGGAACCGGCGCGAGTTTGTCGCCGAGTACAAATTCGAGTCGCGCGGCGCGTACGTGCTGATCGTCGAGGGCGAGACGGTTACGACCAAAGTGACGGAGTCGAAATTGTTCATGGTCGGCGACGCAATCACTGTTGTCGCCGGCGAGAACATCGGCTCGCCATCACGACCGCATGTGTTTATTACGATCAGGGATGGCAAGGCGTATGAGTGTGGTTGACCGAAGAGGATCGCGCCCGATGAAAGCAGACGAGATAACGCTGTTCGAGAGCGGCGAATACACCAGGGTATGCGGGCATTGTGGCAAGCACGAGTCTGGGAGATTGGAAATGTCTGGCGGATGTGCGATTGCGCCAAACTGCTCGTGCTGGGAAAGACGTATATTTATCTGGCATCGCCGATTCAGGAGCATATCGCGCATGAACCCGCTGCCCATGCATGATGTCTCTACCCGCATGGACACGCGATACATCCGCTGGCTGCTCGATCCGACCGCGACCGTGGGCGAGGCCCGCAGCTTGAGCGGTCAAGCACGGAGGGAACGATGCCGAATGACGCTCAGTTCGTCCCGAAACCAGGCGACATTGTGTACTACCGGGGACGTTGGGAAGTTGAGGATGGACCGATTACTGGACCTGGCAGGTGTGCGCCGTATGTGGTCGTGAATCGAGGATGCGGGCTGGTAGTCGTGCCTCTCGACAACACCCACGAGAGTTGCAAGGGTGGCAACGTCCAGTGCTATCGGTATGACCCGGAGGTCTATTTCCCTTCCGTGCCCGAAGCACTTCATGCGGCAGCGAAGATTAAGCGTGAAGAGGCGGTTCGCATGCGATTGAGGGATTTCATAGGTTACTCCGCATCACGGACTCAACGCTAAGGTCTTCCATCTCGCGTCGCATCCGTGCGACGACGGCATCAGGTACGCCGTGCGTGGATTTGAATGGTCCGTCAACGCGAATGAAGACAACGGGCACGCTAAGAGACAATGCCATCTCGACGTATGGCCGCACATGAACGCGCTTGATGTTCGTGTTGTCCACGATCACGCTTTTGCCATCCAGCAAAAGTCGCTGGGCTGCGACTTGGTATCCATATCCTATGTGCCCGCTCAAGCATACACACGCTTGGGCGGGATGTGGATTGACAGGTATAAGCACGCCCCCGGCAAGGTGCTTTCGCGGCCCGCACTCCCGCGCGGGCACTTGCCGGGGACTTAGGAGTATTGGCTAGCCGATAACGGCCGTATGGCCCCAAGGTTTCACCCATTCGGCGAAATAGTTTCGCCGAACCTGCTTTGCAGTCAATTTCGCCCACCCTGGGATTTTTGTGGTCATATAGCACTTGCCAGCTGCGCCTCCGCAGCGGCTAATCCGGTCTATGCATGTGTACTGGACACCATGCCACACCTCGCCGTCTTTGGCATCTGCCGGTTTTTCGCCGGCAAACATCCTCCCACCCTCCCGGCGGACTGCCAGCAAATCGCTTGTAGGGTCTTTCGGGTCCGCCTCTACGACCAGAATGTAGTCAATCAGTTTCGGCTCAGTCATGATTCCAACTCCCACTTGCGTGCTCCGACTCATCCCGGTCGGCGGGGCGTCGCAAGCGTTGCGACCACACATGTATTATACCATGCGTACATACGGCGTCAAGACGGCTTGGCGTTTTTTTTCTGAATTTTTTTCGCGACTTCGCGCGCCGCGAATCGGATCGCCGCCGGCGGGTCCAGCACTCCGCGTGCTGGATGCGGTCCCGATGTTGCCCGGTCGGGACCAGCCGGGGGCGGTGTTGGTTAAGCTTGCTCCCACAGTACAATCAGATTGTCGCCGTAAATCTCTTGGAGTTGTTCGATTTCGTCGGCGTCAATCACCCACTCTCCAGACGGGCACTCAAGATCGCACCCGAGCGACGATTGATTGAGCCCCCTATCAGCTTGAGATTCGTCATCATCAGGGTTGAGAGTTACCACGGCGAGGCGGTCGTAAGTCCCAAGGAATTTCTTGTTTTCCAGGTCCACTACGATCCACTCACGCCCGTCCCACGAGAACATCGTGCCAAGGTGGTGGCCGTCGCGACAAATCCGAGACGCCGGCTCGCAATGGCCTTCGCTCCCGATGGCGGTCGCCAAGCTAAATGCGTTGTTTTCCAGGCCAGCGGCTTTTGCTTCGGCTGCGTTCATTGTTCATCTCCTTGTTATGGGGGTTGCGTTGACTACACCTACAGTATATCCGGCGTATATACGCCGTCAAGTCTATTTGGAATTTTTTTTCCGGATTTTTTTTGCGACTTCTCTCGCCGCGAATCGAATCGCCGCCGTCCGATTCGGCTTGCCGCCGCCGATCTTCTCCGCGAGGTCCGCCGCGATCAAATCGAGCGCGGCCAGCGTATCCGCGTCCAGGCGGTATGTTGAAAGTCGCTCCCACTCCCGCTTCTGCTCGCTCATTGTGCTGTCCTCCAGGGTATATAGCGAGAGTATATACCGTGCGATGCGAAATTCCAGGCGGGCGTTAAGACGCGGTAGTGGGGCGGAACATGCCGCCCCATTGCCGGGGACCGCACTAAGACAATGTCTCGCCCGCCATTGCTCGCTCGATGTAAACGGCGGCCTTTTCCCCGGCGCGATTATCAAAGCACCATAAGACATAGTCGAGCAACGACCGTCCCTGGTTCGCAAAGTAGCTGCTTGGATGCGGTCTGCTGGCAAGAGCGCCACGAACCGAAGGAAGATTGCTTTTTGCAGAAGCGATACGCGATTCCTTCTTAGCTTCGCGCCGCGCTTTAGCGGCCTGATTCTTGGCATCGCGCAGCTTGCGTTCGGCTGCGGCGATTTGTTTAATGAGCCCACGGTCACCCGCTTTATGGATGCAGTCGCAGCCAACCTTGAATTCTTTTTGATCAGCAGACCGCAACCAGAATTCGTATCGGATGCCAGTTCCGCAATAATCGCATGATGAACCAGATTTTGGAGTCGCGCCAGGGCATGCCACGAAAACCGTTTCCGTGACTTTTCCCGTGAATTGAAACGGGGCCTTGCCGAGCCCAGCAAGCTCAAATCGGTGGATGCTTGATGCTTGCTTGTCAGACAACGAGTTCATCGCTCACCCCTCCGTCAAAGTAAGGACCACATCACCAACCACACACCACAACGCCACCAACATGCCGATTGTCATGAACATGACATCACCCCTCGTATGGATCGCTCTCGACTACACCTTCAGTATACCACCGCGCACATACGGCGTCAATACGTGACGGGAAGTTTTTTCTGTTTTTTTTCGGAAGCGCTCCGCAAAAGTGGTCAGACCACTTGACAGGGCTGGCAAGGTCGAGGACAATCAAATCCAACACCCGCGAAAATTTCAGGGAGGGGCGATACCGTGGCCGACAACATCCACAGGGCGGCTCAGGTGCTCGGCGAACGAGGCGGCAAAAAGGGCGGACCTGCGCGAGCCAGAGCGCTGACGCCATCGCGCCGCAAGCAGATCGCGCGCAAGGGCGGCAACGCGCGGCGCGGTAGCAAGGGGCGGTAATCGCGACCGGCAGGGCAGGCAATGGCAAGGCGAATCAGACGTGGCGACAGCGATGCGCCCTTGGCGGCGCATACATGGATCGAGGTTCGCGGAGGCATCGAGTACACCGGAATCGCCGGTGCGGTGCTGGTGCTCAAGATCCGCACCAGCCCTCGCCTGGAACTGTCATTCGCCGACGTGCCATACTCGTGCGTCGTCCATAGGTTCGGCCCCATGGGTCCGCTGGCAGCTCTGCGAGGCGAGTACCAGGCTCATATCTATCTGGACTGTCCCACAGGAGGATCTGCGGGTGCTGCCGACACATGGCGTGCGATATGAGTGCGACGAATGCTCTCGAAAATTTGGCGGCCCGGTCTGGCACTGTCTGTCATGCGGCAGGCACAACGCGCCGCAATATCGCTCGTGTCGCGAGTGCCGGCAGCCGTGCCCCTTCGAGGCTAATTGGGATCAGGGGTGGCAGACAGCGATCCGCGCCGGAATCACGCCAGAGAGCAGGCCGACGCGATACCGCACAGATCGCGAGCGGGTGACGGGCCAACTGCATGGCGTCGTGATCAGGCTATCGCGGGCTCGCACGCAGCTCAGTGCGATTGCGTCAGGCCAGGGCGAGGGCAGGGGCCTGGTGCGCCGGAAATTGCAGGCACTTTTTGCGTCCATCGACTCGCTCATTGCCGATGTCCGCGCGTGCCGCCCGGTCAACCTCAAGGGGACGTGAGTCTCGCGGGTGGAATAGTTGCTCGCCTCGTGCTGCCCGGGCAGTCATGACGAGGATCTTGGCGAGCGATCCAGGCATGGCCGTGGTTGGTTGCGCGGGAAGCGGGGCACGGTACTGATTGCGGCGCGGCATGGCATCCCCCATGGTAAAATAGGATGGACGCCTTGACGATGTGAGCCGGGAGCGAAGGTAGCGACTTCGCCCCGGCTTTGTGCTGCGCTGCCGCGGCTAGTGGCAGGTGATCTGCACCGTGGCCCCGCTGGCCCCGCGAACGACGTGCGGCGTGCCCAGGCTGTAGTCGTCGTTGCCGCTCTTGCTGAGCACGAGGGTCTGATTCGCGCCGATTACGGTTCCGTTGCTGGTGGCGTTGCCTCCGGCGCGGTCGATCTTCATGCTCTCGGCCTGGACCTGGAGCACGAGGGCGATTGTGCCGGTCGGGATCGTGAGATTGTTCGCGGTGAGCAGGGCGGTGATGCTCGTGGACGCGGACGGCAGGGTGATGGGTGCGAAGCTCGCCAGCGCGGGTCCGGGGGGAAGGGTGAGCATGCCTGACGATCCTCCAGAGCTTGACGAGCTTGACGAGCTTGACGAGGCGACAGTAAATGAGGCTATCGTTCGCGGAGCCACATCAATTCCCGCGACAACAAAAGGCGAGTCGATAAAAAGCGTCCATTGTGAGCCTGTGCTGAATAGTGTTGTATTCGCCATAGACAGGGCGACTTCGACTAGATTGCCATTGTTAACTACCGCAGGCGATATGACATAAGGGCCGTTGCCATCTTTGTATCCGTAGACGCTTGGCTCCGGGGCGTTAGTCGGCGCTCCGAATCCATCGAAACAAGCTAGCCAAAATCGAAGCGTGCCGCCCGATGTAATCTCGCCTAATGGACCTGGCGCTATCACATAAGGACCGCTGCCGTTCGCCGCGAAAGTGCCGTTCAGGTCTGTGCCGTTGCCACCGTAAGTAACACCAGATCGCACGTCCCCGACATCGGGCAGAATCATATTGCCGGTGTGGTCGGCACCACCGTTGCCGCCGAAAGTCGTGCCATTTTCGACTTGCCACGCCTCCGGCAGCATCAGATTACCAGTGAAATCTGTGCCGTTGCCGCCGTACTGAGTGCCGTTGGAGACGGCGTACTGTTCCGGCAGCATCAGATTACCAGTGAAATCGTTGTCGTTCGGCCCGTACACAGTGCCGTTTGCGACTTGCCAGACTTCGGGATACGTCGCCATAGTTCAGCCTCGATGTTTGTTCGCGCCCATCATTGCCGAATTCAGGTTTCGGTTACAACTCGCGGGGCGCGCGGGGCGCGCGGGGCGCGCGGGAGTTGTAACCTTAACCCCCCTGGTGTTACGCTCGACCACACATAGCGCCAGGGCTCGGCGGCGCGGGTCTGCGGACTGAAGGCCAGAGCACAAACACGCCAGCGCGCCGGGTGGCCCACCCCTCCGGTGGTGTGACGCTGCTGTTTTCTCCGACACCAGCTTGAGGCTACCAAGCCCTCGCGGCGGATTGCGTTTTAGGGGGTGGAGGATTGACGGGACAGACAGAATGTCTGAGAGAGGCAGTCATGCCAGATGGACTTGTGCCCGAAGAAGTCACGGCTGCCGACCTGCGGCTAGTCCGCAAGGCACTGCGGCACAACTGGCCGATTTCGGACGACTTGCGGGCTCGCCTCGTGAATCGCATGGACGATCTCCTTGGCAGCGAGGATGAGCGAAACGCCATCGCCGCCGCGAAAACGCTGGTGATGGCGGACGCGATCAACGCCAAGCGTGAGTCTGCGGACAAGCCGAAGGAGCAGACAGACGGCATGACCTTCAACGGGCCGGTGCAGATCAATGGACAGTCGCTCGACATCTCACAGATTCTCGCATCTCATAGCGCCGCCATCGCCGCCGCAGCTCGACGAGAAATCGACTATCGACGCGACACAGAACCTTTTGAGAGCGACGATCTACAGCAACCCGTTCATCCCGGTCGGGGAGACGAGGCCGAGCCCGAGACAGCTTGAGGCGTTGGCGTTCCAGGGGCGAGAGTTGCTTTTCGGCGGCGCGGTGGGTGGCGGCAAGAGCGATTTCCTGCTCATGGCGGCGGCGCAGTACGTCCATGACCCGCGATACTCGGCGCTGATCCTGCGCCGCACATTCCGCCACCTGAACCAGGACGGCGGCTTGATTCCGCGCTCACGCGAATGGTGGGCGAACAAGGCGAGTTGGAACCAGACCGAAAAGCGGTGGACATTCCCGAGCGGTGCGACGATCACGTTCGGCTACCTCGACCATGAGCGAGACTTGGACGGCTACATGGGTGGTGCGTGGCAATTTGTTGGCGTGGACGAAGCGGGGCAGATCCCTGAGAGGTGGATCAAGTTTTTTTTCTCGCGATTGCGCCGCATCAAGGGCGTGAACATCCCGATCCGGTTGCGTCTCACATCGAACCCGGGCGGCATCGGGCACGAGTTCCTGAAACGCAGATACATCGGCAACAAGGGGCGTGCGCCGCTGAAGCCGCACTGTTTCCTGCGGTCGTTTCTGCGCGACAATCCGGGGCTTGACGCCGAGGACTATGAGCGCGGGTTGAACGAACTGGACCCGATCACGCGGGCTCAACTGCTCGCTGGAGATTGGGACGCCTACGAGGGCGGACGCTTTCAGGCGGCATGGTTCCGTGAGTGGGCTCCTGGGATTGACGACGAGGGGCGCGCGGTCTACTTGCTCGAACCGGCGAACGAGTACATGCCCGTGCGGCAAGTGCTGTGCCAGCATTGCTGGACGTTCATCGTTTGCGATCCAGCCGCGACGGCTGAGGACTGGCGCGGGACAGGTACGGGCGATCCGGATTACACGGCCATCGGCGTATGGGCGGTGACGCCTGACAACGACATGATTTTGCTGCATGTGACACGCGACCGAATTCCGGTGAACGACATCGTGCCGACGATTGAGGAACTGTGCGACGAGTGGCGACCGCTTTGGGTGGGCATCGAGAATTCGTCAATTTCGGTTGGCGTCCTGGATCAGGCCAGGCGATGCCGTGGGATTCCAGCAGTGCGCCCCCTGTACCCTCGCGGGCAAAGGAAGTTGGTGCGCAACACGCCAGCCATCAACAAGGCATACGCAGGGCAGATTTTCTTGCCGGATCAGGCCCCGTGGCTTGAAGACTACGTCGCTGAGCATGTCCAATACACGGGCGACGACAAGCTGGACGCGCACGACGACCAAGTCGACATGACGGGCCATGCGGTGTTGTCGCTATCGGAGCAAGGCTTGCTGGAGACGGTTGACGTGGGCGAGACGCCGCAGGAAGACGAAGACGATTGGGACTACGGGGAGAACGACTACGGGGGGATGCTGGGATGGCGGCGGTAGGCTTGTAACCGAAACCCGAAGCCGCACATACTCGCGGCATGGGCTTACTCGATTGGTTCCGCCGCACTCCTCCCACATCTCCCGTTGCGCAATACCGCGACGATCGCGCCGATCCTCTGAACCGGCTCATGACCCTGATCGACGCCTCTGGCAACCGCGTCGATACGGACAGCATGGAGCTGCCGCAAGTCTTCTCTTTCGCGAGCATCGTTCAGGGCGCAAACAAGTCCTATCTCCACGGCTACCAGGATGAGGCCCGACGCCATTCCGTCGAGAACGCCAAGGCGATGTGGCGCGACCCCTTCCTCAAGGGGCTGCTCAACGAGCGTAAGCGCGGGGTCATGGCCTGCAAGTGGCATCTGGAGCCAGACAATTCCCGCGACCCGTGGCAAGTCGCCACGGCGGACGCGCTGACGAAGATTCTGAAAAACATCCCGAGATGGCGGCGAATCCGCTGGCAACTCCTCAACGCGATCTGGTACGGCAAGTACGCGGTGCAGGTCGATTGGGGGTACAAGTACATGGACCTGCCGTTCCCGGTGCTGAATGGCCCAGCGGTCCCAGGCGCGAAGCCGTCCACGCAGATGCATCGCTGCCGGGTATTCACGGTGCGCAAAACGAAGCCCAAGAACGGGGATTCGATTGGGTGGATGCATGACGACACACCGTACATCCAGGTCTACGCGGGCTGGAGCCACCCGGGGGCGGAAGTCGTTCCGGTTGGAGGGCAAGGCCAGGGTCTTGTCTTGCGCGGGACGTGGCGCAATCGGTTCATCATCCATCAGCACGAGTGCGAGGATGCGGAATTCTTCGACGGCGATCAGGCCGCGCGGCATCTGGGCATTGGCATTCGCGACGAGTTGTACTGGTACGACTTCGTTCGGCGCGACTACATGAGTTGGGTCACGAAGACGCTCCAGCGCTGGGGGCTCGGCATCATCTACATCGAGTACGATTACGGCAACCAGGCATCGAAGACGGAAGCCGAGCAGGCCGCGAAGAAGTACAGTCCGGGAAAGTCGGTCCTTCTCGTCCCGCGTTCGTGGGAGCCGGGGAGATCCAGCGAGGGAATCAAGATTCTGGAGATCCCCGTAGCTGGCATGGAGTTGCTGAGGCTGCTGCAAGAGAAGTGGGAAAAGGTGATGGAGCGGTTCGTGATCGGCCAGCACATGAGCGCGGGCGAGGCGGACAACTATCAGGGTTTGGGGGGCAATGCCCCGGCAAATTTCGCGCGAGAGACGGCGGCTGAGCGAGTGGCGGACGACGCGGAGAATCTTGCCGAGACATTGACGGGCGCGGACGATGCACCCGGATTCGTGAACATGATTTATCGGCACACGTTCCAAGAACCTGCCGGCTACGACTTCCCATGTCCGAAATTGGTGTTCCAGAC
>Ga0075464_10001218_pt1 | contig 11616 bp, 15 predicted proteins | sample DEB19_08_DNA_5_FD_75068 | JGI IMG/M metagenome (GOLD analysis project Ga0075464, IMG submission 75068) | Aqueous microbial communities from the Delaware River and Bay under freshwater to marine salinity gradient to study organic matter... | ecosystem: Environmental > Aquatic > Marine > Coastal ...
GTCTGAGATAGTAGTTCTAGCTTGAATAAAGGTTGACGTGTATCAGGGTCATATGCGTTAGGCAGGATCATGCTTGATTGCTGATTTACCTGCAGATTACGCATTGCATTCTCGTAAAAATTTCTGATTAATTTCTGATCTGGGGAAGCATCATTAGATAAGTACTGAGGCGGGATGTACAGAATTGGAACGCCCGCCAAGTCCTTACTTACACCATTAGCTTCAATCTCTTCAAGAGCAGTTAGATATCTCCAGGCTAGGTAAGCATCCCGTAAAGGACTCTTACCAAAAGGATCACCTCTATGCCTACCTACTCTGAAAAGAAGCATCTTACTCTTAGGGATGTTGACTTCTTTATCTTTTCTGTTAGCATAACGTCCATAAGGATCATCTACAGTAGCAGAGTTTTGAGTACAACCTAATAGCTCATTACCGTCATCTGAAAAGATGAATTTAGTAATACTTTCTTGACTTCTAATTGGAAGTTTCTTCCAGCCAATCTTTTCATCATTGAAGTTACTACCACTTGAGTAGTTTCTCCTGCGATATACTTTCTCATGCAGGGAGAATCCAAAGATATTCATAGACAGGACATCTTTGATAAAGTCATTCCAGGAATGATCCATATCTTGCATGCACTCTTCAATGAACTTAGCTTGTTCTAGTTCTTCTGCAGTAGGGTTTAAAGGAGGAACTACTTTCCAGTCTGCTTTAGAGATTAAAGCTTCATAAAGAGTAAGTGCTGCGTTTACAGTACTGTGATAAGACATCTGCTTGAAAGTCTTAATACTCTTTGGGAAGTTTAGTTCTTCCTTTAGTTCATCTTTGGTAATCCCGTTGAATACGTTCAAACCAGAATAAGCCATTTCGGATAGTTTAAATCTTTCTAGCTTATCTTCAGGAGCTAGAGCTTTTTCTACTTTTGTTCTTCGTGTAGCCATATGGCTCCTTAGTTAAAGTTTTGTGGTAGTCCCTGAGAGTGTGGGAGGACGGTAGATTGGAAGCCGAATAGTTGTTGAGTTGAAGACTGTAAAACTGGAATAGTAAAATCAGGAAGACTATAATCTTTCGCTAAGTGAAAAAATGTGTCCGAGGTGCCGTCCGCTTGGTCATCAAAAGTCTTGTTATTGAACTCAGTTTGTTCAAGCTCATTCAGGTATTCTTCTGTCCAATCACTTCTTACAACAGATACGAACCCAGCCTCAGCCACCGAAGCAAAGGGTAGGAATCTCTGTAGCTTCCCTTTCTCAGGGCGAGTCAATCTTACGATAAAGCCAAGTTCAGAAAGTCGTCTAGCTAAGTCTTTACAGTAAGCCCCTGCAGTAGCGCCTGGGTCGAGCGGTAGGCTAATTATTACTTCTCTGCCATCAGTCTCTGCTGTATCAAAAATAGCCTTCTCTACTTCGTGTACACGTTTTCTCAGGACTACTACGTTTTCGATAGTATAGTGACTTAGTTTATCCTTTGACATAAGTACACCTGCTGTAGCATCAACAGAAGGACGCGCCTCACTCGGCTCTGAGAATGCCAAATCCCAAGCTCTAACTCGCTTATGTGCAGTTGGATTTGGGTAATCTACAAATTTTATCCAATCTCTTTTAAAGAAGCCAGATTTTTGTTCTTTTACCCAAGCCCCGTAAAGTAGTCGATTACATTCAGTTGCAGGGAGAGCTTTAAGAGTAGCAATATATTCTTTATTAGATTCCAAGCCTATAGGGTTATCCATAATAGACCCTGGAACATAGAGAAAACTCTTAATACCAGATTCTGGACCAGACCCGTGGACAAACTCTGCTTCTTCTAGAGTGTCATACCAGAGTAATGTGTTTTGACTACGGAAGAAATACCGCTTTGTGTAATTGTCTTGTCGGATTGGAATTAGATTATCATCCAGGGAGAACCTAACAAAATCCATTAAGAATGAGTTGGGATCAGGGTTGCAGGTTGCTGTTGCTCTAAGTTGATAATCAACACGAGTAGAGCGTAAACGAGATAGGGCGTAGAATACGTTATCAGCAGAAAGCTGCTGACATTCCAGATTTGTTCAATTATGAGCGTTAATCATAATCCGTTATTAACAGCTATATATCTCTATATAGATCAGACCATATCAAAACCTTCAGAATTCTGTTAAGGTTCCTCCCATTTCACTCTACTTAGAGTTACGTCTTTCGACTGGTCGTTAGGCTTTTATGCTTGTTGCAATTTAGCACGGTAGGTTATCTCACTGAGACTTTCCCCGTTTAAGGAGGTTTCGATTAAGTATTTCTACTTAAAAGGACAAATGTTTATCGAAGCATATTCTACTATACTCTCTACCTTGTAAGTTCATTCTGTCAGCAGGCTTATCCAGGTATGTGAACTGAATTTCTGCGCCTGAAGAAAATACAAGGGTTAAATCTCTACTTTTTACTCTAAGTTTAGGATCGACTTTTGAGTACAGATTAATGGCTGCGTCAAATAATGATCCACTACCTGAAAGTTGTTTAGTTGTTGCGCGAATGACACAGGCTCTTGTGCCTGGGTGACTGATCAGTGGTAGCATACTACCAAGTAAGCAGTATGATTTTCCAGAGAACGCCGCGCCGCCATAGAGCGTAAAGAAAGCATCAGAAAGCAAGAATTGACTCTGGGCTTTTGATGCGGGTGAAAATATTAGTTCAGACAAATTGAGACTCCTTTAAAGATATTTCTTCAAGAAGTTCATCCTTTACATCTAACGAGTAACACTCTGTGTGTCCGTTAAACGTATGATAACTCTCCATGAATTTTGGATCTAGTCTTCTACTTTTGTACTTTTTATGTAGAGACTTTTCAAACAGTAGTGCATCATACCCGTTGTTAAAACCTACTGTGTCAGCTTCATTCCTCTGCTTATCGGTGATTGGTTTGTCTAGTACAACAAGCCCAGCTACTAAATTTGTTAGCAACCCAGAGTTAAAATTCTTGAGTCTATGATACTCATCCATATATCTTCCTTCAAAAGAATTCACTATAAGTAATGGGAAGTGCGGTGAAGAATCACACTTGTCAGTCGGCCAACCTATCCCTTACTAAAATCTTCAACCTTCAATCATCTTCAGACTAAACACAGGCTGATTACCCTGAGGTTGAACTTCCAGTCCTTCGTCCTCCTGGTCTTCACCGTTATAGACATCATTTACAAGCTCTTTATAAGCATCAAGCAAAATAACCGCAGCTTTAAGCCTGCTAGTATCTGCAGCTTGGTCATTCTTCATGATTTTAGCTGCTGTGACAATAGAGTCAGAAAGGTGCGGTTTGATTTTACGAAGTAGAGATAAAAGTTCAGAATCTCTAATCTCTCTTTTAGTTTTTACTTTATCAGGGTCATTCGGTGGACGCCCCTGACGGTTGATCCGAGGGTCATTCTTTTGAAATGCCATATTGTTCTCCTATTAGAATATATCCAGCTTACTTTATACTGGTTAAGACTTTCGTGCTTAAAGTGTAATTACACGAGATATTTACGTTACCTATTCGGACGCCTTTACTGAACGTCAAACAGTCACTAAGGTAGGTGACTTGGTGCGCAAGGTCAGAATCGAACTGACACGCCTTTCGGCAGTGGCTTCTAAGACCACCGTGGCTACCTAGTTACACCACTCGCGCTTTAAAATTCTAAGTCTAGCCTGCTGGATTCGAACCAGCGACGTTTTGCTTCCAAAGCAAATGACTTAACCAGACTAGCCTAAAGCTAGACTTAGAACTCTAAAATATTCCTATCCTTCCGTGGACCTGAGCACTATCGGGCAGGATAGGAATTTAAATTGGCATTCCCCCAAGGACTCGAACCCTGATCGCATGGCACGTCCGGCCAGCATCTTTCCATTAGAACAGAGAAATAATTACAGGTTGCTACTTCCTGCTATAGCATTTGGAGCGGATAGGGAGGATCGAACTCCCGACGAACAGATTGGAAATCTGACACTCTACCTCTGAGCTATATCCGCTTAATCTACATAAACAGCCTGTGTCTTACCTTGAGGATTAGTCAAAATAAACACATCTGCTTCATATTCTTTATCATACACTGCATTGCAGTCTTTGTCAAGGCATTCATTGCAAGTTTCTAGATCAGAAAAAGCATCTTGCTTGTAAGAGCAGTTACAGCTAACGCAGGTTAAAAAGTTAAGTTTTTTCATATTCTTCTTTTGTAATTAGTGCAGGTTACGGTTCCTGCTCAAGGCGGTTCAACTGAAAGGAGGAAAGATCAAATCCCTTGACGATTAACTGAAGTCAGTCTGTATTTATTTTTAGCAAGCAGATGCAGGAATACATAAGTAAACTAGCCTTACTATTAGCTTTATTTTAATAACTTAACTTCAGTTTTACTTGCTGATTATATCATCAGAAATACTAATATTCAAGAGGTTTAATCTACGGAGCAGTATTTAGTTAGGATTTTACTACTTTTAAGGAGTAATCTCTGCTCTAGTCTCTTAGCTACTACTACGTCCTGTACTACTTTTACCTTTTCTACTCCAGACTGATACCAGAACAGCTTATAGGAGTAAACATCAGTAGGATGTACTTGTAGTCTAATCCCACCTTGCAAGTTCTTCAAGGCTTCCTTGAGTTCTTTATATTGCAAGGTAGAAAGAAGTACTAAGTTGTTAGCTCTGAAATTCCAAGGGTCTAAGTCCTTGTGAATTACTTTGCAAGTCTTTAGCATATCAATATTGTGAAATAAAGAATAGCACAACTTACTGAACTTGTACTTTTTCTTCTTTCCATCTTGCATAGCTACTAAGCAGTAACCATCCTCTGCAGGTAAAAGAAGCCTACCTGAACTCTTTAAGGTAATACTTCCAGCTAGTGGGTTATATTCCATTAGTTCTTTAAGCTTCTCTACTTGCATATTACTTTCCTTTTGATTTCTTCTTTGGATTGAATTTTACTTCTGGATCAATGAATTTTACTTCGCTTGGATAATCCTCTAAGGGAGGAAAGACTAAATCTTTAGTTTGTTCTTCTAAAGTATCTTCCTCAGCTAGAGTCTTAGCTTCAAAGTATTCTTCGCGCTTTTCTAGGCGTTCCATGATCTGTTCAGAATCAAGGTAAAGCTCCTTACCGGAGATTACTTCTTGGATTTCAGATTCAGAGAGGAAACCTTCGTAGGCTTCTTTCATTAGATTTTCAGTAACCTTAGCAGTGTGCATGACATGGCTTACGTTATCCGGAGACTTACCATTAAAACCATACCTACTGACGTGGCACAGCATTTCCCCGTAAGGTCCGACCCGAACTTGGTGGCATTTAAGGGCAAAGATGCTTCCTGCACTACTACAATCCCCTACAATGTTAGCGATCACTAACGCATCTGTATTCTCAATTGCATCTAGCAGGCTTACTAGACCTGAATAATGACCGCCTGGGCTGTTAATTTTAAACTCAAACACATCTTCTGGACTGGCTCTGCCCAGAGCATCTACTACATTGTCGTAGTATTCAGGCTGCATAAAAGGCTGGTTTAAATGCACCGTAACATGACTACGAACTTCTTGTCTATAAGAATAACCTAACTTATTAGGAAACATATCTTCGTCATCTTCATCTCGTTCTAGAGTACGGAGGGATAATTTATTTGATTTCATGCTGGTTCCTTTCAGTTTATTGTCCGTGGTTATCAGAATATCCGTAACCATTAACCTTCAATCCAGACAGGACAGCAACAACTCTGTGTACAGAAAAATGCTTGGATTTACCATTCAGTGTAAAAGAAATTCCCCAAGCTTTATTATCACCGTTCTTAACTTCTCTCAGAGTCCCAGCGGGCTTCCCCGGCCATGTTTCTAGCTTTCTACCACCAAAGGAGTACGTGTATTTATTCCAAGCCAAGCCGCTTGGTGATGAGGCATCAAGTCTGAAAACTGAGTCCCAATTGAAATTATCATAGTCAAATTCTGTACTCATTTTTCTTAATCCTTATCTCTTAATTTAAATCTCTTTTCGTCTCTGCTATAAGCTACAATAAACTCGCGCACTGCATTGCTACGAACAATATGATCAGTGGAGTTAAAATCTACCCATCCGAAGTTTTTGCTTAGGTTTTCATTCCGCTCTAGGAAGCCTCGTAGCCACACTAACCCAGAGTCCCCCTTAAGTTCACTTTGGAGTACATCACCAGCCAGTACGAGAGTACTATCTTTGCCCATTCTGGTGCATAATTTGATTACCTCGTCTTTAGTTAAGTCACTTGCTTCCTCGCATAGGAAAAAAGTTCTATCTAAACTTAGACCCTTAACCACCTCTAGTGGTACAAAACTGATATCCCCTGTTGACAAAGCTAATTCAAATGCAGCTAAACCTAGACGATCCTTCATAATTGGTAGTACAGATCCTAACCATACTGCCATTTTGTCTGTCTCAGAGCCTTTAAAGTAACCTAGAGATTGTGAGTTACTAATAGCCGGGCGAGTTAGCATGATCCTATCAATCTTACCGAGTTTGTACCAATCGCAAGCAATGACTGTAGGACAATACGACTTGGAAGAGCCGGGCCAGCCGGTCGCCAGGACCACGGCCTTTTCTTCAATGAGTCTAATATACTCTGCTTGAGTGGGATTCATTGGAACAAGTGGTTTTGATTTAACTGCTTGCTCACGGTCTTGCAAAAACTTCTCTCGGATTACCCGTCCCGGGCCTGCTTGCGCCTTCTCTTTCCGCGTCTTTCGTGCTGGGCTTTGCATATGTACTCCTTTTTATTAGATCAAACTGGCTTCGTCTTGTCTTCCTGTGAACCTGATGAACTTTCATCTCCTTCTTCCTTAGCTGAAGCAGGTTTTTGCTTAGTCTTAGCAGTTTTAGGCTTCTTCATGATAGCGTTATAATGCGAACCTACTTGCTGAGGATAAGCTTGATTGTCTGTAAAGTCAAACTTGAAACCTAGTCCAAAAGCTCGTTCTACATCAATCAGCCAATTATCTAGTCCATAACCTGAAACAATAATTTCATCTTCTGTAATCTGCGTATATGGCATAACTTCCTTTCGTTGTTTTGTTTGTATGTTTTTATTTTAGCATAGATATCCTGTTTGTCAAGTTAATTGTCAAAGGTTGACATCCTCTACTTAGTAGTGTACAATAAAAGCTTCAACACTATGAAAGGAATTATATGCAATTCGTTATGACTATCCCACAAGATCTTCTGCAATCTCAGGAAGTCTCCCCTTCTGGAAAATTACTTTGGATGTTCTGTGAACGCATGCAGTCTTGCACAGGAGATATTGTAAGACTCTCTGCTAAAGAGATTGCCCTACAGATGGGCCTAGAACGAGCTACAATCGTTAAACAGGCCAAGGTGTTAAGTACCCTGGGGTGGATGAATTTAATTGAAGGTAGGGTCTTTAGTAAGCTCCCTGTGTGGCACTATCAAGCAATCATGAAGAAGGAAGTAGAATGACAACACAAATTGAGCTATTAGACGCTCTTCCAGGCTGTGGTAAAACCTATGCCATTACAAAATATATGTCAGAAAATAGAGATAGGCCTTGGCTGTACCTAAGTCCATTGGCCTCTGAAGTCTACCCAGCATATGATGATACGAGTACAGGAGAGCATAAAACAGTAGTAGAAAAAGCTGGTGAGTATGGTTTGCACTTTGTACACCCATCTGATGGCAATGAAGCAAATAAATCTGAACAAGTACTGGATATGCTCCAGGAAGGGCTGGATGTGGCTTGTACACATAATCTAATGCTCAGGTTTACTAAACAGCACATCGAAGCGATTGCTCTGCACAAATATAATGTAGTTTGTGATGAAACACTTGACTTATTATCAGGATACAATATGTCTACGGATGATTACAACTTCTTGAAGAAGCAAGAATTGATTAGTATTAACCCTGAGAATGGAAGAGTTAGTTTTACTGATGTTAAGATGGGGAGTCACGCGAGGTATTCTGACGTTAAGCTTCTGTGTGATCTTGGTTGTCTATTTGCTGCGCCTCGATCAGATCGAATGCTTGTTACACAACTTAGCACTGATCTACTAAAGGAGGCTAATAGGTTTATTTTAATCACCTATAACTACGAAAATAGTTTAATGGACAACTTCCTGAGTTTACATGGTTTTACTTGTAAACGTATTGACTACATTGCGACCAGGATCACTAACAAGGAAGCGAAAGATAGGATTATCGGACTTCTAAATATCCTGGAGCTTCCTTCTGTCTTGACAGCACAGCGAGGCAGTTCAGGTAAGCTGTCCAAAACTTGGTGGAGTAATGCTAGTGCAGAAAGTAAAGATCAGGTTATTTCAGCTATTGGAAGTTGTGCAAGAAAAGTTAAGGCGTTGAAGAAAGAGGATATCATTTTCACTTTACCAAAGGATGTTATCGAGCCACAGAAGAAGACATCTTATAAAATTACAAATAAATTTATCTCTAAAGATTCCTGGTTAGCTTGTAATTGCAGAGCTACGAATGAGTATTCAAAAGCTATCCTTGCTGTACAGGCTTACAATTTATATCCTAATGTAGCTGTTGTGGCATATCTTCAGGATATGGGATGTAAGATTGATCAAGAGAAGTATGCTCTGAATATGCTTATTCAGTGGTTATGGAGAGGTTGTATTCGTAACGGAGAACCTATGAATGTAGCTTTGCTCTCTAAAAGGATGTCCCTTATTTTTAAAGATTGGCTCTGTAAAGTGGATGTCTCTTTTTAAGGCTTGTAGTCACCATGAACTACAAAGGGGTCTGTAAGTCCTTGATTTATAAGGCTTTTTCAGACCTTCCCTTAAAAGAGATTGTAGAAAAAGAGAAGCTTCTTCTGAGGTGTCTTTCAAGCTTAAAATACTGCTTAATTTTTAAGCAGTAAATCCTTTTTGGACAGAACCTTGTCCAAAACGCTTTTTGCTAGTTTTGTAAGTCCTTGATTTATAAGGCTTTTTAGGCACTTTTGAAAAAGGCTCCTTAAGAGAGGAGTCTCGGAAAGTAAAGGGTAGAAATAAGGTCTAAAAGTAGAGATTTTAGGTATACTTTTAAGAGGATATCCTACTCCTGCTTTGCAGGAAGCAAGACCTTTGGTCTTTTTGCACCTCTACTTACTTTATCTGATAGTCTTGGAAGGTTAGTCTCCAGCTTGCGCTGGTTATAGGATAGAAATATCCTTTCAGGATAAGCTGTCCAGGGCTAACAGAGTAATCAGTTAAGGGAGTAATAAAAGAAATATAAGGTGCAAGACTTCTGCGAAGCAGATAAAGGATATCCTCCTAAACCTACGGTTTAAATATTACTCCTTTCTATTCTTTACTTACCTTATACTTACTTTGTTAACCTGGGAAGGTTATTTCAAGTATAATATATTATGTGCAAAGCACAAAGTAGTATATCCTCCGTAACGCAAGCGTTACAAAATATCCTCTTATAATATAATTTTTTATAAATTACCCTAGTGCTAATAATCCTGCATAGGTTATCTCTTCTATAGAAAATATCCATAAGTTAACCTTCTTGGATATAAGCCTCTAGGAGCGATTAAACCTGCAAGGACTACCTTGGGTATATCCAGCTCCAGGTAGAGCATCCTAGAGCGTTCTAGAGCCTTCTAGAGGCATATCTGTGATAAGTTTTATCCTTTAGACTTGTTAGCTCCTTGTTTTGTTGTAGATTTTCTAAGATTTTAGAATTGCTTAAAATTTTAAAGATGGATGGAATATGGTTTTGCCGCACCCGCCTCCCATATAACGTTAAACGTTAATCATTCTAAAATATCCATATAATATATAGCGTTAAATATTGTTCGTTATATGTTATTCGTTGAATGCATAGCGTTATATAGGGTGCGAGTTATGGAAGTTGTTTTCCGTTGCATACGTCCTGCTGGGTTCGATCAATACCCTCTCCCCCCCCCTCTTCCCTATCTCGTCCAGCATTATCCGCAACAAGAAAAAGCCCCTTCAAGGGGGTTATCCTTTGAAGGGGCTTTATACTTTCAGGGGCTAGATCAGGCGATTAAAATTAAGTAGATCAAGGGGCCGAAGCATACTAGAAGGATGCCCCCAGCGATAACCCCTAGAATGAGTACCGATGTAAGTATCTCTCGGTCTGTCATATTGCATTGTATAGGGTTAGTCTTGTTCAAGCGTAAGCCCTTCCGATACCATGCGCTGGGATGGCGATACTCTTGGCTTTAATGTCCTGGCCAGAGCATAGCTTGCAGTCGTTGCAAGTGGTGCGCTGTCCTGCCTCCTTGCTTGCTGGGCAAAGGATCTCGTTATCTAATAGACTGCCCTTCCCTTGTTCGTTCCAGGTCTTGATGGGTATAACTCGGAACGTTCTAAGCCCATTGTTGTGTGCACCCTGCGCTTGCTCTGGTGTATCTGCGCTGAGCATTACCCGGCTGATGTTGGACCCTGGCAAGATCCCGCTGGCGTGCGTGTATCCGGTTGATCCCGTAGCGCCTGCGAGTAGATCGCGCCAAACGCTGCCAGGTACTGCTAGGGGGTCCCCGTACGTGCCGAGCCTGACGTTGTACCCTACTGCCAAGAATAGCCGGGCTTGACGGGTTAGCATCTCGGGATATGATCCCCTTGTGTATGCCTTCCAGACTTGAAGGGGGCCATGATGAAGGGTTACATAACATGAGCGCCCACGGGCAACTCCTGACACCTTCTCAGGTGCTGGGGTGCCTCTGTGCTTACAGTCGCCGCAGATAGAGTAGTCTAAGCCCTCCCTGCTGTTTTCCATCGGTGATTTTCCGTTATCTTGCAGAATGTAAGTCTGGATCATCTGGCCATTCTTGCCTCCTGTCTTGGCGTTTGTGCTGTTCATAATGGCGACGACGATAATCGGTGAGCCGTCGATTTTCGAGGGGCCTTTGTAAATGATATATCCAGGCATGGTTTAATCCTTAATTGTTCTGAAGTCTTGTGTAGGGAGCCAGGAGTCGAACCTTCTAGGGTCATCCCATTTAATCAAAAATAAGGGGTTGCACCCTGGCAGGGTTTGAATAATAACCCCCTTGTTTTTAGTGTATTTACTTTGAATCCTTTGGCCAGTTGCGTTAGTTTCTTGCATTACATAAGCCCCTTTTCTGCCATCGATACCACGTCAAAATCCGCTACGATAAAATGGTCCAGTACCCGAACATCAACAAGTGACAAGGCTGACTTAAGGGTTTGTGTCAAAAGCTCATCAGCGCGTGAGGGTTCCGGGTTTCCCGATGGGTGGTTGTGCGCCAGGATCACGGCGGCCGCGTTTGACAGTAGTGCTTGCTTAACGATCTCGCGCGGATAGACTGAAGTCTGTGTCAATGTGCCGGTGAAGTGCTTCACAGCTTCAATTAGTTGGTGCTGTGCGTTCAAGTAAACCACGGTGAACACTTCCCGCCCAGCTGCGCTATCTGCTGCACAATGCAGACTTGCCCAGGTCTTGACAATTGTAGGGCTACTAAAAACCGTAGATTCTTGCATCAAGGCCTGCGTCATAATTTTGTTAGCTCGTTGCAGGGTCTTGAGTTCTGCTGGGGTGAATTGCTGGAACATAATCTAAACCTTCTAAGGTTAGGGGGGGGGAACAAAAATCTAATTATAGGGCACCCTATGGGATGCCCTAGGGATTAGAGTTTAATCCTTATTTGTAGAATGAAAC
>Ga0075464_10001219_pt1 | contig 11613 bp, 25 predicted proteins | sample DEB19_08_DNA_5_FD_75068 | JGI IMG/M metagenome (GOLD analysis project Ga0075464, IMG submission 75068) | Aqueous microbial communities from the Delaware River and Bay under freshwater to marine salinity gradient to study organic matter... | ecosystem: Environmental > Aquatic > Marine > Coastal ...
AGGGTGACATCTTTACCTTCCGCCAGTATTCGATAGATACCTGTTGCCAACCTGGGTATCTAACTATCAGTAACCTGTCGTTATGGGAATCTATAACCTCATCCACAACGTCGACGACGACCTCTACTACTACTGTCCCACCATCGACTGTCCCTGCCACGGTCCCGACTACTACGACAGTTCAAGAAACAACTACAACAACGTCTACTTCCACGACGACGAGTCTTCCTCAAACAACCGTCCCAACAACCACAACGGAACCACCACAAACAACAACAACACTCCAGCAAACACCTTCATCGGTTACCTCAACTAGTTCAACTACAACGACAATTCAGGTTACAACTACGACTGAGCTGATAGTCGAATCAACAACGACCACCACCACAACGGAGCCAGCACCAGCCCCCACCACAACGGCGAAGCCTCAGTCAGAAACAACCACAACAACCTCAACCACAACATCAACCCTGCCTCCTGTGACCACAACACAACCCGATGTGACCACAACAATCCTAAGCCCCACAGACGAGCCTCAACCATTAACCCAGACCGAACTACTCAACACGCTAGAAGCCCTCTCAGAAGCCACCCCAGAGGCCATAGAAGCCATCGTAGAAACAGTCCTCGCTAAAGACCTGGACACCAGCCAAGCTACCCTCCTCATCACCACCCCAGCAGTCCTAGAAAACATCACCCCAGCACAAGCCGAACAACTCTTCACCCAAATCACCCCAACCGAACTCAGCCCAGACGAAGCCGAAGCGGTAGTCGAAGCGGTGCAGGAGGCACCTTCGTCTATAAGAAAAGCGTTTGAATCAGTACTCAATATCTTTCAAGGTTTTGCTGACACTTATGTTCCGTTGAATTCAACTGTGCCAGTTAAAACTCGTCGTGCGCTGATTGCGTTAGGTGCTGTATTCTTGACCGTAGCCCCTGCACCGAGTCGAAGGATTAAGTGATGAAGTTTTGGGGTGAGTTCCATGCGCTGATATGGACAATCGCAGCTTCAATCACAACCATTCTCACTTTGTCTGGTGGGTTACAAAAGATCGTGATTTGGCTAACCATTGCTGCTCTCGTTCTGCATTTCATCGGCGCATTAACTAATAAGGAAAACAACTAATGGAAACCCTCAAGACCCTGTTTCTTCGTATCGTTGCTGTATTCGGCTCATCAGCTTTGGCTGCTGTGGCTGGTGGTGCTGTACTTGATGTGCAACTGTGGAAAGCAGCAGCGATTGCTGGAATCGTGGCAGCAGCAAAAGTGACTGAATCATTGCTTCGTGCATGGTCTTCCGATGGTGTTCTCACCAAAGAGGAAATCTCGGAAGCATTCGGCAAGGCCAAGTAATGGCCTCAGCTAAGAAGCAGGGTGACCTGCCGATCATTCCAGTTGTGCTGTGTTCGCATTTGAAGAACGCTAAGCCTGGTTGTTTGCCACCGAAGTTGCTTCGTGCGATTGAGGGTAAGGGTCGTTTGCATCATTGCGCTGCTGATGCGTATGAGGCAATGGATGCTGCTGCTAACGCTGAAGGAATTGACTTGTCTCCGACTAGTCAAGCCGACACATACCGCAGTTTGGAAACACAGGAATACGGCTTCTATCAAAGGTACACAACCGATGTTGTTGCTGGTCAAAAGCCAAGGGTCTATAAAGGTCAAGCATGGTATTTGAAGAAGGGTATGGCACCGCTTGCTGTTCCTGGTACTTCAAAACACAACCTCGGTATCGCTATCGATATCGCTAATGCGAACGGTAAACGGCTTGAATGGTTGAAGAAGAACGCTGTGTCGTTTGGGTTCTCATGGGAAGTTGTACCCGAAGAACCCTGGCATCTGAGGTATGTCTGTGGCGATAAAACTCCAGAACGTGTGAAGGCTTGGCTGGCTGAAAAGGCTGGAGCGTGACGTGGATTGGGGTGTCGTTGTCGCAGCACTCGTTACTGCGGTTGGCGGGATCATCACTACGCTTCTGTTAAAGGTGCGTAAAGAGAACACGAATGACCATGCAACAGTCATGGAAATCCTGCGAACAGTCGGTGGAAATGTGGAGCGAATTGATAGTAAGTTGGATTCGCATATTGACTGGCATCTCAAGGAGGCAACACGTGGGGAAATTCCTAAACGAAATTAAAGGACAACCAGTAGGTTGCTCCAACACCATTGACGCAATCATCGCCAAACTAGGTGAGCATGATGGCAAAGATTTATTGGATGCGTTAAACGACCCATCTATTCGTGCGATTCAAATCATTAAAGCTTTGCAAGCCCGACAGATAAAACTATCTGCATCGGTCATCACACGATACAGGGCTGCCAATGTCATTACTCAATGAAATACGACATGGGTATTATCCTGCGTGGCCTGTTGTACAACAAGCAAAGAAGTATGCGCTCCCTGCACAAAAAACATCTAAAGCACCAGCGAGAGAATATGCGGTTGCAGTCATCCTCCCCGATATGCAAATCGGATACTTCAGAACCCACGACAATTCTCTTGAACCAATCCACGACGAACAAGCCTTAGACGTTGCATTACAAATCGTCAAAGCATCCAAACCCGACCAAATCGTTCTAGTCGGAGACAACCTAGACCTATGTGAGTTTGGCAAATATAGGTACACGCCAGCCTTCGCCAGAACAACCCAAGCTGCAATTGATAGGGCTAGTCAACTCTGTGCACAACTACGCAAACTAGTCCCAGATGCTCGAATCATTTGGATTGCTGGCAACCATGAGGAACGACTCGGCAACTTCATTCTTGATGGTGCTGGTGCAGCGTTCGGATTGCGTCGAGGTTTACGCCCTGAGGAATGGCCTGTGATGTCTGTGCCATATCTCTGCAACCTTGACGACTATGGCGTTGAGTATTTGCCTGGTTACCCAACTGGTGCGCATTGGATTAACCAAAGGCTTCATTGTATTCACGGAGATCGTGTAGCTTCTGGAGGTTCGACTGCACATAAGTACCTCGCAACAGTCAAAACCTCAGTTATCTACGGTCACATTCATCGTCGGGAATGGGCTGAGCGCACACGTGACGATCATGATGGAGCGAGAACAATCTTGGCTGCATCACCTGGTTGTCTTGCCCGAATCGATGGAGCCGTGCCGAGCACAAGAGGAGGCCATGATCTTGATGGTCGTCCGTTGTATCGTGCGGAGGACTGGCAACAAGGTTTGAGTGTTGTTGAGTATGTACCTGGTGATGGTGAATTCAATTTGGAAATGGTGCCAATTAGAAATGGCTGGGCTAGATGGAGAGGTAAAGATTATGTCGCAGGATGAAATGCGCACAATGGTCGTAGTCATCTGGCATGACGCTCATGCAGCTACCGATTCATGGACACCAATAGATGAAATCCCTAATGATCCTTGTGTGGTTGTTAGCGCAGGTTTCCTGTTGGCGACGAGCGATGGTGGTAAGGAAGGGCATATCACCATATTCCAGTCAAAGACCGATTCGGATGACGTGGATGGCGTTCTGTGTATCCCAGCTGAAATGGTGCAAAGTATGAGGGTTATGACGAAGAACATTCCTGGTCTAGCCCCTGAAACCCTTATAAATAAAGGCTCAAAAAAATCTTAAAATAATACTTGCAATTTGTCTTACAATGCCTTAGATTGAAGTCATCGGGAGGAACGGCCTCCAGATAGTCCAAGGAGGGACATCATGCAAGTATCAGAAATCATCAAGCAGCTGGAAATCCAGCAGGGCAACCTCAGCGCAGGTCGTGACTTCGGTGCGAAGTCAGACTTCATCATCGCAACCATCAAGAAGATCAACGATCTTCAAGCTGCATTGGACGAAGCAACAGGATTGGTCGTGCTGTGATGGAAAAAAAAACAGCAAACAAAATCCAGGTTGGTGATGTAATTGCAATCTATGGTCGCAATCTTGAAACTTGGCCTGGGACAATCACACACGAAAACGAAGTTAAACATGATTCAGTATTAGGGATTGCCTACAATGCAAGCTTCCCTATTTTCAAATATGTTGAAGTGGTTTCAATCACCAAATGTGACCAGATGAGTTGGGATGGTAATCGTGTTTGTAAACAGCGATACGAGTTTTTTTGTTCAGATGGACGAACCTATTCAGTCACTTCTGGCGCAACCAAGTATCCTGTGAATGAGGGAAAACCATGACAAAATATCCAACCCTAACTATCAGGCTTCCCCAGGAAACGCTGCATTGGTTGAAAGTTGAAGCCGAATTGCAAGACACATCAAATGCCCAAATAGTCAAACAGGCTTTAGACTTGTACTACCGAACACAGCACCCAACCGACTAGACTAAAACTCGGATCGTTCGCCCGCCATTCATTGGGCTAGAACATCCCGCACACCTCCCCCTCCTTGGGTGTGCGTTATTTATCGGACAAACGGAAGGAAACAACTTGCTGAAACTCACCGCAAGCCTCATAGCCCTACTCACCCTTGGAGCTGGCGTAACCTACGCACAAGCACCACAAACCACCAAAACCATCCCAGCCGTCACCATCGAGCATCAACGGCAATTGCGTGAAAAGATGCCAACCATTTCAGAAGAAAAACTCCCAAGAGGAGTACCAAAAGACAAGTCAAAGCGATGCCCACAATGGGAACCCAAAATCGCTGAAGCAGGTCTACCAGTACAAACCTTCTCCTACATAGCCTGGCGTGAATCTGGCTGCAATAGAAAAGCTGTAAATGCCCGTTGGGATAATCAAGGCCGAATTGTTTGGACACTCAACAAAAATGGTTCATACGATAGTGGTCTCTTCCAAACGAATTCTTCATGGTGGTCTGCAACCAAGCAGGTTTGTGGAGTAGATACTGGTTCACGACGCAAAGACCTGGAAGCTTTGTATGACGTGGATTGCTCGATAGCGATGGCTGTATGGATTATGGAAAACACCAAAGGCAAGTTGGCTAACTGGAGTCTGTGACCATCCACCACTACATCCCATCTTTGCTCTAATGTCATAGTGAACCCAAAGGAGGGACAATGACAAACCGTCAAAAGCAGTTAGCAGTAGCAATAGGAATGGCAATTATGTGGGGATTCTGGCTGTTGCCAACAGCAGAAGAACTGCCAGACGCACAACCAGCAACCCCGCTTGAATGGAAACTATTTATCGCACTAAATTTCGCATCAATTTTGTATCTACACATTTTGAATGTGCGTGAACATCATCGTCAGCTGCGACGTGAAGCAAACGAGCGTTATTGGGAACGAATGGAAACACGTTCACGTCGTAACCATCCAACGAATCGTGACTACCAATGAGCAACGGTCACATCGTAGACCTGTGGTCAGATGGTGATAATACGTTCAGACCACTTAGACCTGAATGGCAAGAAATGTCCCGTTGCAAAGGTGAAACAGATTTATTCTTCAACGAAGGTTCACCACACGCAATTGCTGATGCAAAGAAATTTTGTGCTGGTTGCAACGTGCGTCGAATGTGTCTCAAATTCGCTTTAGATAACGATGAGGTAGGTATCTGGGGTGGCACGACTACTATGGAGCGTCAACGACTGAAACGACAAAGGAGACAAAAATGAAAAGAATTAGTACTATCACGCTGTTTATTGGTTACTTATTAACAATTCCATCAGCAAATTGGTTTATTAACAATGTTGGTTCAACACCATTCCCAGGTAGCCCACACCTAATACCTGTCGGTTTCGGTTATCAAGCTCCATCGGGAGTGTTGCTAATTGGGTTGGCATTGTTCTCAAGAGACTTACTTCAGGAACGTGCTGGTAAGAAACCAGTTGTGATTGCCATCGGCTTAGGCCTCCTGTTGTCAGTATTGGTCAATCCTGCGATTGCATTTGCTTCAGGTGCAGCATTTCTAGCGTCAGAACTAGCAGACTTCGGTATCTACACACAGGTTAGAAAATATTCAAAATGGCTGGGAATGCTTGTATCAGGGATTGTTGGTTCAATAATTGATTCGTTCCTGTTTCTATGGTTGGCATTCGACTCAATCGCATTCTGGGAAGGTCAGATAATTGGCAAAGTCGGTATGACAATCATTTGCGTTGGCATCTGGAAGGGGTTCCGTGCTTTACCTAAGCGGTTGTCTACCGTCTAAACCATCCATCAGGCAATTACTGCTTGACAATAATGTTGGTTTGCTTTTAACGCATCTCTCACAACGTAATTTACCTAAAGATGAGAATTGGATTTGGGCTGCTGATAATGCTTGCTTTGCTTCCAAATGGGAATCATCAGCTTGGTTGCGCTGGCTTGAAAAAATGCCTAACCCTAATCAAGCTCTATTTGCTACCGTTCCTGATGCAGTTGGAGACCATTCAAAAACATTGGAAATGTGGCCTAAATGGTTTAAACAAGTTAAAGATTTAGGATTCAAACCAGCATTCATTTTGCAAAATGGATGCACAATTGATGAGGTTCCTTGGGATGAGTGTGATGCTGTTTTTATTGGTGGCACTACCGAATGGAAGATTAGTTCTCAATCTCAAGCAATTTGCCAGGAAGCAAAAAAACGCAGCAAATGGGTTCATATGGGTCGAGTGAATAGTTTCAGACGTATGACTATCGCTAGAGATTTTGGCTGTGACAGCGTGGATGGAACCTATCTAGCGTTTGCTCCAGATTTCAATGCGTTAAGGTTGATCAACATGATTAACCGCATTGAGGAAGAACCCTCATTGTTTGAATGCCAGGAGGCGTGGTAGTGACATCACCCCAAAAACGTAAAGGTTCCGCAGCAGAGTTAGCTGTGGCTAAATGGTTGCGGAAACTTGGTTGGATTCATGCTGAGCGTTCACGGGCAGGATGGCAAGACGACAGAGGCGACATAGATGGCCTACCTGGAGTGTGCATCGAAGTAAAAGCAGAGAAGAAGATTGATATTCCTGGCTACCTACGGGAACTTGAAGTAGAGATTGAGAACGCCAAAGCATGGACTGGCACGGTAATCATCAAACGCCGAGGATCAACCAATGTGGATGACTGGTATGCGGTAATGCCAGCCAAGATATGGGGTGAGCTAATGCTGATGCTGGATCAGCCCACTCAAATCCATGTAACACCCACCGATTAAAAGTAATGCTTGACATCGCAGCCAAACCTGCTACCGTCACATATATCCAATAAATTCCCAAGCTTTAAGGAGGCCTGCGAATGAGTACAGAAGACGAATTTAGTTTATTAGCCGAAGCACCAAAAGACCGTTGGGGTCGCTACAAGATTGCTGATCCAGCAACAGGCAAAGAACGTGGCTACACACGTGTAACAACAATCGCAAAAGTGTTGGACGATTCATCGTCACTTGCGGATTGGAAAACACGGATGGCAATCACAGGGATTGTTCAACGAGCTGATCTGCTTGCACAAGCATCAACAGCATTGGATGATCGAAGCAAACTGAACAAGATTGCTAACGATGCAATCGAAGCTGCTGGCGCATACAGCCGAGCAAACCTGGGTACTGCACTTCACTCAATCACACAGCAAATTGATTTAGGTATGAAGCCACAAATCCTTCAAGGATTACAGGCAGATATTGAAACCTACATCACTTCAATTGCAGCGTGGGATTTTAAAATGAAAAAAGAATGGATTGAAGTCCTGCTCATCAATGATGAGTTTGAATACGCTGGTACAGCTGACCGAATCGTTGGAACACGTGACGGCAAACTTTGCATCTTCGACCTCAAAACAGGAACAGACCTGTCATACTCGTTCGGATCAATCTCAGTACAACTAGCAATGTACGCTCACGCTGATTGGATTTACGATTGGAAGACAGGCAACCGCACAGAACTCCCAGCAGGCCTAGACAAAAAAGAAGGCATCATCTGCCATCTCCCAGCTGGCGAAGCAACGTGCAAGTTTTACAGCGTTGACCTGGAAGCAGGATGGGAAGCTGCGAAAATGTCGTTCGCAACCCGTGACTGGCGCAAACGCAAAGACCTATTCAAGCCCTATCAATTCTCTGAAGAGAAGCGGAGAGTCGTTGAGCCTGTGGTGAATCCGACACCACAGGCAAACGATTCTGGCACCCTAGCCCTCACAACCCGACAGGATTGGATGAAGGCTCGAATCTCAGCACTACCAAAAGAAGCACAGAAGTTGCTGATTTTGATGTGGCCTGAGGATGTGCCAAAGCTTCAAAACTGTGACCATGAGCAGATTGACAAACTGATTGCAGCAATCACCACAGTTGAAGCAGAACACGATGCACCATTTTTTGACCCTGACCCAGCAATGAAAAAAGCAGTCAAGCGGAAGCTGAAAGCATTTGATGAGGCTAAAGCATGAACGCCATTGAAGGTCGTGACTTAGACCTACCTGGTGACGAACAAGCAGTCACTTATATTCGTGAACGGTTAAACAGCATTCAAGGTGCTGACCGAGCACGAATGGCAATGCTCATTACACAGGCTGAAATTGCTGGTCGCAGCATCAGCCTCAAAGAAACAAAATCTCTTCGAAGGTTTGAGATAGCAAGAGGATTATTCCTGTTGTTTGATTCAGGCCAATTCGATGAAGACTTGGTGAAGGACATTTGTTCCCAAATCACCATGCAAAAATACAGCAAACCAGGTGAAGCATTAGCTTGCCTTGACGTGAAACAAGCACAGCGATTCGCTAACGCTTGTCACGGCATCGCACGTGACCTGCTAAACCTGATCTACATCCCAGAAACCAACACTTTCCACATAGAGGAGAAAGCATCATGACAGACATATTCCTATCCGATGGCGGGAGCAAATATCCCGCTTTGAAGTTTGAGAATGTCAACGACACACACACAGGCACAGTCATCGAAGTAAAAAAACTTGAAGACCGTGACCCATCAGGCACAGTAAAAACATGGGACAACGGTGACGTGCGATACGTCTTCGTATTTACCCTAAACACAGCCGACGGCATCTCAAATCTTTGGGCACGTGGCTCAATGGTGAAGGCAATCCGTGAAGCAGCTCAAGCAGTTGGTGTAACAACAATGGTTGGAACCAAACTGACCGTCAAATACATCGGTGATGGCGAAAAGAAATCAAAAGCCTTTAACGCACCAAAGTTGTACAAGGCCAAAGTTGAGCCAGCTGTAAAGGATGACTCAGAATCAATGTGGTAAACCCACAATAAATCGTGACAGGTTGGGTATCGAGCGAACCCCCAATCGCCCCCTGCGGTACCCAACCTGTCGCACTTATTAACCAGGAGAACAAGTGACAATTCAAGACATAAAGAATGCAATAGCGTTTCTTGAAAAAAGTTTCGTAGGTCAAGGAGACCAAGACAGACTCTTCAAAACAATTGAAGCACTCAAAATTGAACTTGCTAGGAGGCAAAAAAAATGATTGACATCAATCAATTCGCAGAACTAGAGCTGCGAGTAAACGACCTACAAAACGCACTCGCACGGGTCGCCGAAGAACGAGACAACTACAAAGACACAGCAGACTCACTCTTCAAAGAACTTGAAGCCTGCCGAGCCACACTCGCCCAAGCCCACTCAGACATCTCACGCCTACGAGTGTGGATCAGCCAAGGAGCCGAACTGTGAAAGACAGTTACGAACTTCAATGCGCTCGATTACAGCGCAACGAATGGAGGCGCACCGCAGCCAGAATGTATGAACTGATGTGCGATGAAGAGTTTGAAAAGGCAAAGAAAATTTTTGAACATTTCGCATACAAATTCACGGAGGAAGACCGATGATGGACGGTCAAAGCTTTATCGCTGGTGTACTCACCACAACCATTCTCACCAGCACCTCATTCCTCATCGGAGGCTGGATAGCAACCAATGCCAAAGAAGATGCTTGTGCCAAATTCGGTGCAGCAATAGGTGAACAAACCAAATTCATCACCTTCGGACTCACCGAATCAAAATGCTTTACAACAATCAACGGACAATGGACGGACATCAACCCATGAACGAAACAGAAAACTTCCCAGACGCACCACACATGATCAGCGTCCTCGCCCATCGAGACCAATCAGCAAACTGGGTAGGACACATCGCCAACCATGACATCATGGAAGCAAAATCCACCAACGGCCTCTACCTGCTTGTCAGCCTTGACGAAGACGGCACCATAACCATCGCAACCAAACCAGGTAGCGCATGGGACTCACGCTGGTCACCACCAATCCGACTGGAACGACGATGAGTCGTGACAACGAACTAGCCCTAGACCTGTTCATGCTGGGCTATGAGCGCAACGAGTTAGTGCATATGCTGAATGAAGCCAATCAGCTCATCGAATCATTACGCAACGAATTAGACGCACTCAAAGTGGAGTTAAACAAATAATGGAAGCATTCATCGCACTCATCGTCATCCTGTCAGCGTTCTTCTATTGGTTGACCCGATGATCTACCGTGTCCAATGCAACAAATGTGGCTCAATGGTCAGACACGACACACAAATCCTTCAAGGCTGCCTCTGCGACCCTGACGCTCCAACCTGGATCGCTATTCAACCGGACGGACGAATGCTCAAGATGAGCCATGCCGACTACACAGTCTTCGAGCAAGCATGACCCTTCATTGTGTCCAGTTCTCAACCGGTATCGGATCAGCAGAAGTCGCATTCAGAGTCCAAGAAACCGCTGCCAGCGACGACAGACTCGTTCTGCTTACAGCTGACACTATGGTTGAAGACGAAGACAACTGGCGATTCGCCAACGATGTCGTAGCAAAACTATCCCCACGTTGGGAATGGATTGTTATCCGTGACGGCAGAACACCACTCCAAGTAGGACGAGACAGAAAAGTAGTCCCATCAGACCGCATGGCAGTCTGCAGCCAAATCCTCAAACGTGACGCACTAAACAAATGGATCAAACACAACTGCGACCCTGAAACCTCAATCATCTACCTAGGGTTTGACTGGACTGAACCACATCGGCACCATCGAGCAGAACCATTATGGCAACCATACAAAATTGACTCACCACTCATGCGGGAACCATACATAGAGAAACCTGCCTTGCTAGACAAGTATCGTGCGATGGGGATCACCCCACCACGCCTCTACTCAGTCGGCTTCAGCCATGCCAACTGTGGTGGTGCCTGTGTTCGTGGTGGTCAAGCAGCATGGAAAATGTTGCTGGACTGGAACAAACCACGATTCTTGGAATGGGAAAACGAGGAACAGAAAAGCCGTGATTACCTTAATAAAGATGTATCTATGCTCAAAGAAACCAGAGATGGCAAAACCACACCCCTAACCCTTAGACGGTTCAGGGAACGATTGGAGGATCAGCCAACGATGTTTGATAAAAATGATTGGGGAACGTGCGGATGTTTTATGGATGAGCAATCATGACTCAAGCCCGTATCTGTAATTGCACTATCAAACGTGCGCTACCAACCAAACCGTTATGCGGAGATAAGCCAGACGACTTTGATGAATAACTATGAAGACCCGATAGCAGAGTTCATAGAAGCATCAGCAGAAGGACTCTGCACCGGCTATGTCGTCATCGCCAACATCGAACGCATCAACGGAGACCAATCATTCTGGGTCACCACCCTACGCAACCAAACCGCCTCAACCAGCCTCGGCCTACTCGAATCAGCCAGCGCAGCAGAAAAATATCGGATAGCACGGTCATTCAACCGTTTAGATGACGAC
>Ga0075464_10001222_pt1 | contig 11597 bp, 8 predicted proteins | sample DEB19_08_DNA_5_FD_75068 | JGI IMG/M metagenome (GOLD analysis project Ga0075464, IMG submission 75068) | Aqueous microbial communities from the Delaware River and Bay under freshwater to marine salinity gradient to study organic matter... | ecosystem: Environmental > Aquatic > Marine > Coastal ...
TCAGGCAAAAAATATCCCGGTAAATGTGGTTTTTAAACCTATCCTTAAATCTTCTGATGAAATTTATAACATCATTACGGCCGCAAATGTTGCAGAAAACTGTATCGGTATCATTACATGGATGCATACTTTTTCTCCAGCAAAAATGTGGATTAGGGGTTTAGGTCAATTAAAAAAACCAATGCTTCATTTGCATACGCAATTTAACAGAGATATTCCTTGGAGCAGCATCGACATGGATTTTATGAATTTAAACCAAAGCGCCCATGGCGACAGAGAGTTTGGATTTATGGTTTCTAGAATGCGTATCGAACGTAAAGTAGTGGTCGGTTTTTGGAAAGACGATGAAGTATTAGAAGAAATAAATGTTTGGACCAGAGCTGCTGCAGGATGGCACGATTGGCAAGGCGCCAGATTTGTTAGAATTGGCGATAACATGAGATTTGTTGCCGTAACAGAAGGCGATAAAGTAGAAGCCGAAATGCAATTTGGATTTTCTGTAAACACCCACGGCGTGGGCGATGTGGTGGCGGTCATCAATGCCATCAGCGAAAGCGATATCCAAAATTTGGTAAAAGAATACGAAGAAAGTTATACGCTAACTTCAGATTTATTGGCCGGTGGCGCCAATAGAAAATCAGTAATTGAAGCCGCAAGAATAGAATTAGGAATAAAGAAATTTCTTGTAGATGGCAACTTTAAAGGTTTTACAGATACTTTCGAAGATTTACATGGCATTGTACAACTCCCAGGTATTGCAGCCCAACGTTTAATGGAACAAGGCTACGGTTTTGGTGGCGAAGGCGATTGGAAAACCGCAGCTTTGCTTAGAGCTTGCAAAGTAATGGCCACCGGTTTAGATGGTGGCACCGCATTTATGGAGGATTACACCTACCATTTAGACCCTAAAAACCCAATGGTTTTGGGCTCGCACATGTTAGAAATTGATGCCTCATTAGCCAAAGGAAAACCTTCTTTAGAAATTCATCCTTTAGGTATTGGTGGCAAAGCAGACCCTGTTCGCTTGGTATTTAACGTAGCTGCTGGCAACGCATTAAACGCCTCTTTAGTGGATATGGGCAACCGTTTCAGACTATTGGTAAACGAAGTAGAAGCTGTAGATGCCGAACATGATTTACCTAAATTACCCGTAGCTAGGGTACTTTGGAAACCCCTTCCTGATCTAAAAACCGCTTGTACCGCTTGGATTTACGCAGGTGGCGCTCACCATACAGTTTACAGTCAGAGCTTAACAACTGCATATTTTAGAGATTTCGCTAAAATGGCGGGCATAGAATTGGTAACCATCGATCAAAAAACAGATATCCACCAATTTCAACAAGAATTAAAGTGGAGCGAAATTGCCTACAAATAAATTCTTTGTAAAGCCAAATGATAAGGGCGTTTAAACACGCTTTCCACTATATCTTTATCCCCAAAAAAAGGGGCTAAAGGATGCCGCTTCAATCGTTAACGCAGGCCGCATAAAAACAAAATTAGCATTCAATAACAAAGGGCATCTTAAATAAGATGCCCTTTGTTATTTTATAACCTCGATGAAATCAATTCATCATCATGATTAAAACTATTTTTTAACCGTAGAAAATTGATAAGAGGAAACGGTTTGATACACTTCCCCTGGATTTAAAACCGTTGTTGGAAAATTAGCATGGTTTGGAGAATCAGGAAAATGCTGCGTTTCTAAACAGAAAGCGGTTCTAAAATCATCTTTTGCACCTCCCTTAAAAATATTCTGCCCAGCCATAAAATTACCGCTGTAAAACTGAATACCCGGTTCTGTTGTATAAACATCCATCACTACGCCAGATAAATCGCCAATCACTTTTGCAGCATGTTTCTTGCTTTCTTTATCGCTCAATACAAAATTATGATCGTAGCCTTTACCAAATTTGATTTGCTCATCAGCAGCCTCAATTCTTTTTCCAATGCTTTCTAAGGCATTAAAATCAAATGGTGTGCCTTTTACCGCAACCAAAGCACCAGTTGGAATTAAACCCGCATCTATTGGCGTAAACTGATCTGCAAATAATTGCAATTGATGATTTAAAATAGTACCACTACCTTCTCCATTCAAGTTAAAATAAGCATGATTGGTCAAGTTTAAAACGGTTTTCTTGTTGGTAGTCGCTTCGTAAGAAATTTGTAAAGCATTATCATCGTTTAACTGATAAGTGACTTTCACGTGTAGCTCTCCTGGATAACCCATTTCCCCATCCGGAGAAACATAAGAAAACTGAAGCGTAGAATCATTTAGTTTTTGAGTATCCCAAACCACATAATGATAGCCCTTGGTGCCCCCATGCAAAGAATTTTCGCCATTATTAATCGGCAATTGGTAGGTTTTACCATCCAATTGAAATTGCCCTTTGGCAATTCTATTTCCATAACGACCGATGATAGCGCCATAATAGCCATCGGTACTTTTGATAAAATCAGCAACAGATTTCATCCCAACCACCACATCAGTCATTTTACCATCTTGATCTGGCACCATTAGACTCACCACTTTACCCCCAAAATTGGTGATTTCGGCAACCATATTTTTGCTGTTCTTAATTTGGTATAAACCTACTTTTTTACCATCTATGACGGTATCAAACAAGGTCGAATCTGAAATGTAGGCGGTATTTTCGTTAGACATATTTTTAACTTTATTCTGGCAGGATGCTGCAAATAACGCAGCAAATCCCATAATTAAAAAAGGTGATTTTAATTTTCTCATTTTTTGGGTACGTTTAAATTGGTTTCGCTTAATATTCAAATGTAAAATAATCAACTAAATATTTATAAGTTTTTGAGAAAAAGAAAAATTACTCGTTAAATCACCGATTCTTTTTCTACCCAATTTCCATCTTCCTTCATAATGTCAATCATTTCATTTAAAGCATTTTCCGAACTCACGTTCTTCTTTACCACTTCTTTTCCACGGTATAAGGTGATTTTTCCAGGTCCTGTCCCTACATAACCATAATCGGCATCCGCCATTTCGCCGGGACCATTTACAATGCAACCCATAATCCCGATTTTAATCCCTTTTAAATGATCGGTTCTACTCCTAATCATTTGGGTAGTTTCTTGCAAATCAAACAAGGTTCTGCCACAACTCGGACAAGAAATATATTCTGTTTTGGATATTCTAGATCGTGTGGCTTGCAAAATCCCGAAAGAGGTGGACACCCTAAATTTGGTATTTACTTGCGGCGCATCCAACCAAATTCCATCGCCCAAACCATCCAACAATAAAGCGCCTAAATCTGTGGCGGCGTATAATTGGGTTTTCAATTCCTTTTGATCTTGCCCCTCATCATCTGCAAAAACATAAGTTCTTTTAACAATCACAGGCGTATCAATTCCGGCATTCATCAGCTTTAAAAAGAAAGCCCTTTGGTCAGCCATACCATGTGCTTTATGGGTTTCTAAAACAAAAACCAAAGTATGGTCCAAAGGCAAATTGGCAAAATCGGCACCAGCTATATCCTCAGGAAAAACAGATACCAAGTTTAAATAAGCATCCTTTTTATTTGCTTGTAGATATTCTTTTAAAGTATATAAAGGATGACAATTGCTTTGATCTGAAAGCTTTAACCAAGTTTGATGATTGTACAATTGCTTTAAATTTCCGGGAAAATTAAAGGATGGTAATTGATCGCCCAAATAGGCAAAATCAATCGACTGATCGCCCATGCTGTATTTATCTAAAATGGGCGAATATAAATATCCGGCAGCAGCCAAAATATTGGCGTCTTTTAAATTTTGATCTGATAAATCTAAAATTACCCGAGGCACTTGATGACCACCAATAAATGTATTTAACTCGGCAGAAGCTCTTTTTTGATAAGCAAAAGGAGAATAAGCCTCTGGCAAATCAAAGTCGGGGGCAATTAAATCGGCAATAGCAGTTTGTTTTCTGTTTTGATAGCGTTGCGCCAAAGCCTGCGCCACCGGAATTTCGTATTCTGGTTCTTCGGTTAAGGATACGCGAATCGTATCGCCCAAGCCATCTTCTAATAAAGTGCCAATGCCTACGGCAGATTTTATTCTTCCATCTTCGCCATCGCCGGCTTCGGTAACGCCTAAATGCAGAGGATAATTCATTCCCTCGGCCACCATGGTTTGCACCAATAATCGGTAAGCCTGCACCATCACTTGGGCATTGCTCGATTTCATAGAAATCACCAATTGATGATAATCCATGCTGTGGCAAATACGGATAAATTCCATAGCCGATTCCACCATGCCTTTTGGGGTATCCCCATACCAACTCATAATTCGATCGGAAAGTGACCCATGATTGGTGCCAATGCGCATGGCTGTTCCGTTGGCTTTGCAAATCTCTACCAAGGGCGCAAACTTCTTTTTTATTCTGGCCAGTTCTATTCCGTAGGCTTCTGGCGTATAATTAAGTTCTTCAAATTTCTTTTTATCGGCGTAATTTCCGGGATTAACCCTTACTTTTTCTACAATTTTGGCGGCCAATTCTGCCGCATTGGGTGTAAAATGAATATCAGCCACCAAGGGGGCATGATAACCTTTTGCCGCCAATCCTTTTTTGATCTCTGCTAAGTTTTGTGCTTCTTTCATCGAAGGCGCCGTAATCCTGACGTATTCGCATCCGGCATCAATCATTCTGATGCTTTGCAAAACAGAACCTTCGGTATCCATGGTATCTGTGGTCGTCATTGATTGGATACGGATAGGTTGCGTTCCACCCATCACAATGCCACCTACATTTACCTCTCTGGTGATAAACCTAGCGTATTGAACGATAGAATGACAATATTTTCCTATTAATGACTGACCTGCTTTCGCTTCCATGTAAAAATTATTTTGGCTAAAAATACAGGTTTTATATCGGAAGGAAAACTAAAATCACAGATTTGAAAAGAATAAGACAAAGGAGAGGGTTTTGTGGTTTCTTTTCCAATTAGGGTCTCTTGCAGAGGATCCTGCTCTCTTTAACCTTTTCCCATCGCACATGGTTTAAACTTTGGAATATAAAAACAAATCATATGAATGGATCCCCATCCATTTTTAGACAATGTATTTCTGTTAACCCAGCCAAATCATGCACAATTCATGCCCATAGGCCCGCCACGCCAAAGGCTAGCCAAAGGTTCCCTATACCCACTCTATACCCACTCTATACCCACCCTATACCCACCCTATACCCACCCTATACCCACGGTATACCCACGTCCGAGGCACGTAAGAGGCACGTCCGAAGCACCCAACACCCTCTCCGCTAGGCAAACTCACCAGCTAAAAACTAACCAACCACACAAACCAGCTAACAAAGCAACAACTCACCAACCAACCAACTAAGCAACCAACTCAGCAACCAACTCAGCACCCAACAAACTAACAAACTCACCACCCAAAAACCAACTAACAAACTAACCTCCCAACAAACTAATAAACTAAATACCTAGCTCGAAAAATAAATCGTAAATTTGCGCTATGATTATAAAATCTGCAGAATTTACGGTGAGCAACACCAAAATCAGCAAACTGCCTGCGCCAGAATTGCCAGAATATGCTTTTATTGGGCGGTCTAACGTAGGAAAATCATCCTTAATTAATATGCTGGTAGATGTAAAGGGTTTGGCAAAAACCTCTCAAAAACCCGGTAAAACGCAGTTAATAAACCATTTCTTAATCAATAAAGGCTGGTATATTGTTGATTTACCCGGCTATGGTTATGCCAAAAGCTCCAAAAGCAATAGAGAAGATTGGGCTAAATTTATCAGATTCTACCTCGAAAAAAGAGAAAGCCTACAATGCGTTTTCGTATTGATAGACAGCCGCTTAGAGCCTCAAAAAATAGATATCGAATTTTGCTGCTCTTTAGGCGAAAGAGGCATCCCATTTATCTTGGCTTTTACCAAGGCAGATAAACAAGGCAACGGAAAATCGCAACAAAACATGGCCATGTTTAAAAAGGAATTATTGGCCTTTTTTGAAGAAGTGCCACAAATGATCCTCACTTCGGCAGAAACTCAACTGGGTAAAGAAGATATCCTAAAATTAATTCATCAAATAAATCAGGATTTTACCATCCCAGAATACGATACCGCTTTTTATACTTAGAACATTTTGCACATGAGGCAAATCAATTCGACAAAAGATTTGTTATCCATGAAAAGATAAATTAATGAAAAAATACCTTTCGCTCGTTACCTTTTCGCATACCATTTTCGCCATGCCCTTTGCGTTTATTGGCTTCTTTTTAGCAATCAATACCACCAGCAACACTTTTTCCTGGTTAAAATTAGGCTTAATGGTATCTTGTATGGTATTTGCACGTAACGCCGCAATGGCCTTTAACCGCTATTTAGACCGAGATATCGACGCTAAAAACCCAAGAACAATGGGTCGCGATATTCCATCTGGCAAAGTTTCGGCCCAAAATGCTTTGGCTTTTACCGTCATCAATAGCTTGTTGTTTATGGCCGCAACGGCATTCATCAACCCACTTTGTTTATACCTTTCGCCCATCGCTTTAATGGTGATTTTGGGCTATAGCCTCACCAAAAGATATACCGCATTATGCCATTTGGTATTAGGACTCGGACTATCTCTAGCGCCAATTGGTGCTTATTTGGCCGTTACGGGCGAATTTGCGCTATTACCCATCCTGTTTTCTTTAGCGGTTTTATGTTGGGTGAGCGGCTTCGATATCATTTACGCTTTACAAGACGAAGCTTTTGATAGCCAAGAAAAACTACATTCTATTCCGGCTTATTTAGGAAAAAGCAAGGCTTTAGTGGTCAGCAATATCCTTCATGTTTTATCGGCTATTTTTATCTCGCTACCCTTATTTTTTACGCCCTTAAGTTGGATATACATCCTCGGCTTAATAATCTTTATCGGGATGCTCATTTATCAGCACTTATTGGTAAAGCCACACGACTTAAGCAAAGTTAATTTTGCGTTTATGACCACAAATGGCATAGCTTCTGTAGCATTTGCCTTATGTTTTTTAATGGATATTTATTATAGACAGTACTTATGATTATTGCAAAGAAAATTCATCAATATTTACCCCAAGATTTAAATATCGATTGGGAAAGTTTGTCCCCTATCTTCGAGGAATTATTAGCCAGAAAAATTGATTCGGTAACCGCACTAGAACAATGGCTCAAAGATAAAAGCGAATTAGAAGCTGCCCTAGAAGAAGATTTTGCTTGGCGATATATCAAAATGACTTGCGATACTGCAAACGAAGATTTATTAAAATCCTTTCAGTATTTCGCTACCGAGATCGAACCTAAAATAGCGCCTATTGCTAATGAGCTAAACAAAAAACTCATAGATTCTCCATTTGTAAACGAGCTCAATAAAGAAGAATACTTTGTTTATTTACGTGGAGTAAAAAAAGCTTTGGCTTTATTTAGAGAAAAGAACATTCCCCTGTTTACCGAAATTCAGGTCGAACAACAAAAATACCAAGGCATTACCGGAGCCATGTCGGTAACATTTAACGGTCAAGAATATACTTTAGAACAGGCCGCTAACTTTTTAAAAGACTTAAACAGAACCGCCAGAAAAGAAGCTTGGGAACACATTACCGCCAGAAGATTAGCAGATAAAGATCAATTAGACGGCCTGTTTAACCAGCTAAAAGATTTACGCCATCAGGTAGCTTTAAATGCAGGCTTTGCCAATTTTAGGGATTATATGTTTGAGGCTTTAGGCCGATTTGATTATACGCCACAAGATTGCTTAAATTTTCATGAGGCCATACAACAAGAAGTGGTGCCTTTATTGGCCGAACAAGCCAAAGAAAGACAAATCGCTTTAGGCATAGACAAATTACAACCTTGGGATACAGAAGTAGATACTTCTGGAAAACCGGCCTTAAAACCATTTAATAACGGAGAAGAGCTGATCGAGAAATCCATCCGCTGCTTTCATCAATTAGATCCATTTCTGGGATCTCGCTTAGAGGTGATGAAAAAGAATGAGCTTTTTGATGTAGAAAGCAGAAAAGGAAAAGCACCCGGCGGCTATAATTATCCATTGGCAGAAACAGGCGCTCCCTTTATTTTTATGAATTCGGCCAATTCTTTTAGAGATTTAACCACCATGGTACACGAAGGTGGCCACGCCATTCATACTTTTTTAACTGCAGATTTAAAGCTAAACGATTTCAAACACTGCCCTTCCGAAGTAGCAGAATTGGCTTCTATGGCTATGGAATTAATTTCTATGGACCATTGGGATGAGTTTTTTACCGATAAAGAAGAACTGAAAAGGGCAAAGCGTTACCAATTAAGAGATATCCTAAAAACATTGCCTTGGGTGGCTGTGGTTGATGCTTTTCAGCATTGGATCTACACCAACCCAGATCATACCGTAGCAGAAAGAACCAACGCTTGGAAAGAGATTTTTACCCGCTTTGGGGCTAATTTCGTGGATTGGACAGATCATCAAGAAGCCTTAGAAAATCTTTGGCAAAAGCAATTACATATCTTCGAAGTGCCATTTTATTATATCGAATACGGAATTGCACAATTGGGCGCTATTGCAGTTTGGAAGAATTATAAGGAAAATCCAACACAAGGTTTGGCCAAATACTTAGATGCTTTAAAATTAGGTTATACCAAAACCATGATCGAGATTTACGAAACCGCAGGCATCAAATTCGATTTTAGTGCCGCCTATATCAAAGAATTGGTGGCCTTTGTAAAGGACGAATTAAAAAAAGTAGAAGAATAAAAGCAGAACACCACAAAATATAACATTGGTTTTTTATTTTTGCTGAGGTTTAATATCAATAAGATCATTTAAAATAATCAATAAGAAATTTATATCCATCAATATCAAAGTATTATGAGAAAATTAACACTTTCATCTATTATCAAAAGCGCAGTAGTTTTCACTTTATTGCTGGTTGTAAACGCAGTTGCTTTTGCTGGCACATCTGAGGTCTACAACTCTGAGGCTAATTTGAGTAATCTTTCTGTTAAACAAGTAACCGAACAACATTGGGTTTGGCTTTTATTAGCAGGTGTGGTAGTGATTGCTATTTCTGCATTCTTTGCAGCGCAAGACAACGCTAATCACGATTCTGCAGCTGCTCATTAATTGCTAAGAATAGCTTTAAGCCGTAATGATATCTCGATTTAAAGCTATTTTTTATGCCACAAAACTGATGTATATTTATAGCGATATTTAAAATCATTGCATGAAAAAGTTAATTGATCTTTTTAAGAATAAATTTTTTTTAGCCTCTATTGCCTTTTTGGTTTGGATGCTCTTCTTTGATAAAAACGATGTCAATTCTCAGTTCGAATACCGCAGTCAGGTAAAAAAGCTCGAAGCTGAGAAAGAATTCTACACCAAAGAAATCAGTAAAGCAGAAAATGATCTACAAGAACTGACTACAAATCCAGATAAATTAGAGAAATTTGCTCGCGAACGCTACTTCATGAAAAAAGATAATGAAGATGTTTTTGTGGTAGTCGAGGTTCAAAAACCAAAAGAAGACGACAGTTTTTTCTAGCTTCTTATTTCGGTTTAAATTTGCCCGTTTCTTTTCCTTAAGAACCATTCTATGGCCAATAAGGTCATCAACAAAGCAAAAAACCATTTCAAATTAATCAAATCATCATAGCTATTTTCGCTATAGCTAATGGTCTTTATTTGTTCGTTATCGGCAATCAATTTTTCTAAATCTTTAATCGCTTTTGGATAAACCAAAGCGCCCCCACTTTGCGCCGCCAAATTGTATAATAACTGATGATCTGCCGTAGTTTTCATCATCTCAATATTTAAATCTTCGATTAAAAATTGTCCTTGCGCCTGATATTTCTGATGACCCCATTGCGTTTTGGCAGAAAAAGTATAAGCCCCAGCGGGCAAAAAACCCGCATCTAATTGATAGGATTTATCCCACTTAGAAAACAAATAACTGTATTTCTTCCCCGCTTCAGATTTAATTTCGATAGAAACTTCAGGCTCGTTGATCAGCATATAGGCATCATCGTATAATTCTGCATGAAGGAGAATAGCTTCATTCGCTAAGAAACTATTCTTTACAGGATACGCCCTAAACTTCCTTTTATCTTCTTTGGCAGAAAGATATTGTACCGTTTTGGTAATGAGCTCGTCAAAAGCATCATGATTTTCATTATTTTCAAAATCTTGCAAACGCCAACGCCAAATACCTTCGCCGCTTAAAATGGCAGTTTTTATTCCTCCATCATTCCCAAAACTTAATAAAGGGGCCTGTTTTACAGTATTCCCAATTTGCTGTTGAAACAAAATGATCCCCGCCCCTTTTACAGAATAATTACCAAATGGCGCCACTAAAGGTGCGGCATTCGTCACCATTTTTTTAACATTATCCGCTAAAGAGAAGGCATAAAAGTCTTGGTTTAAAGCCGCAAAATACTCCTGACTTAAATTGTTTGCAGCAATATTTAATAGATTTTGTTGTTTGCTTAAAGCGGATACATCACTATTGGCACCAATAATAAACCATCGAGAAGACGAAGAAGTTTGTTTTAAAAGCGCCGCGATAGGATGTTTAAAAGTGGGCAAAGCATGAAAAATAATCAGCCCATAATCTTTCATATTCGCAGGAATGGCATCGGCAAAAGCCAATTTCACTTCATAGTTTTTATTGCTTTCTATGGCTTGTTTGAGTGCAGAAATATCAGGATGGGGCGCATCTGCTAAAATCAACACCTTTTCTCGCCCATCTAAAACCTCTACAAAAATCGTTTGTTGATTATTCTGTGTAGATAATTCACCTGCAACTGGATCTATAGAAATGCTGATTTTTTGTATCCCCTTTTTAAGGGTTTGCAATTTGATAGCAAAGGTTTTCTGCCAATTGTTTTGATTCATATCAAGGGCCAATAATTGCATTTGCCCATCATTGGTTTTGATCCTTAAATTGCTTTTTAATCCTTTAGCTTTATAAGCCGATAAATGAATTTCTATTTGATGATCGCTCCCAAAATAAACCAATTTATTATAATTGACTGAGGATATCAAAGCATCCTTTTTAGGAATGGTATCGCCCAAGGCAATACTGTAAACAGGATATTTAATGGCTTTGATATTGGCTATCGGGTTGGCGCCACGGTTAATCAATCCATCAGAAGCCAAAACCAATGCGCCAATATTTCTATTGCCATATTGATCATTTACATATGCAAATACTTTTGCGATATCTGTGGTTTTCGCTTGCTGGCTAAAATCAAAACCGGGCTTCACCTCATCCCCAAAATTCAGAATCTTTACCTCAAATTTAGCACTCAATTGATCGGCTAATTTCCTCAAATCTTGATGATATACCGTTGTGTCTGCCACACTAGCGCTATAGACAGATAAAGAAGCGTCCTGAGCGATGATTACCAATGGCTTCTCTAAACGGTGCTTTGTAGATTTTAATAGCGGAGACAGTAGTAAAAAAGCCAACAAGCTCATCAGTAATCCCCTAAAGAAAAACAGAAACCATTTTAAATACTGGGCTCCAATATTACTTTTTTTATATAAAAACCATGCACAAGTAAATCCAAAAACGAAACATGGCAGCAGCCACAAAGCATTTAGATCTTCAAAAA
>Ga0075464_10001223_pt1 | contig 11590 bp, 14 predicted proteins | sample DEB19_08_DNA_5_FD_75068 | JGI IMG/M metagenome (GOLD analysis project Ga0075464, IMG submission 75068) | Aqueous microbial communities from the Delaware River and Bay under freshwater to marine salinity gradient to study organic matter... | ecosystem: Environmental > Aquatic > Marine > Coastal ...
GACGCGCTCGGCCTGCCCGGACGGGTGACCTACGATTACCCGGCAACGGTGCGTCGGGCGATCTTCAACCGCAACTATGTCGAACTGACGCACCTGATCGCCGAGGTTCCGGGGCCGTTCCGGCCGCGGTTCTATCCGACCGCGGAAGAGATCGAGATGGCGAAGGACGTCCGGGCGCAGGTCGGCGGGCGGCCGATCGTGACCGTGGCACTGGCCGGGTCCGGCCCCTTCAAGATCTGGCCCTATACCGCACAGGCCGTGGTGCCGCTGCTCTACGAGACCGACGCCGCCATCGTCCTGGCCGGGGCCGACAAGGACCGGCAAGCCGAAGACCTCGTCGCGTCCGCGGTCGATGGCTACTTCCACAAGGACGGCAAGCGACTGATCCGGACCTGTGGGCGCTGGCCGATCCGTGGCTCGCTGACGATGGCGCTTCATTCGGACGTCGTGCTGGGGCCGGAAACGGGGCTTCTCAACGCGGTATCGCACGAGCCGGACGTGGCCAAGGTGGTGATGCTCTCCCATTCGTCGGTCGAGAACCTGACCCGGGACTGGGTGAACGCGGTTACGATGGTCGGAGACGTCCCTCCGGCCTGCTACCCGTGCCATCGGCTGCACCATGACTGGAGCACCTGCAACCGGGACGAACGGACCGGGGCGGCGGCCTGCATGGCGGCGATCCCGTCGCGGAAGGTGGCGGCGGCGGTTCGTGACGCGCTGCGCAAGCGGTATCCGGCGGCGGTCTGAGCGTATTTCGGAGGGGCCATGGATTACACGACCCTCGTCGGGCTGCGCACGGTCGACGGCTCCATCAAGGCATGGCTCAACAATTCCACCATCCCGTCGACGACGGTCCTGGAAGAGGCCGAACGCTACATCTACTCGCGCATTCGCGTCCGCGAGATGTTGGCGTCGACGACGGGCACCCTGGGATCGGCGACGGAGACCATTGCCCTCCCCGACGACTACATCCGCATGGAGCGGATCGCCTTCACCGGGGAATGGGCGCAGGAACTCGACCGGATGGACCCCGGCCGGCTCGAAGCCATGTATCGGTGGGACGAGAACGGCACCCGGCTGGAAGGGCTGCCGACCGCCTACGCCTCGATCGGCACCATCCTGCAACTGGATAGCCCGGCCGATCAGGATTACCCGTACCGCGCACTCTACTATGCCCGCCCGGCCGCGCTCGGCACCGGGAACACGACGAACTTCCTGACGGATCGCTATCCCCGGCTTCTGCGCTCGACGTGCCTCGCCTTCGCCAACGAGTGGCTGAAGAAGGCGGACGAGAAGCAGTATTGGCTGTCGATCGCAGAGAACGAGATCGCGCAGGCCCAGCGGGAAAGCGAATCCGAGCAGCGGCGCAACGCCGATCTCATGGTCTTCACCCGCTGAGGGGTTGAGCGATGGCAGACACCACCACCACAGCCATCGGCATGACGAAGCCGGAGGTCAGCGCCTCGTCCAATACGTGGGGGACGAAGCTCAACGGCTCCCTCGATCTTGCCGACGCGTTCGCCTTCATCAGCCTGTCGAAGTCGGTGGCGGGGTCGTCGAACGTCACCCTGTCGGATGCGGAGAACAAGGGCCGGGTGCTGGAGTTCACCGGGGCGCTGACCGGCAACATCACGGTCGCCCTGTCCACCGCCTACAAGCGGCCGGTGACGCTCTACAACAACACCTCGGGGTCGTACACGCTGACCCCGATCGTGCTCGGCGGGACGGGCGCGGTGGTCACCCAGGGCGGACGGGCGAACTACTACGCCAACGGGACCAACCTCGTCTCGATGATCCAGAACGATTTCGGGCAGGAAGACCTGCGGAACTACGCCGAGGCCCGGAAGGACTACGGCACCGCGACCTCGGGCACGACGACGCTGGACTTCCGCTATCCCGCCGGGCTTCTCGCGATCACGGGCACCGGCACGGTGACGCTGGTCGGATCGAACTACCCGGCGACGGGACGCCTCGCCTCGCACACCTTGAGGGTGACGAACGCGTCGTCGGCATCGCTTGCGATGAGCACCGCGACGTTCAAGGCGCCGGGTGGGTCGCTGCCGACGCTGACCGGGACCGGGACGGATCGGTTCGTCTTCGTGACGGAGAACGCCGGGACCGCGATCGAGGTCTATACGGCGGGGCAGGGGATCGCGTGATGAAGGCGCTGGCGATCTGCCTCGCGGGGTTCATCGTCGCGACGACGGTCAACTATGGCCTCGCGCTGGCCGGCGAGCCGCGGGCGCTGTGGTTGTTCCGCGACGTGCTGGGAGTGATGCGATGACCAAGCTCCGGCTCTGGTGGGCGCTGTACGGCCCGACGCATCCGCTGGAGAGCGCGCTCGCTTGGAGCGTCCTGATCGTGCCGACGGCCGCAATCGTTGCCGTGCGCATGGGGTGGGCGTCGTTCTACGCGCTCCCGGTCGGCCTCCTGCTGTATCCCGTGCTGTGCATCATCCAGATCGACGATCTTCGCATCAAGCGGGGCGCCCCGCCAGTTCGGTTGCGGATCGGCTGATGCTGATCCCCCTCAAATTCCTCCCCGGCGTCAACAAGTCCAACACCGGCTATTCCCAGCCCGGTCGCTGGACCGACAGCCAATGGATGATGTGGAAGGAAGGCATTCCCGAGACCATCCCCGGTTTCGAGCGGCTGGTGGAGACCGCCTTTCTCGGCATCGGCCGCTCGGAAGTGGCGTGGCGCGCCAACACCGGCGACGCCTATCTCGGCCTCGGCACGAACAAGCGGCTCTACGCATTCAACAACGAGACATTCACCAACATCACGCCGTGGCGGTCGGTCGGCACGCTGACCAATATGTTCATCACCACGGCCTCGTCCTCGATCGTGACCGCGATCCATACCGCGCACGGCGTCGGCGAAAGCGGGGAATACGTCTTCATCGGCACGGCCACGACCACCGATCAGGCCGGGGTCACCGGGACGTTCACCTATAACGGGCTGACCTTCGGCGGCGAGTACGCGGTGACCACCGTCGTCGATGACAACACGTTCCGTTTCGCGGCTTCCGGCACGGCGACCGCGGCGGGGACCGGCGGCGGCACCGGGCGGGTGCTGCGCTACGAACTCAATCCCGGCCAGCAGGACGGCGTCACCGCGTTCGGATACGGCGCCGGACCTTACGGCGAGGAAGCCTATGGCACGCCGCGATCCACGGGCCTGCCGCTGTCGCCGCGCATCTGGCAACTCGACGTCTGGGGGGAAAACCTCCTGGCGATGTACAAGAACGGCTCGCTCTACGAGTGGGACGTCGACGGCGGGAAGCGGGCGGAGGTGGTCACCAACGCGCCGACCAACAATCTCGGGTTCTTCGTGACCGCCGAGCGGCAGGTCGTGGTGGTCGGTGCCGGCGGGAACCCGCGCAACGTCGCCTTCTCCGATCAGGAGGACAACACCGACTGGACGGCGACGGCAACCAATCAGGCCGGCGATTTCGTCCTCCAGGCGGGCAATCAGCTCATTACCGGCCGACGGATGCGGGGCGGCGTCAACCTGATCTTCGCCGATACCGAGGCGTTCACGCAGCGGTACACCGCCGATCGCTTCGTCTTCTCTTTCGAGCGCGCCGGGTCCGGAGCGGGCCTGATCGCGCCCAACGCCGTCGTCGAGTTCGAGGGCGTCATGTATTGGATGGGCAACCGCGGCTTCTATGCCTTCAACGGCTTCGTGCAGGAGATGCCGGCGGTCGGTGACATCCGGGACTATGTCTTCGGTGACATCAACGAGAGCCAGAAAGAAAAGTGCTGGGCAGGGACCGACGCGCAGAACCGCATCATCTGGTTCGCCTATCCCTCGGCGGCCAGTACCGAAATCGACCGCTACGTCATCTTCCACGTCCGGGAAGGGGTCTGGGCGACGGGCGAATGGCCGGCATCGCGCACCGCATGGGCCGACGCCGACGTGTTCTCCAACCCCATCGCGGCCGGTTTCGACGGCTACCTCTACCAGCACAATGTCGGCGACGACGCCGACGGGACGGCGATCGAGAAGAGCCTGGAAGCGGCGCCGATCGACATGGACAAGGGCAACAGCCGCTTCGATCTCTCCGGCATCATCCCAGACATGAAGGATCAGGCCGGCACGGTCGAGATGACGCTGCTGTGCCGGGACAAGCCGAACTCGGACGTCGAGGAATTCGGCCCCTACGATCTCGATCCGGACACCGAGCGCGTCGATACCCGGGCCGATGGCCGACAGGCCGGAATGCGGCTGGTGTCCAACACGGTCGGCGGCCGGTTCCGGCTCGGCGAAATCCGGATCGACGTCGATCCCTCGGGGGTCCGGCCGTGAGCATCGGCGCACCGCCTCCCGGCATCCCGCCGGAACTGGCGCGCTACCTCACCGAACTGGCCGTCGCGGTCAACCGGATGGAGGGGCGGCGCCCGGCCAAGGAGCCGTGGGACGTGACGAACATCACCGAGTTGCGGACGATCGACGGCGGCACGGCGACCGCGGACGACGTGCGCCAAGGGCTCGCGACACTGGTTCGCGACCTCATCAATCACGGCACGCTGACCGGCAACCGGGTCTAGGAGGCGAGGATGGCGGAACAGCAAGGGCCTTCGGCGCTCGATATCCTCAAACTCGGCAAGATGGGGGTCGAGTACCTCGCGCCCGAGACCTATGCCAACCTGACCTCGTGGCTGCCGTCGTGGAACAGCCTGCTCGGCAGCGCCCCCGTCATGGAGGGTGGCGGGGTCGCGGCTGGTTCCGGGCTGACGGGGGGGGCCGCGGCGGGTGGCATGAGCGCGCTGGGCGGGCTCGGAATGGCGAGCCTCTACGCGACGCCGGCGATGATCTTCGCCCTTCTCGGGTCGATGTACGGCGACACCGGCGACCAGACCCTGAATTCGCAGGGCGCGGGGATCGGCAACCTCGCGTCGGGCACATTCACGCCGAAGATCGGCGGTCCGAAGCTGGAAGAGGCGGCCGGGCTGTTCGGGGACTATGCCGGCGATGGGTCCTGGTATCAGGGCGGCGACGCGACCCTCGTCTCGGACAAGCCGATCGACGTCGGGTCGATGTCCGTCAAGTCCGACATGCCCTACTGGTCGGTCGGCGGGGCGCCCTACGAAAGCCCGGGACTCGCCATCGCCTCGGGCCGGCAGATCAGCCGCGGCGAGATGGGAATGCCGGTCGAGTACGAACCGCTCTACAACATGTATGACCCGAGCGGGCAGGCGCCCGAGATCAGCGAGATGATCCTGAACCGATCGCTCCCGGTCTACGACGCCCCGGCGAACCTGCCGAGCAACTGGGATTCGATGATCGATATCCGGAACCAGCTCGGCACCGGCGAGGGGCAGAACTCGTCCGACATCCGCTATGACGCATGGTACGCCGGGCTCAATCCCCGGCAGCGGCAGTGGGCGGACATGGGGCTGAACACGGGCCAGCTCTACAAGTTCACCGGGGCGGAATCCTCGCCCGACGCGCAGCCGATCGCGAAGAACGAAAGCCCGATGCCGGGCACGGTGGCGGAGACGCCGACGCCGGTCGACCCCGTCCAGGCCAGCCTCGACGCCAACGCCAAGGCGACCGCGGCGCTGCCGCAGAAGTTCACCCCGGAGCAGATGAAGAAGTGGCTGACCTACGGCCAGGGACCGGAGGCCATGCTCGGCCGCCCGCTCGACCTCGCCACCATCATCGGGAGCTAAGGACATGATGACGAACGACGGCATGGCGCGGTTCGCCGCGCTTCTCGGGCAGGGGCAGGATGGCGGCGGCCTGATGCAGATGCTCCAGGCGATGCGCGCCCGCCAGCAGGCCGGGGGCGGGATGGGGCCGCAGGCGCCGGGCGGCGGAATGGACATGGCCGGGCTGATGGCGCAGCGGCTCCAGCAGATGCGCCAGCAGGGGCCGAAGCCGATGCCCACGGGCACGCCGAACCCGGTGCAGACCACCCCCGGCTTCAACCCGCATGGCGGGGGAATGCCCGGCGGGCTGGGTGCTGCGCTCCAGGCGATGGCGGCGCGGCGCGCGGCCGGCATGGGCGGGGCGCCAATGGGCGGCATGGGGGGCGGCGGGATGGCGGGGGGCGGGGGGATGCCTCCCGCCGGACCGCAGGGGCCGAAGATGCCGTCGATGCCGTCCAATCCGCAGGGGCCGGCGGGTTTCGCCAGCCTCGCCGGGATGAAGCAGCGCAACGTGATCTGACCCCGTCGTGCGGGTTCCGGTCTTCGTCCCGGCATCGGAACTCGCGGATATCTGGCCTCTCGTCGAGCCGTGGCTCGCGCATGTCGCGCGGACCCGGCGGCAGAGATGGGCGCCGGGAACGATCCGGCAGGCGATCGAGGCGGGACGCGCCGGCCTCTGGCTGGCAACGACGGATGACGGCACGCCGACCGGCTGCGGGGTGACCATCGTCAACCCCGACTTCGACGGGTCGCTGAAACTGCACGTCTGGGCCGCCTACAACCGCAAGGGCCATCCGGTGCGGGAGTGGTGGCCGTGGCTCGTGGCGCACGCCCGGGAGATGGGCTGCGCCCGGATCACGTTCTTCGGCCGCAAGGGCTATGGGCGGGTGATCCCGGGGCTCCGAAGTCCGGGGCACGTCTGGGAATACGAGATCTGACCATTCGAGGCGCCTCCGGGCGCCTTTCGCTTTTCAGGAGGGCGCCACATGGCTGATGGCGGCGACGACACTTCCACGTCCACGACGTCCCAGAACCTCCCGTCCTATATCAGCGACGCCAGCAAGAAGCTGGTGACGGGTGGACTGGACGCGCTGACGCAGCCCTATCAGACGTACCAGGGGCCGCGGGTCGCGCCGATGACGGACGCCCAGACGCAGGCATACGATTTCACCGCCGACACGCTCGGCACGCGCGGCGCGGCCTACCGGAACGCCACCCAGACCGCGACCGGCCTGACCGGCTACGACCCGTCGAACGTCTCCGCCCAGCAGATCAGCGGAATGCCGACGGTATCGGCGGAGCGGATCAGCGCGCCGACGCCGGTGGGCTTCGATCGCGTCAACGCCCCGGACGCGCTGGAGTGGGACCGGATCGACCCGTCCCAGGCCGGGCAGGTCAACGTTCGCCAGATGACGGCGGCACCGGACATCGCGGCAAAGCTGTTTCCGGAACTGGCGCAGAACATCGACGCATACATGTCGCCCTACATCTCGTCGGCGCTCAACCCGACGCTGCGCGAGATGGCGACCCAGAACGATGCCTTGCAGAACCAGATCAACGCCCAGGCCGCGGCCGGCGGTGCGTTCGGCGGCTCCCGGCACGGCATCGTCAACGCCGAGCAGAACCGGAACTATGGGCAGGCGGTGGGCGACGTCACGGCCAAGGCGTACCAGGACGCATTCGAGCGGGCGCGGACCTCGATCTTCCAGGACATCGCGAACACGCTCCAGGCCGACACGTCGAACCAGCAGATGCAGCAGCGGACCCGGGAGCAGAACCTCGCGGCCGGGCTTTCGACCGACCAGTTCAACGCCGGGAACGTGATGAAGGCGCTCCTCGCCAATCAGGCGGCGGGGCTCCAGGCGAACCAGTGGACGGCGGATGCCGGGCTCCGGGCGGCGCTCGCCAACCAGGCGGCCGGGGTGCAGACCGGGGTTGCCAACATGGACGCGGCGCTCCGGGCGGCCCTGGCGAACCAGTCCACGGGGCTCGCCGCGCAGACCACGAACCTCGACGCCGCGCTGCGAGCGGCCATCGCCAACCAGGGCGCCGACCTGACCGCGCAGACCGCGAACCAGAACGCCGGGCTCCAGGGCGCGGCGCTCAACCTCAACGCCGCGAAGGCCCTGGAAGACATGGGCTATCGCAACCAGCAGATGCAGCTACAGAACGCCCGCGACCTGTTCACCATGGGATCGGCCGAGCAGGCGCTGGGGCAGAAGAACCTCGATACCGCCTATGCCGACTTCACCCGACAGAACGACTACGGCTTCGACCAGCTCACGAAGTTCGCGAACCTGCTGAAGACGGCGCCTTCGGACGTGACGAAAACGTCAGTCACCGATCCGGCCGACCCGAACTACTGGACGCAGATGCTCGGAGCCGGCGCGAGTGTTGCCAGCCTCGGCGGCCCGTATGGATTCGGGTGGTGGGGCAAGACCACGCCATAGCTATTGGGTGATGCACTCAACCTGATTGGGGGCGAGCCGCATGCAAGTCGTCTTCTGCTGCTGCGGCTGGGGGATCACCGCGGGTGCGCCAAACGCGGTCCCAAGGCGGCTTTGGCGGTGGTTTTCCACCGTCATCCGGCAGTTCGCATAGCTGTCCGTTCCGGGGACGAAGCCGAACTTTCGGCAATAGGCGTCATGGTCCCGAGCGATGCTCTCCGGGGTGTTGCAGGCCGAAAGCGCGATGGCGACGGTAGGAAGAAGAACCCGCAAAAGCGTCATGTTCAGCGCCCCGCCAAGACGTATCGGATCGACCAACCGACGATGGCGATGCTCAGCCCGAGCCCGATGCCGAGCCATGCGGGCTCATCGGTCGCGCTGTAGAACACGCTGAGGTAGAGAAGCGGCGCGGAGACGGCCGTCCCTAACCATGAACACAATATCCCGAACCGAGCGATCATCCCCGCTGCGAATAAGGGCAGGGATATGCGCTTCGTGTCAACCCGGCGATCCGGGCCTCCGCTTCGCCGCCAATCCGGCCTCCAGGAGAATGCGGATCGCCTCGGCCTCCGAGCGCAGGCGGTTGTCGAACCTGAAATCGTCCACCGCCTTCGCCAGTTCGGCGGGCAGCGAGACAATCTTCCGGGTCACCATGACGGGCTCCTTGGCCATGTGGCCTGATAGCAGATGCGGGAGTGAAAGTGTATCACCGCAGCATTGACGATACAATGAGGAGCCGTTACGGTTGCTCAGTGTATCAGTGATGCGGGGACGACATGGCTTACGTCAGGATCGAGAACGGCGGGATGGTGTTCACCGGCTCCGCCGAGGCCGACACGGTCTACGGCACCGATGGGGCCGACAGCATCGAGGGCATGTCCGGGCGGGATATCCTGCTCGGGCAGGGTGGGTCGGACTTCGTCGCGGGCGGGCACGGGCAGGACACGGTGTTCGGCGGCGAGGGCGACGACTGGCACGTCAACGGTGGCCGGGACGACGACGTGGTGTTCGGCGAGGGCGGGAACGACCGCGTCTTCGGCGGGCACGGCGACGATCTCGTCTTCGGCGATTTCGGGGACGACACGATTTCGGGCGACCTCGGGGCGGACACGATGGTCGGCGGCGTCGGGGACGATCGCTTCGTCTTCGCGGCCGACAGCGGGGCGGACGAGATTGACGACTTCGGCCACGGCGCCGACGTGGTCGAGGTCGCGGCGGGCCTCAACGGCATCCTCACCGCCGCGGATGCCTTGGAACGGATCGGGACGAACGACGACGGGGATGCCGTGCTCGACCTCGGCGACGGCAACGTCGTCGTGTTCAGCGGCGTGCCGCCGGGTTCGCTGGGGTTGGATCATTTCCTCGTCGTCTGACGGGGGACGCGAGGGGCGCTTCGGCGCCCCTTCTGCTTTCGAGGGCATGGCCGCATGAACATTCCCGGCACCTACGACATGATGTCCGGCCTCCGGCGTCCGGAAGACCCCGAGATGGCGGCGTTCTTCGCCTCGCCGGAGGGGCGGGCGCTTCTGGAAGAGGCGGCGGCGATCGATCAGGCGCAGCGTGGGGGCACGGCAGCCGAACCGCCGGCCCCTGCCGTTCCGACCCCCGCCACTCCGGCCCCGGCTGCGCCCACGGCCGCCAATCCCTTCGCGGCGCTGCTGGGCAATGATGGCGGCGTCCTGCAATCGCTGCTCGGCGCCACGCAGGCACCGCCGCGGCAGACGGGCGGGAAGATCGATCCGTGGGACCTGCTGCTGCATCTCGGCCCCGCCCTGATGCAGGCCGGCTCCCGCCCCGGCGCATCGTTCCTGGGCTCGGTCGGCGAGGGACTGGGCACGGGGATGAAGGCCGCGCAGGCCGCTCGCCGCGATGCGCTGACGCAGGAGAAGGAAGACCGGCTCTACAATCTCCAGCGGGCCAAGCTCGGCGTCGATATCGCGCAGACGATGAAGAAGACGAGCAAGGCCCCGACCGTTTCCGAGTTCTTCGACGAGAAGACCGGCCAGCCCTACAAGGCGCAGTACGACGAGGCGACGGGCGAGTGGAAGAGGGTCGGCGGGGTGAAGGTCGACCCCGCCAAGGCCCCGACCGTGCAGGAGTTCTACGACCCGCAGGGGCGGCCCTACAAGGCCCAGTACGACCCCGCGACGCAGAAGTGGGTGCAGGTCGGTGGGGCGAAGGGCAGCGACGACAAGGCCCCCACGGTGCAGAGCTTCTTCGACGATCAGGGGCGGGAATACAAGGCACAGTACGATCCGGCGACCAAGTCGTGGACGCCGATCGGAGGGTCGAAGGCGGCGGGCGATCAGACCCAGATCATCGACCAGACCGACGAGACCGGGTTCTCACGCAAGGCGCTGATCGACAAGCGCACCGGAAAGCGGATCGCGTGGGTGGACGAGGGCTATCAGACCAAGACTTTGCCTGCGGGCGGGTCGCTGGTGGCTCCCGAAGCCGGATCGTCCTATTCCCGCAACACGGCCGGGTTCGAGAACCCGACAGGCAATCCGGCCGCTCGGAACCCCAACTCGACGGCAACCGGCGACGGCCAGTTCCTCGACGGGACGTGGCGGGAACTTTGGCCGCGGATCGTGCAGGACGCCGCCCCGATCCTGATGAAGAAGGGGATCGACCCCGGCCGGCTGACCCCGCAGCAGATTCTCGATCTCCGCAAGGACCCCGAGATTTCGGCCGTCGCGATCGACACCTATGCCAGCGCGAACCGCCCGGTTCTCCGGCAGGCGCTGGGCCGCGATCCCGATCCGGGCGAACTCCAGACTGCGCATATGTTCGGCGGGGCGGGGGCGGTTCAGATCCTCAAGGCGCCCCCACAGACGCCCGTTCAGCAGATCGTCCCGCCCGAGGTCTACGCGGCCAACGAACGTTTCCTGGCCGGGAAGACGGCCGGCGACGTGGTCAACTACTTCCGCCAGCGGCAGGGCAGGGGGCAGGGCGTCGCCAACGCGCCGCAGGCATCGACTCCGCCGGTGCAGGTTGCTTCGGCCGACGGGCCGGTCCTGGCGCCCGGGGTCCGGGAGATCGCGCGCGGTCCCCGCGTGGCAGGAAATCTGGAAACCGAAGAGCAGAAGGTAGTCGGCAAGCAACTCGGCGAAGCCTATGTCCGATACGAGGAGGGGGCCAAGGCGGCCCGGCTGATGCGGGAGCGCATCGCGCAGGCCGAGCGTCTGGCCGAGGGGCTGGATACCGGCGGATGGACCGGCAATCTGCTCGATCTCCAGCGGAACCTCGGCTCGGTCGGGATCAAGATCAACCTCGCCGGGAAGGCGCCGGAGGTGGCGCGGCTGGAGGCTTTGCGGGCGCTGGCGAACGAGTATGCGCTGACCCTTCGCGACCCCTCGCAGGGTTCCGGGATGCCGGGTCAGATGTCCAACTTCGACGTTCAGTTCCTGTCGCAGGCCGCGAACATGGGGCTCGACACGACGCCCGAGGGTCGAAAGCTGTCCTTCGGGTTCCGCAAGAAGATGGC
>Ga0075464_10001224_pt1 | contig 11587 bp, 4 predicted proteins | sample DEB19_08_DNA_5_FD_75068 | JGI IMG/M metagenome (GOLD analysis project Ga0075464, IMG submission 75068) | Aqueous microbial communities from the Delaware River and Bay under freshwater to marine salinity gradient to study organic matter... | ecosystem: Environmental > Aquatic > Marine > Coastal ...
ACACCTTGACGTGTTCTAAAGTCAGCATTGAATACATCAACACCTTGAACCGCATCAATTTGAGCTCTGAATGACCATTTCTTGTAAGAAACTTCATTAACAATGCTACCAGTGAATTTAGGGTTAGGGTTGCCAATTACTTTTCTTAAAACAGTTCCAGTAGGTTGACCACTAGCGTCTAAAGTTTCTTTTGGATTTAATACTGAAGTTTGAGTTCCTTTAGCAGTTTGAGGTATACCAGCAGCATTAGTAATTAATGAACCATCTGCATTTCTTGCAAAATAAGTACCATAAAATACACCAATTGGTTGGCCTTCAATAATTCCAATAGGAGCACCTGCATTCGTACTTAATAAAGTTAATGCTTGTCCAATTTTCAAAGCCTTGTTCTCGTTATGGTTATAAATTGTAGTTACTTCCCATTTCAAGTTCTTAGTTTGAACTGGAACTAAGCTTAACATAATTTCATATCCTTTATTTTCTAAAGAACCAAAATTATCCAATAAGCTACCAAAACCATTTGAAGGAGCTAATTGTCTGTTAATTAATAAGTCAGTAACTTTTTTGTTGTAAACGTTTACAGTTAAACCAATACGATTGTTGAATGCACCTAAGTCCATTCCAACCTCAGTTTCAGCTTGACGCTCTGGTTTCACATTTTCATTAGCTAATGTAGTGCTTGAATTCAAAGCACTTCTTCCTAAGAAAGAATTAGAGCTATAAGAGTTGAATCTAGAATAAGCGCCAATTCCAGTTAAGTTTCCACTTTCACCGTAAGCAGCTCTTAATTTGAACATGTCTATTACTTTAGAAATAGATAAGTTGTTCCAGTAGTCTGTTCCAGAAATTACATAACTAAAACTTGCTTTAGAATAAGTCTGATTGCGTTGGTTTTTACCAAATACACTAGACCCATCTTGTCTAACAGCACCAGTTACAAATAAATGATTTCTGAATTTGAAATTTTGTTGAACATATAAACCAGAAACTGAAATTTCACTTCTGTCATCTACTCCTGGTAAAATAGTACTAGCACCATTTACTGTTTGAATAAAAGGAGCGAAACCTCTTCCTTGTAATAATACATAATTGTTTTTCTCATATTGTTGAGAATAACCAACCTGTGTAGTAGAGTTGATATTGTTAGTGATGTCAATATTATAGTTTGCACTCAAATCATGGTTGATTTGAAAGAAATTATTTGTAGAAGCACTAGCATAACCATTTTGTGTAGGATCTAAAGTCACACCACCACCATAAAATGCAGGGTTTGCATTGTATGAATATGGAGGAATATAAGTTGTACCTGTTTGAGAATAGTTGTCTATACCCATTAAGTAGTCAACAGACAAGTGTTTGATTGGTTTTAATTTCACACCAAAACTTGTAATAATACGGTTTGTTGCTTGCTTTTGTTTGATATCCTCTATAACTGAAACGGGGTTAATTCTACCTCTTTCACCAACAGCTTTAATATTGCCATTAGCATCTCTTGTCCATATGTCGTGAAAATTACCAAGTATAGTAATCGCATTAGTTGGAGAGAAGAAAGATTGACCATCTGGTTTTTCATTAGAACTAGAATTAGTATAGTTCAAGCCTAAGTTCATTGTCATCCACTTAGTAATTACTTGATCAATATTAGATCTAAATCCAAATCTTTGAAAATCAGTATTCTTAATAATACCCTGATTCATAAAGTAAGAACCACCAAAATAGTATTTAGTTTTATCGTTACCGCCACTTACTGAAATAGTATTGTCAGTTCCGCCTGCTGTTCTAAAAATATAATCTTGATAATCATATCTATTAACACTAGTAATGTTATTTGCAAGTGGTGCAGTAATAACGTCTTGTGTTAATGCGCCAACACCGTCAGTTGGACCTCCAAATTTAGAAGGTGATTGGTTAACAGGTAATTTTTTTCTTAATGAACTACTTGTATAAGTTGAAGAAAAAGTAATTTTTGGAGCACCTGTTTTACCACGTTTAGTGAATATTTGAATTACACCAGCGTTTGCTCTACTACCATATGTAGCAGCTGCAGCAGCACCGTTTAATACTTCAATTCGCTCAATGTCTGCAGGGTTAATGTCTACCATTCTACTTTGCCCAATAGTACCAACAAAGTTTCCACCATCATAGTTAGCAGAAGTGTTCGTTACTCTGTTTGTAGCGTTATTTATAATAACACCATCCACAATGTACAAAGGCTCCGAAGAAGAAAGTACAGAACTTACACCTCTTAATCTTACAGACATTCCACCCGCTGGGTCACCACTGTTTTGACTAATTTGTGCACCAGCTGTTTTACCTTGTAAAGCTGCAAGTACGTTTCCTGTAGCACCTTTTGTAAGGTCGTCTGCAGAAACAGAGCTAATATAACTTCCAATTTGTCTTTTAGTAGTTCCTGCTGATGTACCAGTTACCACTACTTCATCCAATTTGGAATATTGCTCTGTTAAAGTGAAAACAATACTTTTAGTATTGCCTTTACTTGGGTCAATTACAATTTCTTGACGCTGAAAACCTATTCCCGAAGCGGTAATAGTAAATGCAGATTTTGCATTGTAGTTTAATGTGAAATTTCCAGCATTGTCAGATACGACACCTTTTTGTGTGCCCTTAATTACAATTGAAATTCCCTCTAATCCACTGTTGTCTTTTTGATTCGTCACTTTGCCACTCACTGTTGTTTGTGCCATTGCGTTGATACAAAAACCAGACAGTAGAACCAAAATCATCATAAGCTTTGATAGAACAAGCTCTTTCGTTTTTTTTAGTTTCATAACTGATTTTTAAATTATTAATAGATAGTAATTCCTTGACGTTTAAAAGGAGCTAATGTGGGGTGATTAGGATCTAATTCGGTAATTAGAATATCTATATCATCCATATTTGCAACTTTTATTTTTTGTTGAGAATTTAATTTCTCAGAGATCCCAATACAGATTGTTTTTTTAGAAGCTTTAATCATTGCTTTTTTTATTTGCACTACTTCCCAATCATTTTCACTTAAGCCAAAACTAGTATCCAAGGAATTGATACCTAGAATACATAGATCTGCTTGAATGGATTCAATTGTTTGCACTGCATTAGCACCAGTAGTTAACATGGAGTCTTTAGATACTTTGTCGCCAATCATGACCACTTCAATACTTGGATGATGCGCAAACTCAATAGCCGCATTTAAACTACAGGTAAAAAAGGTAGCATTTAATTGTGGGTCCAATGACTTAGCAAATTCTAAAATGGAAGTTCCACCTGCAGTCAAAATGTACATTCCATTTTGCACTAATTGAGCAGTTTTTTGCGCAATGACGTTTTTACTCTCAATGCTATAAACCATTTGTCGGTCAAAAGCTTTGTGAAAGGATTTGCTTAAAGCACCGCCATGTACTTTAATAAGTCTGCCAGTTTGGGACAGCTCTTGCAAGTCTCTGCGTATTGTATCATCTGATACATTCATATTACTGCTTAAATCCGCAGATAATACTTTATTGTGCAGGTTTAATTGATGTAAAATGAATTCTTGGCGTTCTTTCTTTAACATTAATGCGGTTTTCAGCATTTAAATTATGCATAAAACCGCATTAATAAGCACTGTGTTAACAAAATGTTACGAACGGTAGTTCATTTAGCCTTTGGCAAGGCTTTTTAAGGCTACTACAAACTGGTCTAATTCAGCAGTTGTAGTATATAAATTAGGGGTAATCCTACAGCCTCTAATATTTGCATAGTCAATTGCTACCGTAAATATTTTAAACTCTTTTAATAAACGCTCCGCTAGCTTCCCAGGTTCAATACCATTAATTCCAACATTTGCAATTCCACAACTTCTGTCTGCTGCGGCAGGTGTGTTCAATAATATTCCAGGAACATCTCTTACTTTGTCGCTCCAATATAATTGTAAATAACGCATACGAGCTTCTTTGCGAGCTGCACCAATCATTTCAAAATAGTCAATAGAGTCGTTAATAGTTAAGTCGGTATGAACAGGATGGGTACCAGTATGATTTAAGCGACCAATTTTTTCTTTCTGCTTTTCTCCATCAGCCAATAATGGCCATAAACCTGCTACACGTGATTTGTTTATGTATAACATGCCAGCTCCTAATGGAGTGCTTAACCATTTATGAAGTGAAGCTGCATAATAATCGCATCCTAGTTCCGCAATTTGATATTGAATATGTGCAAAAGCATGCGCACCGTCCACTATTACTTGCACACCTTTTTTATGCGCCATTTCACATATTTTTTTAATGGGTAAAATTTGCCCAGAAATATTAATCATATGACTCACCAATATTACTTTGGTATTTGGAGTAATTGCATTTTCATAAACTGCAATTACTTCTTCGTCATTTTTTGGATGGTTAGGAACAGAAATAAAATTTAATACTACACCATGTCGGTCTTGTACTTGTTTAAACATATCCTGCATAGCGCCATAGTCCTGATGTGCTAGTATTGCTTGGTCCCCTGTTTTCCAGTCCAGCTCGCCAATGATCAAATCCAATGACTCTGTGGTATTGCGCGTGATAATTAATTCTTCTGGTGTACATCCAGCAATGCCGGCTAAGCGAGCAACTATTTTCTTTTTATTGTCAAATTGAACGGTTCTCATATAGTAAGAACCTTGATAATTTACTTCTTTAATATGCGCAATATATTTATCTAATAAAGGGGTAGGTAAAAAATTATAGTAGCCATTTTCTAAATTGATATAGTCAGGCTTCAATAAATATTGATTTCTAATTGATTCCCAGAAAGCGTCGTCTTTAGCTAAAACAGATGCAGGCACTTTTGACTTTTCATTAAATGTATTTGCTAAACCTTTAAATCCAATAGGTGCCGCAATAGTGGTTAATAAAATATCTTTTATGAATTGTCTCTTATGCATGTTGCTTTTTTTAAAGTTGTTCTATTTTTTATAATCTATTCTTACTAATCCAGCGTCTTCATTTTTAGAGAACCAACCGGTGCCGTATTCTAAAACGTAAAAGCGACCGTCTGGACCCACTTCAATATCAATTGCTGCGTTGAATTTAGTATGACCCATAAATGGTTCCATACGCACAAAGTCTCCTTTGTCATTCATGCTCACCGCTTTGATAAATCCACGCATCCATTCGTAGAAGAAAAATTTACCGTCATAGTAAGAAGGGTATCTAGTTGAAGAAGGATATAAGTCACTATAATAAACTGGTCCAGCCATTGCAGTTCTTGAACCTGTTCCAACACTTGGGAATTCAGGAGATACACCGTAAGGATACCAAATAAATGCAGGTTGTGCTGGGGGCAATTCAGTTAAACCAGTATTATTTCTTGAATTATTAATAGGTTTTGCAGGATCAAATGCAGGTCCAGACTTTCCCGTAGCATAATCATATGCATGGTAAGGGTAATTATTTCCTATAAAGAAAGGCCAACCAAAAAATCCAGCTTTGCGTGCTTGGTTAACTTCATCATATCCGTGCGGGCCTCTGCTGTCTAAACTGTCAACATCAGAATCTGGTCCAACTTCGCCCCAATATAAATTTCCATTTTTTTGGTCTACCGAAATACGATAAGGATTACGATTGCCCATTACATAAATTTCAGGTCTTGCTTTATCGGTTCCCTTTGGAAATAAATTCCCTTCTGGAATTTCATAAGTGCCGTCTGCTTTTACTTTAATACGTAAAATTTTACCTCTTAAATCGTTTGTATTCCCGGAAGAACGACGCTCGTCATATTGCTCATGACCAGGTCGGTCGTCCAAAGGAGCGTATCCGCGCGTAACATATTTTTGACCCGCTTCGTCGAATGGAGTGGTGTTGTCACCAGCAGAAACGTATAAATTTTTATTCGCATCAAATGCAATAGAGCCGCCGGTATGGCAACAGATATCTCTTTGAGAATAAAATTGTAAAATTACTTTTTCAGTTTTTAAGTCGATAGAGTCTTTTTCAAAAGTGAATCTAGACAATCTATTTACAGAAGTATCCTTAGGGCTATAAAAAACATAAACAAAATGATTCTTATCAAAGTCTGGGTCCACTTTAATTCCCATCAAACCTTCTTCTGCATTCACTCCTGGCTTTTCAGTCTTCCAATACACGTTTAAAAAACCAGCTTGTTTTAATTTCTTAGACTCATTATTGTATAAATATATTTCTCCTCTTCTTTGTGCTACCAATACGTCTAAATTAGGAAGGATAGTTAATTCAGTAGGCTCAAAAAACGTGCCTTTAATTAATGACGTTTTTGTAAAATGAGATTCTTCGGGTGCAAAAACACTATGTGCTTTTTTATAATTACCAGTATTGTCACCCATGGCATATTTAATACCACCTAAAATATGCTTCAAGTAAATAGGATCGGCATAAGACTCGTCAGTATGCCCCAGCTCGGTGTAAAATGCACGTCCACCGTCAAAATCATGATACCATGACATTGGGTGTTTGGCGCCGTTTTTCCCACCTTGATAGGACTGCTCGTCGATACTTAAAAGCACTTTAATATCGGGGTTAATCTTTTTAAAATTATACCATTCGTCAAACCTTCTCCAAGTGGAAGGAATTCCTTTTGTAGCCAAATGAGTGGTATCGTTTACAATAATATTGGCGTCTTGTTGTGCAGGATGGCTTTCAAAATAAGCACCAACCATATTACCGTACCATGTCCAATCGTATTCTGCATCGGACGCTGCGTGGATACCAACATATCCGCCACCAGACTGAATATATCTTTCCAATGCAATTTCTTCATTACCACTTAATAAATCACCTGTAGTGTTTAAGAAAATAATGGCTGCATATTTTTTAAGACTGTCTTCCTGAAAGTAATTCGAGCTTGTGGTAGTGTCCACCCCAAATCCGTTTTTAAGACCTAAACTTTGTAAGGCTTTAACGCCAACAGGAATGGAGCTATGGTAAAATGCAGCAGTTTTAGAAAAGACGAGTACGCGGGGCGTATCACTTCTTTTGTTACTACAGGAAGCCAAACTAATAATGGCTAATAAACTCAATATTGGTAAAAATTTGGATTTTTTCATACGTTAATTTCCAACTTTTTCGTGGACTAGCCAAATTATGCAATGAAATTGACTAAGGGGACTATAAAGAGTATCTTTGCGTAAAGCAATTTCCCCTATGTATTTATTGTTTAAACAGAACCTTGATTCCCTTTTTGCCGCTCTTATTGGCTTTATACTGATACAAATATTTACGCACCACGGAGGAATTGGAGTATCGCCAGATTCTATCCATTATTTGAGCACGGCTAATGCAATAAATGAGGGGAGAGGTTTTTTCCAGTTCGACAATCAGCCCTTAATAATGTTCCCTTTTGGGTTCCCGAGTTTTTTGGCAATTATACATTGGATATTTCAAATTGACCTACTTAAAAGTATGCCAATAATAAATGGCTGCATATTTGCTGCGCTAATTTTTTTGAGTGGGTGCATGATAGAAATTACAAATGCTACTAAATGGTTAAAGTGGATCATGTTAGCACTTATTACAAGTAGTCCAACATTGATTGAAATTTATTTTATGTTATGGTCTGAAGCATTATTTGCATTAGAAGTGTTGATATTTGTTTGGTTAAGCGGGAATTATTTTAAAAATAACAGTCTTAAAAATCTAGTAATTTTTGCGCTCATTACTGCAATTGCATTTGACACTAGATTCGCCGGAATTTCTTTAGTAGCAACCGGAGTCATGTTAATTTTACTTTCACATGAAATAACATGGGCTACTAGAATTAAGCATAGCATTGTATTTGGAAGCATTGGCTGTTCATTGGCGGCAATAAATTTATTTAGGAACTATAATATAACAACTACTTTAACTGGTATAAGACAAAAGGGGATAACTACATTAGCAGAGAATATAAAATATTATGGCTCGGTATTAGCTTCCTGGTTGCCATTTTCAAAACAATTAGAAGGGTATGCGCTTTATGTTGGACTCTTATTTTTAATTGGAATTTTTTCCATTTTCGTTTATCGTATTTATAAAAAAATAGAGCACAATTCGTTTGAAAAAATTGCAGCAACATTTACCTTGGTATATTCTATTTTTATGTTAGTCACTGCAACTTTATCTAGGTATGAAACTATTAATAGCAGACTATTGTCTCCCTTCTTTGTGGCTTGTTTATTTACGATTAGTTTTTATGCCATTAGTTGGGTCTCCATTATTCAAAAAAGGGGAAACCGAATTGCAGTAAGGTGCTTAATTGCTTCTTTTAGTTTGCTTATTTTGTTTCAATTTATTCAAAGGGACATTGAGGTATATAATGAAGTAAGGCAGGGAGGAATTGGGGGTTATACGGAGGACGACTGGAAGGAAAGTGAATTAATAAGCTATTTAAAATCACGTCCGGTATACTTTAATGGTATAGTGCCCATTTATTCCAATGCCAGTCATGCTGTTTATTTATATACAAAAAAGCCAGTTAAAATTGTACCAGAAAGGGTTCATAACTTAAAAGTAGCTTCCTTCTATGATGAACCCGAAACCTACCTTGTCTGGTTTACTACCGAGGATAACAAAGATGTGCTAAATAAGCAGGAAATTTCAGCGCATTTTAACATGAAAGAAATTGCTACATTTAAAGATGGCAGTATCTTTGTGACCTATAAAAAAAGGTAGAATCCTCCCCCTATAAAAATGTCAAAAGAGTCCCAGATTTTTCAAAGTGCTAATTCTTCAAGATGGACCAGGTTTAAATGGTCATTTCGCGTATTTCTGTTTTTAATTCCCATTATTGCTTTAATTCTTGGAATTGGACTTTATTTTACCAATAAAAATTTACCGGGGATACCTTTAGAAGGTTCCGCCATCAAAAAAGTATTAACCGATTCTGTATCTAATTATAGAGAAAGTAATTTAGAAAAGGAATATAAGGGATTCAGAAAAGTGATAAGTAGAAAGTGGAAAAAAGGGGAAGGTTGTGGGCAAGAATTCAATCCAATTAATTTATCAAGTTCTAATTTATTCAATGATAGCTTAGGTATTAGGGCGGCTTTCTATGTAAACTGGGATGCGCCACAGTCATTTACTTCTTTAGAAAGGAATATTTCAAAGCTAAATTTAGTAATTCCAGAGTGGTTATTTATAGACCCTAATACAGACAAACTGTATAATACAATAGACCCTAAGGCTTTGAAAATAATGCAAAAAGCGGGGGTAAAAATTATGCCGCTATTGTCTAATAACTATTTTGGTATATTTAGAGGGGATGCAGTTAATCGCATATTAACTAATCCTATAAAGAGACAACAACTCATTACAGACCTGATTAATATAATTCATCAGTATAATTTTGTTGGCGTTAATATTGACTTTGAGGATTTGACTAATGCTACAGACGAGCCATTAGTTGCATTCCAAAAACTTTTATACGAGCAAATGCATGCTCAAAAACTTTTAGTATCGCAGGACGTAATTCCTTTCAACGAAGACTATAATTACAAAGCATTAGCTAAGTACAATGATTACTTAATACTAATGGCTTATGACCAACACCATGCAGAAACTAAGCCAGGACCTAATAGTTCACAAAAATGGATTGAAGCAGCAGTAGACAAAATGATTGACCAAGTGCCAGCAAACAAGATAATCTTAGCAATGGCTGCATTTGGACATAATTGGAAGATGAATGGTAAAAAGGTAAGTATAGTAACGGATGTGACTTATCAGCAGGCTATGGCAAGTGCAAGTAATAGTGATGCAAAAATAAATTTCGATAATGATTCCTATAATTTAAATTTTGAATATTACGATTCTGAAAATAAAATTCATCAGGTATATTTTACAGACGCAGCAACTAGTTTTAATACCTTAAGATATGCTACCGAGCTAAATTTAGCAGGTACTGCGTTATGGCGTTTAGGAGGGGAGGATTTAAGAATATGGGATTTTTATAACAAGCCCATGACAAAAACAGCTTTACAAAATTTTGACTTTGTAAAGTTCAATAAAATTAAAGCAGGCATTGCGCCAGATTTTGAAGGTGAAGGAGAGATATTGGATATTGTGGCTTCTCCCAAGGACGGACTAATAAGGTCGGAAGTGGACAAAGAGAGCTATTTAATTAGTGAAGAATACTATGATGCATTGCCTTCCACCTATGTAATAAGAAGATTCGGAGCTACTAATAAAAGAAAATTAGTGTTGACATTTGACGACGGACCAGATCCTAAATACACTAAAGAGATATTAGATACATTGGCATACTATCATGTGCCCGCTTCCTTTTTCTTAGTGGGCTACCAAATTGAAAATAATATCCCATTAGTAAAAAGGATATTTAAAGAGGGGCATGAAATAGGCAATCATACATTTATGCATCCTGACATGAGTGAAGTGAGTAGTCAGCGAGCTTCTATCGAAATGGATGCTACTAGGTTGCTTATTGAGTGTATCACTGGGCATAGTACTATTTTATTTAGGGCACCTTTTAATGCCGACAGTGAGCCAGGTAAGTATGAGGAGTTAGCACCAATTGCATTGAGTCGTAAAAAGAATTATATTTCGGTAGGAGAAAGTATTGACCCCAATGACTGGCGAAAGGAGTATCAAGAATCGGAAGTGTCGGATACAATTTTTAAAAGAGTAGTAGAGATATATCAGAAAAAAATTCATAATCAGGATCCAGAGGATACTACCATTTCAGGAAGTATTATTTTATTGCATGATGCAGGAGGTAATAGAACCAATACAGTTAAAGCCACTGGAATGATAATTCGTTATTTTCAAAGTAAGGGATATACTTTCACAACGGTGGCAGATTTATTAGGTAAAAAGCCAGACGACATGATGCCTCCAGTAGCACAGGGGAAACAATTTTATTGGCTCAAGTTTAATTATATATTAGCAGAGGCTGGATATATAGGAGGTAATTTATTTTTTGCTTTATTCTTGGTATTCTTAATATTGAGTTCCATGAGATTAGTGTTCATAGGTGTTACAGCAACATTAGAAAAAAGGAAGAGAAGATTATTAATTATGGCAGGAGCTGTTTATCCAAGGCCACTGGTGTCTATTATTGTGCCAGCATATAATGAAGAAGTGAATGCGGTGAGTTCTATTGAAAATTTATTAAAATGTAATTATCCCGATTTTGAAATCATTTTTGTGGACGATGGAAGTACAGATAATACTTATGAAATTGTAAAAGCTGCCTTTGAAAATAACGAAGCTGTAAAAATATTTACAAAACAAAATGGAGGGAAAGCGTCTGCATTAAATTATGGAGTAGGCCAGTCTAGTGCAGACTTTGTAGTTTGTATTGACGCAGATACTAAACTTGCATTTGACGCTGTAAGCATGTTAATGCGTAACTTTTATTTGAGTGCACACCATTTAGAAAATGAAAAAGTAGGGGCAGTAGCAGGTGCAGTTAAAGTTGGGAATGAGGTAAATGTATTAACCAAGTGGCAAAATATTGAGTATATAACTAGCCAGAATTTTGATAGGAAAGGTTTTGCATATATGAATGCCATTACCGTAATTCCAGGTGCTATTGGGGCATTTAGAAAAGACGCAGTTTTAAGTTCTGGGGGCTTTACTACCGATACGTTAGCGGAGGACTG
>Ga0075464_10001225_pt1 | contig 11587 bp, 9 predicted proteins | sample DEB19_08_DNA_5_FD_75068 | JGI IMG/M metagenome (GOLD analysis project Ga0075464, IMG submission 75068) | Aqueous microbial communities from the Delaware River and Bay under freshwater to marine salinity gradient to study organic matter... | ecosystem: Environmental > Aquatic > Marine > Coastal ...
GGTCAAGAGGTTGAATTTAGATTGATAACCGAATTTAAAAGGTAGGTATTTTTACCCCTTATTAATATATTATGAGTGTATGGCAGTTACATTCATTCAACAACCCGACCTTTTTGTTAGTGGGTTTGACCCTATAATTTTTTTAGCTTCGAGTTCTGAAACCACTCAAGTTAATTTTAGATATAGGGTTCAGATATTAGATGCTTCGGCAAATGTAATAACCGAACTTAGAAAACCACCTTATTACGCAGACGGGACTTGTGATTTAGATGCACACCGAATAATTGAAAACTATCTAAGCTATGACATGACTAACCTAATCAATGGGACAGTCGGTTTTAATACGGGTGTAAATGTTTATAAAAAGTTTAAGGTTAATATACGAGAGGAATACGGGGCAGTCATAAGTGGTTATGCAAGTGCTGAGAGTACTTACATTTATGCTATCAATTCGGCTCAAACTTATTTAAAACAAATCAATAGTCCAATAGATGATTTAGTCTATAAGGGTATACCTTTGACCTTTGGAACATTCTTGACTAACCAACCGAGTACAATAGATATTAGAGTAGGTGATTCTTATGAGTTAGGGTTCTTGAACTATGCTTCAAACGGGACTGACCACATGAGGGTTAAAACATACGATGAAAGTGGAACTCTTTTAAAGAATAGCACATTTGCCAATACATGGGTTGCAGATACCACAGACAAAGAACACTTCTTATCCGTGTTAGTAGGGGCAAATAATCTTAACTCATGGACTGTTGCATCGGGTTCGGCTCAACCTTTAATCGCTGACGGAGTTTCTAAGTATGATGTAATGTTTGAAAACAACACAAACACCTTAGTAAGTAACACCCTAACATTTAAAATAGACCGAGAGTGTACAAGGGATGGAAATTATAATAGATTATTTTGGCTTAATCCTTTGGGTCGTATGGATGCGTTTAATTTTACTCAAATAGCTGACGACAATATAAGCGTACAATCTTCTAATTATAATCGTTTACAAGGCACAAGAACAAGCGCAGGAATAACTTTCAATACTTACTCACACGAGGGTAGCAACTTCTTTAATTCAAGTAAACAAAAATACACTTTGAATAGTGGGTTTGTAAATAGTGAAACAAGTATTTGGCTTAAGGAGTTAGTTCAATCGCCTTTAGTGTATATGATAATAGACAATCAATTTGTTGCAGTTAATATCCTAACTACTGAATACCAAGCTAAGAGTACAATAAAAGAAAAGTTATTCAATGTAACTATTGAAGTGGAGTTAAGTGCAGATACTAAAAGACAAAGACTATGAGAAATGAACTCGTAATAGGTGGGTACTCGATTGATACGATTGAGGACTTAGATATCAACATAACTAAGGAAGTCTACAACATTGATGACCCGTCTAAACGACAAAGTGACTTTAGTAAGTCGGTTGAGATACCTGGCAGTAAGTTAAATGATTTTGTTTTCAAATCTTTGTTTGATGTATCATTCTCGATTAGGAATAGTGACCAACTTAACCCCGACTTTAACCCGTCTAAGAAAGCGTCTTGTATTTATTATCAAGACACCTTACAACAAATAAGTGGCTATTGTCAATTAACCGACATCAAAGTATTAAACAATGATTCGGTTATTTATGTAATAACTATTTATGGCAAGAACATTGACATCTTTTCAAGGCTATTAGATAGGACTTTAAACGATTTAACAACTTTAGGAACGGCAACATGGAATGATACCGAGATAGTAGATTCATGGACGGCAACATTCGACCCGACTATTAAACTAACCTATCCAATGTTAGATAGGGGTTTAAGTAGGTACGGAAGAAACACCGATGCAAGTTATAACCTAAGTTACAATTACCAAGCGTTCAAACCTTTCATTTATGTTAAGCATATTATTAACGCTATCTTTGCTGAAGCCGATGTAAGTTTAGAGGTTGCAAGTTTCTTTGATTCTACACAATTTAAAAAGTTAATACTTGAATGTGATGTTGCAAAGTTTAGACAAAACCAAACCGAGATTGATAATAGTTTAGTCGAGGCTACAAGGTCAACAGACCAAAGTTTGTCAATAGTTAGTAGTGCAAACGCCAATAATTTAGCTTTGATTTATGCTATCGCTTTACAATATAACATTGAGAGTGTAGACCCTTTAAGCCAATATGATGCAACAACGGGAACTTTCACAAAACTAAACGCAGGCTATACTAATTTTGAAGTTGAGGGGACTTTAGAAATAACTAACACGGGTTCTTCAGGTACTTTATATTTGTACGCAATCCGTAAGCGTGGGACTTCTTATTTTATCATAGGCAGAGATACCCCATTTATTTCGGGTTTTACAAACTTAAATTATAACTTTAGAATAGCTATTGATTCAACGGAATTACAAGCAGGGGATGAAGTTAGATTTTGTGTAGGGAACTTCGATGTCGGGGGTAGTTGGGCAAATAGCCAATTAAGTGTTATTACTTTTAAGAGTACAACAAACCGATACACTCAATATGAAGATGGTCAAATAAACTACGGGCAAACATTCAACATATACGATGTGTTGCCTAACATGAAACAAACTGACTTTTTAATGGCAATCATTAAGATGTTCAATTTGTATATGTCTACAATTTACGAAACGGGTGTAGTTATTGAGCCTAGAGATATTTATTACACCGACGATATAGTTGATTGGACAGACTTGTTAGACACCTCAAAAGACTTTGTAATTAAACCTCAAGGTCTACTTGAAAATAAAGAATTAGTCTTTACTTATGCAGATAATGGGGATGACCTAAATAAGATATTCAAACAAGCGACATCTTTTAATTATGGGTATAGAGATTTAATATTTGACAATGAGTTTGTAAAAGAAACTAAGAAAGTTGAAATACCATTCTCATTAATCCCATTACAAAAGGATGACGACCAAAATGTTTTAATGAGGACTATTTTCGATGGCATGAGTCAAGAGAAAAGCCCCAAGCCTATTATAGCATACTTTGACGGGATGAAGTCGGGGCGTTTAAGATATTGGAATAATGACAATACAAGTGCAACCGATTACACTACTTATCCATACGCAGGTCATGTAGATGATTTAATCGCACCTAATTATGACCTTGCATTTGATGTTCAAGACTTTTATTTTTACCTAACCCCTCAATCGAGTGGAGTTACTACAACCGATAATAATTTATACAACCAATTCCACAAATCACAATGGGAACAAATAGGGAACAAGGATAGTAAATTAGTTGAAGCATACTTTAAACTTAGACCTAATGACATTGCAAATTTAGATTTTCGCAAGACCTATTGGGTTAAAGACAACGCTTATCGACTTCTAACAGTTCAAGATTATGACCCTAACGGAAACCAAACAACCTTATGTAGACTTTTAAAGTTCGCATACCAAGCAGTGTTTACGCCTACAATAGTAACTTCAAGTGGTGGGAATGGTCAAGGCGAAAAAGACGGGGGATATAACACCGACCAAAATGTTATTAAAAAAGGATTACTTTCAACGGGGGGGAATGTAATTAACGACAACACCAATGGGATAGTAGTAACGGGCAACGGCAATAACTTAGGTGGGGATAACGCAAATATAATTATACAAGGAGATAATAATGTAATATTGCCAGGTATTACGGATGTTGTTTTAATCAATACAAGTGACTTAATAATCTCAGAGAGTGGCGTTCAATATATTGACGGCATAAAAATTGACATGAGTTCCCCCGTTAATAATTATGTTCTAACTTATGAATCTTCAAGTGGGAGTGCTAAGTGGAAAGTAGGTGGGGGTGGCGGTGGTGGGGGTGGAATAACTTGGAATAATATTTCAGGCACTTCAGATACTATGGCTTCAGGCAATGCGTACTTAGCAAACAATGCAGGTTTAGTTACTTTAACACTACCGAGTTCATTAAGTATATTAGACACATTTGTTGTTAGTGGCGCAGGTGCAGGGGGGTGGAAGATAGCCCAAAACGCCTCACAACAAATTATTTGGGATGAGGGTGGAGTTAATGGTGTTAATCAAACAACTATCGGGACTTCGGGATTCTTAGCTTCAACCGATGACTATGACCATGTGGAGTTAGTAGCGATTTCAACAACTACTTTAAAGGTTACAAATGTTAAAGGCTTAATCACTTTGAACTAATGAATGTTTTAGGATACGATACAATAGGGGGTAATTTTACGGGAGTGTATACTGCACCTGCTCAATTAGGGTGTAAGTTCACGGCATCGGTATCGGATACATTTGATTCGGTTAAAGTATGGTTACAAGCTAATAGTGTAAACGGAAACTTTAAAGTGGCATTATATTTAGATAGTGCAGGAGTTCCCGACACTTCGGTAGTGATTGGTTCGGGTTCGGGTGTACTAACTACAACAGGGGCAATATGTACTTGCAGTTTAAACGGAAGCATAACAAGTGGTACGGACTATTGGATAGTGGCTTCATGCGATGTTGATTTTATTATGGCATACGATTCAGGTGGGGCAAATCAAACATTTGACGATTACACTTCTTATGCTAATTTCAACAATCCATACTCAAGTGGTGGGGCAAGTCCCGACAATTACTATGGGGCAGTACTAACAATTTATTTAGACAAGGACACAAGTTTAGCAACTATTAAAGGCATAGCAACTATAAAAGGAATAGCGACATTAAAATTATGACAAAGAACGCATTAAATTTAGAAATAACTAAGAGTGGAACACCTCACACCTACACATTCCAAAATGCAGACGGGACTTTGGCGTTCTTAACTGATATTACGGGAACTAACTCAGGGACTAATACGGGGGATGAAACGGCAACAACTATAAAAACTAAGTTAGGTATGACAACTGAGGGGGCAAACTTAGTGACTAAAGTAGCACCTACTCCAATTTACAATCAATCGGTTGCACAACAAGGGGCAGGATTTGCAACAGAAACTTATTTAACGGGTTCTAATATTTCAATCCCTAATAGTTCTTTAAAGGCAGGTTCAAGATACAAGTTAATATTTGATGTTAGTAAAACGGCAGCAGGAACGGCAACCCCTATAATAAGAATAAAGATAGGAACAAACGGAACAACGGCAGACACTACGATATTGACATTTACTTTCTTAGCACAAACAGCAGTTGCAGACATAGGTACTTTTGAATTTTGGATAACCTTTAGAAGTGTAGGCAGTGGAACATCGGCAGTGATTCAAGGAACGGGGCAAGTAAGACACAGACTAAGTACAACGGGTTTACAAAACTTACCCTCTCCTACTTTGCAAGTTACATCGGCAGGGTTTGATTCAACAACAAGTAATTTAATAATCGGGGCAAGTGTGAACGGGGGTGCATCAGCAGCATGGACAGTTCAAATGGTTCAAGCAGAACTTAATAATTTAATATAATGGCAAAAACTAAAATAGAAGTTGACTTAGTCATCAAAGGTGGCGATTCGGTTGAGCAAGTCGAATTAAAAACAAAGAGTTTAAAAACTCAACTAAAGGAGATGAAAGCGTTACTCGCTTCGGGGACTTTAGACAACGACCAATTTAATAAACTAAGTAAAGAGGCGGGGGCGTTACAAGATAAGATAGGAGATGTTAGTGCAAGGGTTAAAAACTTAGCAAGTGATTCTCAAAAGTTAGACGCTTTGATGTCGGCTGCACAAGGTCTTGTCGGGGGGTTTGCTGCCGTTCAAGGTGTAGCTGCTATGTTAGGAGATGAAAACGAAGAACTACAAGCTACAATGGTCAAGTTGCAAGGGGCTATGTCGGCACTTGCAGGGATACAAGCAGTAGCAAATACACTTAATAAAGAGAGTGCGTTAAGTACAAATCTATTAGGCAAGGCAAATATATTCAATACTGTTCAAACTGGAATTGCAACGGCAGCACAAACAGTCTATGCAACGGCAGTCGGAACAAGTACGGGAGCAATGAAAGCCTTTAGAATAGCATTATTAGCAACGGGAGTGGGTGCAGTTATTGTGGGTATAATTGCCTTAGCTGCTGCAATGTCATCAATGGGGGACGATACCGAAGAAGCAACCGAGAAATTAGAAAAACAAAACGAAGCAAGACAAAAGGCGATTGACTTAGCAAGGGATGAAGCCGAAGTTTACAATAACAATAGAAAGGTTAGGTCAGGTGGAACTAATGATTTAAAAAGAGAATTGGATTTATTGGTAGCAAAAGGGGCAACTGCAAAGGAAGTTTATTTGGCAACTAAGAAACTAAAGGAATCTGAGAGAGCCGATTTAAATGCGCAGATAGGTTACTTATCGGGCGACAAAGAAATGCAAGTTAAACTTGCTCAAGACCTTTTAGATAAGAAAAACGAATTAGCAATATTAGACGCAGACTTCAATAAGAAGCTAGAGGATGAAAGAAAAAAGAACCAAGATAAAAGAGATGCCGACGCTAAGATAAGACAAGAAAAGTTAAGACTTGCAAGAGAGCAAGAAATGACGGGTTTAATGGCTGAACTTGAAGAACAAAACGCAGCCGAAGAAAGAATGGCTGAGTGGCAAAAGGCACAAGATGAAAAAGCAATGGCTGATTTAATGGCTCAATTAGATGCCGAAGTACAAGCCGAGCAAGATGCAGCCGAAAGGATTTTAGAGTTAGACAAGAAATTAGCAGAAGAAAGAATTGCACAACTCCAAGCCGTTGAAGCAGCGAGAATATCAATCGTTAATGATTCTTATTTAGCGTTGAACTCTTTAGGTGAGTTGGCATTAGGGCAACAATTTAAAAACACTGCAATCGGGAAGTCTTTAGCACTTGCCCAAATAGCAACGGACACGGCTTTAGGATTTATACAAGGTTTGAGAATTGCACAACAAACGGCAGTCGGTACTGGTCCTGCTGCTGCATTTACTATGCCCGTATTTTATGCTTCACAAGTTGCAGCCGTTTTAGGTGCAGCGAATAAGGCAAAGAGTTTATTAGGGGGTGGGGGTTCGGTATCTGCTCCGAGTTCTCAAGGTGGTGGTGGAATGTCAAGCCAACCACCAAGAATAGATACCTACCAAGCTAATAGAACACCTATGAACGCTAACCAAAGGGTTTATGTTTTAGAAAAGGACATCACAGATTCACAAGGTAGAGTTGCAAGAATACGACATAACGCAACTTTAATATAATTCTATATTGCACCTATTTAATTTTTAAATATTATTATTATGATGACGAAGCTACCTTTATATGTTTTAGATATTGACGAAAATTTAGATGATGAAACATCGGTTTTCGCAGTTGGCTTAGTTTTTCAGCCTGCTATTGAAAGGAATTGGCATACATTTTCAGAAGATGAGAAGCCGATTGACTATAAATTTAGTGTTGTAGATGAAGAAAAGAGGATATTAGGGGGGTTTTTGATGTGTTCAGAGCAACCTATTTATCGCAGAGATGAGGACGGTACTGAATATTATGTCAAATTTACTGCTGAAAGTATCGCTAGAATCGTCAATAAGTTGGCTAAAAGTGGCAAACCTTTGTCATTTAACCTTAATCACAACGATAATCAACCCGTTAAAGGTGCTTATTTAGTATCTCACTTCATAGTTGATAGTAAATTAGGCATTAAAACACCCGAAGGATTTACACCTGCACCCGATGGGAGTTGGTTTGGCTATGTAAAAATAGAAGATGATTCAGTATGGGAGATGGCTAAGAAAGGCGAGATAAGAGGTTTTAGTGTTGAGGGTTACTTTAACGACAAGAAAGTAGATGAAGCCCCTAAAAATGTATATGAAGATATCAAAAATAAATTAATAAATAATATGGAATTTAATAAACTTGTAAAGGTCTTAGGCGAAGACCTTACTAATCAACTCAAAAAAGTGTTTAGTGAAGAAGCCCCCGTTGAACCTGCTATCGAATTAGCTAAGACTAATCTATTAGATGGTTCGGGCGTTATCGTTGGAACTATCGCAGTAGGCGAAGCCGTTAAATTAATCGGTGCTGATGGCGTTGAAGTAGTTGCACCCGATGGCGAACACCAATTAGAGGGTGGTGCAGTTATCAAAATTGCAAACGGACTAATCGAAGAAGTTTCAACTGCTGAAGAAGAAAATCCTTTGACCGATGAAGCAATGATGTCTAAAATAAACGAAGCATTAGAAAACCAAGCTAACGACTTCAACAAACAAATCGAAGAAATACATAGTAAGTACACTAAAGAGATTGAAGCATTAAACTCTAAAGCTACTGCATTGTTTTCAGCAATCGAAATCTTAGCTAAGACCGAAGAAGCCGAACCCGTTAAAGATGACGCTAAAAGAAAGTCAGCAAGTGTAGGTGCTTCACAATTTTCAAGATTAACAGAAATACTAAATAAAAATAAATAAATAATAACCATGCTATTAAAAAAATTCTCATACGATACTACTGGCTTACCAGCAGTCGTTAATGACCAATCACTAGAGCTATTAGTTCGCTCTTTTTACGAGGGTAAAACAGGGGCAACTTTCGCTAAACAAACAGGTATCAAATCAACTGCTGATTTGCACTACATTACAACCGAGTTATTTTACCAAACAGATACAGGTTGTTCTTTCGACCCATCAGGTAAAACAGGTTTCTCAAAAAGAACCATTACAGTAGGTAAGGTTAAAATTCAACAAGAGTTTTGTGCAAAAGAACTTGAAGGATTTTGGACTGAAAGAGCATTACGCCCAGGTTCTAAGTATGACTATATTGCATTTGAGCAAGACTTCACAAACTACCTATTAGGTTTGATGACTGAAGCACAAGAAACTGCATTATGGCAATCTGCTATCGGTGGTTCAGGTGGTGCTAACTTAACTAAGTTTGATGGTTTCAACAAAATCATTTCAGATGCAAGTGCTACAACTATCAATGGTAACCCAACAGGTATAACCACAGGTACAGGTATTACAACCTCAAATGTTATAGGTATATTCGATGGTATGTGGGCGTTACTACCTGCAAAACTGAAAGGTAAAACAGACATCCAATTCATGTGTGGTGGCGATACTTTCGACAAATTGGTAGTTGCTTTGAAGAACGCTAATATGTTCCACTATGACGGAGTTAACGGAAGTGCATATCAATCTCAAGAGTTAATATTGCCAGGTACAGGTATTAAAGTTGTTGTTTACTTCGGTTTGGATGGTACTAACAAAATCCACTTAGGTAGAACTTCAAACTTTATTATCGGAACTGACTTAGAATCTGACGAAGATAGCTTCAACATCAGAGAGAACCCAATTGACTTGACTATGATGCTTGACATTCACTTCAAGGTTGGTACTCAAATTAAGTTCCCTAACGAAATCGTAACCTTTAAATTAGCATAATTATGTCTTGTGTACTATCAACAGGATTCACTCTTGACTGCCGAGATAGTATCGGGGGAGTCGATGAGGTTTACATTGGCGAGTTAGAGTATTTAAATACTGCTACTTTTGCAACATCAGCAGGTGCAGTTACTACTATGGCAATGACGGGGGGTAAGAAGTTCTACAAATACGAACTTAGAAGAAACACCTCAGAAGCTAAAGCAGATAACGCAGGGGAAGTAACGGCAGGAAGTGGTTATATCATGCAGTCAGTTGAGATTCAATTAGACAAATTCGATGTTGCTAAACGAAACGAAATAAGAGTTCTTGCTCAAAAACCTTTAATGTTTATCGTTAAAGATAAGAACGGCTTATTTAGTTTGTATGGTGCCGAGAATGGTTTAGACTTGTCAACGGGTACGGCAGGAACGGGTAAAACTGCAAATGATTTAAACGGATTCGTTTTAACATTTACGGGCGAGGAGAGATATTACCCTTACGGAGTTTCTCAAGCTATCGTTACATCATTAATCTAATATTTACACAAATAATTAAAAGGCAATCTTCGGGTTGCCTTTTTTTTGTACTTAACTTTATTAATCATATATTATTAGTGTATGATAAGACTAAATTTAGGTAGCAATGTTGTGGTAGTTACATTATCTGAAAAGATAACGATACCCTCGCCTAACTATCTATTTGAGTTCATCAATAACCAAACTCAACAAAAGTACTATTGTATTTCAAGTGACTTAAGTTTATACCCCGATAGATATAATAAGTTTACAATAGTAGTAAAGACAACTACACCCGACCCGTTAGATGGCGAGATTCAAATACCTTTAGGGGATGAATACACCTATAATGTTTATGAGCAAGTGAGTAGTACTAATTTAGACCCTACGGGTTTGACTGTTGTTGAGAATGGATTAATGACCTATGATAAAATTTTAACAAGTAGAGTTGAGAATGAATCTACTTTAACAAGAAAAGCCTATGAGCCAAATTGAACCTATAAAAAACTATTCATTTAGTAAATTCCCTTTATACGCAAACGAAACACCTATATTTCGTAGGCAACCGAACTCGGTATATGTTCCGTATGGTAAGAATAACGATTATTCAGATTACTTAGCGTATCTTTATAATAATTCAGGAATACATGGTGCAATAGTAAAGGGTAAGGCTACTTATATTTATGGCAAAGGGTTTAAGATTAAAGAAGATTGGCAAGGGGATAAGGTAGCACTTCAAAAAACTTTAGATAGTATTAATAGTTCTCAAACGGCTGATGAGTTAGCTAAAAAGAAAATCTTTGAAAGAACTTTATACGGGGGTTGTGCTTATTTGATTGAGTGGGATGCGTTCAAAAATATTAAGTCGGTAAAACTACAACCCTTTAACACTATTCGTACTAATGTCGATAAGTCGGAGTTTTATATATCTAAAGAATGGACACGAGAACAAAGTGTATCTTATAGGTGGAAAAAATCAAACGGAAGATTACCCGAAGATGCAGTCACTTTAAAAGCCTTTGACCCTTTAGATAGACAAGGCAAACAAATTCTTTATCTAATAGACGAAAACCCTGCAAGTGATATATACCCACTCCCTGAATATAATAGTGGTGCTACACCGATAGAAACAGATATAGAGTGCAACTTTTTTCAACTTAATAATGTTAAGACGGGATTCAGTGCAGGTACTATGGTTACTTTCTTTAATGGAACGGCAAAAACTGAAGAAGAACAAAGAGAGGTTGAAGATGCGTTTAAGAGTAAGGCGAGTGGAACGGACAATGCAGGAGAGATACTTTTAAACTTTCAAAATCCAAATACTCCCCCACCCGAAATTAGTCCTTTAAGAAGTAACGAACTTGACAAACAATATGAGCAACTAAGTAAAGATACTATTAATAAAATTCTTTACGCTCATAGGGTTTCAAATGGTTTACTATTCGGGATTAAAACACCTGGCGAATTAGGTGGGGGTCGTTCAGAGTTTGATTTATCGTGGGAACACTTTTCTAACACCTATGTAAAACCAAAACAACAAGAGGAAGCAGAGGACATGAATTACATTCTAAGTCTTTATGGATTCTTAGGTAACCCCGTTGAATTAACTTATTTAGACCCTATCGGTATTGAATTGACCTCAGATATAATCAGTAAAACGATAGACCCTGATTCATTCGCTGAGATGGTTTACGATAGATTAGGAATAGCTAAGCCTAAACTTGCTAAAAAAGACGATATTTTAAGCATTGTTA
>Ga0075464_10001227_pt1 | contig 11576 bp, 11 predicted proteins | sample DEB19_08_DNA_5_FD_75068 | JGI IMG/M metagenome (GOLD analysis project Ga0075464, IMG submission 75068) | Aqueous microbial communities from the Delaware River and Bay under freshwater to marine salinity gradient to study organic matter... | ecosystem: Environmental > Aquatic > Marine > Coastal ...
GCAGCTTCATGAGTGTCGGTATCTCGACCCCACGTCATAGTTCCGAGGCCCAAACGAGAGAGCGAAAGCCCTGAATTTCCTGCTCTTCTCATCTCCATGGTTGGCAACCCTAGCAATAGCGGCCTTCAAAGTTCGTTATTAGAAATAGCACGATAATCTTCGTGTTGTGGCCCGCCTCGTATTTATTCGACATGCTCATTCAACCGCGAATGACGCTGGAATCCTTAGTGGCCAATTACCAGGTGTATCCCTGAGTAAAAAAGGTAAGAAGCAGGCACTCGAATTAGTGGAACGACTGGGTGCCAGTTCATTCGATAGCGCCCGCATAAGTCCCTTACAACGTTGCGAAGAGACAATTTCTCCTTGGCTTAACTCAAAATATTCACAAGGGCTCAAGAGTTATTTCATTGATGAAGCGTTGATTGAAATGAACTATGGATCCTGGAGCGGCCGTAAATTGTCTTCTCTATCTCGCGAAAAGTTATGGAAAGAGATTCAGGAGAGACCAAGTACGGTTCAATTTCCTCACGGTGAGCGGATGAAAACGATGCAAAAACGTGCACTCTCTAGTGTTTCGGACGCATTGGCCGAGAAGAAGAATGGAACTCACCTCTTTGTTTCGCACGGTGACGTGCTCAAAGCAGTTGTTGCTTCGCTCCTAAAGATAAAACTAGATGACTTCCAATCCCTGGTTATCGATCCAGCATCAGTAACTGTTATCGATTTTGACGGAAGCAAATCCCGCCTGCTTGCGTTCAATGATTCATATAGCCCTATAGCCCCAATGACTGCCATGGAAAAGTCAACCAAAGCCCTCCTTGGCGGCGGCTCGCGCAAATCACAGAGTAAAAGATAATGCCGTCTCGAATATTGCTCTTTGATCCGGTTGAGCGCTTTGTCGCTGGAACCGTTGGGCAGCCGGGGGAGCGAACCTTTTTCATTCAAGCGCGACAAGGTTCCAGATTGATCTCGGTTTCTCTGGAAAAATCACAGGTTCAAGCTTTAGCCGACCGCCTGACTTATATGGTGCGCGAAATAAAACAGAGCGATCCAACGATTGCGATTCCGAAACTGACGCGCGATGAAGCTCCCTTAGATACTCCTATCGAAGAGGAATTTAGGGTTGGGGTTATTGGCCTCGCCTTCGATGACAGTCGACAGTTGATACAAGTGGATCTTCAAGCGGTGTCGGAAGGAGATCAGGAAGAGACAGATTTCATAGACGTTGATGATCTCAGTGGCGATCAAGATATTTTGAGAGTGTTGATTTCTCCATCTGTTGCCAACCAATTCTCGCAACGCGCTCTCACTGTAGTAAACGCCGGAAGACAACCCTGCCCATTCTGTGGCGGACCAATAGATTTAAGAGGTCATCTCTGTCCCAGAGCCAATGGGTATCGTCGATGAATCACATCATCGAACATCTCATCAGTGGCGACCTCGATGTAACCGGCAGGCTCGTCGATGCCTCTAACGCAACGCTCTATGCCAACTGCACTTTCAAAAACTCAACAATCCCAGTTATCTATAAACCTGTAGCGGGTGAAAGACCTCTGTGGGATTTCCAAGACGGAAACCTCGCTCAACGCGAGTTTGCCGCATATCTCATCAGTGAACTTGGTGATTTTGGAGTAGTTCCACCAACTGTTCTGCGAGATGGCCCTTTCGGCATCGGCATGGTTCAACAGTGGATTGATATCGACGAAAATATCGATCTAGCCATGTTCTACCGAGAAGATAACGCGCAACTTCGCAAGATGGCGCTCTTTGATGCAGTAGTAAATAACACTGACCGAAAGATTGGACATTTACTTCCCATTAGTAAAGATCTCGTCCATGGCTGTGACCACGGGGTGACCTTTCATGAAGATGACAAATTGCGGACCGTCTTATGGCAGTGGGCAGATAAAGACCTTACAAATGTAGAGATTGATCAACTCGAGCGCCTTGAGGTCGCTGTTCAGGGTGAATCAGACCAGCTTCTGACACTCATTACCGAGATTGAATTTGCTTCTCTGTTGGCACGAATCAATAGATTGTTGAGTGAGAAAAAGTATCCGTCTCCAAGTGATGAGTGGCCAGCTGTCCCATGGCCGCCGTTTTAAGTTAAGGTTTGAATTATGCGCGCTTGGCCTGATCTATATCTCCCAGAATTGCCGTCACGTTTTAGCGTTCCCGAATTGTCACTCTTCAATACAGCGGCGCAAAAGGTGGAAACGCTTCCCAAGAAATCGCTCTACAGAATGTATGTCTGCGGAATCACTCCCTATGACGCGACTCATCTTGGACATGCGGCCACTTACTTAACATTTGACCTCATCAACCGTTTCTTACGTGCCACCGGAGCTAGAGTTGATTTCGTTCAGAACATTACTGATATCGATGATCCTTTGTTAGAACGCGCTCACCGAGATGGAGTTGATTGGGAAGCTCTCGCTCAATCACAAGTCGATCTCTTCAAAGGAGACATGGCAGATCTCCACGTCATTCCACCTAAGCATTACATCGGTGTTGTCGAGGCCATGCCTCTTGTCGTAGAAGCAGTTCAGAAGTTGAAGGATGCCGATACAACCTATGAAGTTGGTTCAGATATTTACTATCGCGTGCATTCTGACTCGGAATTCGGGCAACGCTCGCATTATTCGCAAGACAAGATGCTTGAGATATTTGCTCAACGAGGGGGAGATCCTCAAAAACCCGGCAAAGAGAATCCACTTGATGCACTTGTGTGGCTTTCACAACGCGATGGTGAGCCAGGTTGGCCTAGTCCGTTTGGCGCAGGGCGCCCAGGTTGGCATATCGAGTGTTGTGCCATTGCTCTGCATTATCTGAATCCAGAAGCGAGCGATGAATACGCAATCGATATTCAAGGTGGAGGAAGTGATCTCATCTTCCCTCATCACGAGATGTCAGCGGCGCAGAGCCGAAGCATCAACGGTCAGCGATTCGCACGTAGCTATGTGCACGCTGGAATGGTCGGCCTTGATGGAGAGAAGATGAGTAAATCTCTCGGCAATCTGGTATTTGTCTCAAAACTCATCAACTCAGGAGTCAATCCTGCAGCCATTCGATGGGCTCTCATGGGACACACCTACTCCAGTGATTTGATGTGGAGCAACGCACTCATTGAAGAAGCGGTCACTGACATTGATCGACTTCAATTGAATCTGGCAAGAATGGAGGTTGCTCCGACCGATGCAGTTATTCAAGAAGTTATTGATGCGATCTCGCAGAATCTTGATACACCTCGAGCTCTCGCCGCAATTAAGTCCTGGATGAATGAGACAGAATCAGGTCTTACAGGGGGAGTTCCTGGCGAGCTTTCCCGCGCCTTAGATTCGCTTCTAGGGATTACTCTTTAATTCTCGCTCTGCCTACGCAGAAAACGTTCTAACTCTCGAGCTATCGATTCTCCAGTTGCTTCAGGTAGTTCAGATGAATCTTTGCTTTCTTCGAGCGCCTTCACATACTCAGCAACATCTGAATCTTCCTTCGCCATTTCACTTACTTCTTCTTCCCACGAAGCTGACTCTTCAGGAAGGTCACCTTGTGGAAGTGATATTTCTAGAAAATCCTCGAGAGCATTAAGGAGAGCAAGCGTTGCCTTGGGTGACGGCGAACTAGATGCATAATGTGGAATAGCAGCCCATAGAGAGATCGCATCTATACCGCGACGCACGCATGCATCCTGCAGAACTCCAAGTATCCCGGTCGGTCCTTCGTATTTACTTATCTCAACACCGAGACGGCGAGCGATTTCTGGGTGAGCACCACTACCGCTGACAGTAATGGGTCGAGTGTGTGGAGTATCGGCAAGCATTGAGCCCAATGTGATGACCATATCCACTTCAAGATCATCGGCAAGATCGAGAATGTCTGCAGCGAATGTTTTCCACTTCATAGATGGTTCAACTCCACGAACCACAACGAAATCGTGGCTGAGTGATGGAGTTCGAAGTCCAAATACCTGCGTACCGGGCCAAGTAAGACTCCTGATACTTGAGTCGTCCACTTCAACCATTGGTCGGTTAACTTGAAAATCGTAGAAATCTTCTGGATCAACATCTGCAATGAGTTCTGGGACAACATCAGTGGATAGGTCAGTCCATGATGCGAGAAGGTGCGAGGCAGCTCCAGTTGCAGCTTCTCCGGCATCGTTCCACCCTGAGAATGCAATCACCATCACAGGTGAGCGCAGATCAGGAATCTGATGAATCTCCATGACGTACACCTTACGATAACCTCTGCACCATGACGAGCGGTAAGCAGGAACCTTCGATGGCTCACGGCCTACTCCGTCAAGCCCTTTCTACTCGTACGGTAATTGCTGATGGAGCAATGGGCACAATGCTCCAAGCTGCCGATCCATCTCTCGAAGATTTTCAAAATTACGAGGGGTGTAATGAGATTCTTAACGTCACTCGCCCAGACTTGGTTCGCTCCGTCCATGACGCCTATCTCGCGGTTGGTGTTGATGCCATCGAGACAAATACATTTGGAGCGAACTGGGCAAATCTTGCTGAGTACGGAATTGAAGATCGCATCTATGAGCTTGCTTTTGCGGGTGGAAAGATTGCACGTGAGGCAGCCGATACTTTTAGTACTGCAGATAAACCGCGTTTTGTATTAGGTTCGTTGGGACCGGGAACAAAGTTACCTAGCCTTGGCCACACGACATATTCACATCTGCGAGATGCCTACTACACAGCATCAAAGGGACTCGTGGATTCTGGTTCTGATGCGCTCTTGATTGAGACAACTCAAGATCTTCTGCAAGCAAAGGCGGCTGTCAACGGAGCCCGTAAAGCGATTACTGAATCCGGACGAGATGTCATTCTGATTGCACAGGTAACTGTTGAAACAACTGGAACGATGTTGCTTGGTTCTGAAATTGGAGCTGCGCTCAACGCTTTAGAACCATTAGAGATTGATCTCATTGGACTTAACTGCGCCACCGGACCAGCCGAAATGTCTGAGCACCTTCGATACTTGTCTAAGAATGCAACGTGCGCAATCTCGGTAATGCCTAATGCTGGTCTTCCAATTCTGGGCGCAAAGGGTGCTGAATACCCACTTGGTCCTGAAGAGTTGGCAACCGCTCTTGAAACTTTTGTCAATGATTATGGAATCTCACTTATCGGTGGATGCTGCGGAACAACTCCAGCTCATCTTGCTGCTGTCGTAGGACGACTCGATCGACACTCAGTCAAGAGCCGAGTGCCCGAGCTCGATCCCGGCGCATCCTCGCTTTACCAATACGTTCCATTTAGACAAGATAAGACATACCTCGCAATCGGAGAACGTACCAATGCCAATGGTTCACGTGCATTCAGAGACGCACTTGTTGCCGAAGATTGGGCAACCTGTGTTGAGATCGCTCGAGATCAGATTCGAGACGGTGCACATATGCTCGATCTCTCAGTTGATTATGTTGGTCGCGACGGCGCACGCGACATGTTTGAAATCGCTTCGCGTTTTGCCACTGCGTCAACTCTTCCAATCGTTCTTGATTCAACAGAACCAGCTGTCTTAAAGGCAGGACTTGAAGCACTGGGTGGTCGATGTGTTATCAACTCCGTTAACTACGAAGATGGCGATGGACCGACCTCTCGCTTTGCACGCATCATGCCTTTGGTACAAGAACATGGAGCTTCAGTTGTGGCTCTCACAATCGATGAAGAGGGACAGGCGCGAACTGCTGATTGGAAGCTTCGCGTTGCTCGTCGTCTCATTGAAGATTTGACTCAAAACTGGAGCATGAATGTTGGGGATATCTTGATCGATACTTTGACATTCCCTATTGCAACCGGACAAGAAGAAACGCGTCGTGATGGAATTGAAACAATTAGCGCTATCAAAACTCTCAAGGCCGAGTATCCAGGTGTGCAGACTACTTTGGGAGTCAGCAACGTATCTTTCGGACTCAATCCAGCTGCCCGAGTTGTTTTGAACTCGGTATTCCTTCACGAGTGTGTCGAGGCAGGGCTTGATTCAGCAATTGTTCATCCTTCCAAGATCATGCCTATGGCGCGTATTGAAGCTCGTCAGAAGGAAGTTGCGCTCGACCTGATCTACGATCGCCGAACTTATGATGGCGATGTTTGTACCTACGATCCATTACAAGAATTTCTCCAGTTATTCGAAGGTGTAGAACTAGCTGCATCGCGAAACATCCGAGCCTCTGAACTTGCTGCCCTTCCTTTACGCGAAAGGCTTGAGCGACGCATCATCGATGGCGAAAAAGTTGGCCTCAATGAGGATCTTGATACCGCCATGTCTGAAGGCATCGCACCTCTAGCCATTATCAATGACCACTTACTTGAAGGCATGAAGGTGGTTGGAGAGCTCTTCGGCAAAGGCGAGATGCAACTACCGTTCGTCCTACAAAGCGCTGAGGTTATGAAGTCGGCGGTTGCCTATCTCGAACCTCATATGGAGAAGACCAGTGATGCCGGGCGCGGACGAATGTTGCTTGCAACTGTGAAGGGCGATGTTCACGATATTGGTAAGAACCTTGTGGATATTATCCTTTCGAATAATGGATATCAGGTTGTCAACATCGGAATTAAGCAGACTATTAACCAAATCATCGATGCAGCGTTAGAGAACGAAGTTGATGCAATTGGTATGTCTGGACTTCTTGTTAAGTCCACTGTCATCATGAAGGAAAATCTTGAAGAGATAACATCGCGAGGCCTTTCAGATAAGTGGCCGGTTGTTCTTGGTGGCGCAGCGCTTACTCGAGCATATGTCGAACAAGATCTTGCCTCCATCTTCCCTGGTGAAGTTCGCTACGCCCGTGATGCATTTGAAGGTCTGCGTCTCATGGATGCCATCATGGCTGTTAAGCGCGGTGATGAAGGAGCCGAACTACCTGCGCTGCGCGAGCGCAAGGTGAAGGCAGTTACTCGCAAGTCAGAAGATCGACCAATCGACACCACGCGAAGTGATGTTGCTGCCGATATCGATATTCCGAAAGCGCCATTCTTTGGTTCACGAATTGTTAAAGGAATTCCTCTCGCAGATTACGTCGGAATGCTCGATGAACGAGCGCTCTTCATGGGCCAGTGGGGCCTGAAGGGTGCTCGCGGAGAGTTCGAAGCGATGGCCGAGACTGAGGGAAGACCGCGTCTTCGCAAATTGCTCAACGAAGTTCAATCCAATGGTTGGCTCGAAGCCGCAGTTGTCTATGGTTATTTCCCTTGTGTATCTGAAGGAAATGATTTGATCATCCTTCACCATGAAGGACCTGATGCAGGTAAAGAGCGAGTTCGCTTCTCATTCCCTCGCCAATCGCGCGATCGCAGATTATGTCTGGCAGATTTCTTCGCATCTAAGGACTCAGGCAAGACAGATGTCGTTGCATTCCACGTGGTAACAATGGGAAATACTGTGAGCAAGGCAGCTAACGAACTCTTCGCAGCAGATGCCTACCGCGATTATCTAGAACTACACGGTCTATCAGTTCAACTTACTGAAGCGCTGGCTGAACATTGGCACGCTCGCATCCGAGAAGAGATGGCAGTTCGTGGCGAAGATTCACCTGATTTGCAGGGAATTTTGGATCAGGGGTACCGCGGTTCACGCTACTCATTCGGATATCCCGCATGTCCAGATATCGAACAGCAGACCCAACTCTGTGAACTTCTAGAACCAGGGCGCATTGGGGTAGAACTTTCAGAAGAGTTCCAACTACACCCAGAGCAATCAACTTCGGCGATCATCGTTCATCATCCAGAAGCAAAATACTTCAACGCAAATTAATTACCTCGCAGGTTAATTGTGGGCGGGGCAGATTGTTTTAAAAAAACACCAGTCGCAAAGTCGCGATTTCTTTGTTGGGAAGTGGTTTGTTTCAAGGGCCGTCAGAATCTCATCGCCGATGTTCTTAAGAATCTTCTCGGTTGATTTCAATTGCGCCTCCGTTGGCTCACTCTTTACTACACGTGAGTCTCCGAGATAGATGAGCTGAAGAAGTTTCGGTAAGACGCCTTCATTCTGCCAATACAGAAGCGCGTATACCCGTAGTTGGAATAACGCTTTCTCTTCCCATCCTGGCTTGGGTGATTTCCCTGTCTTGTAATCAACGATACGCACTTCGCCCGTGGGTGCGACATCGAGCCGATCTACATATCCATGAAGGTAAATCTCTTCAGAGATATCTCGCTCAAGGTGAAGTTCGCGATAAGTGGATTCGAAGGTGGCAGGCTTTTCAAGTGAGAAGTAATTAGTCAGAAGTGATTGAGCTCGATCGAACCATTCTTTCTCATCGAGCACCAGTGAGGCGAGTTCCGGTTTGCCATCTAACTGCTCACGCCACTTCTGAGGTAGAAGCTCGAGGGCGGATTCGAAGGTACGAGAAACGGCTGGTAACTCAAAGAGATCTTCTAAAACCGCGTGAATCAATTTCCCTCGTTCGGCATCGATACTTGGAGGTTCAGGCAGTTGATCAACAGCGCGATATTTGTAGAGCTGTGGACAATTTGTGAAATCGTTCATACGGCTAGGGGAGAGGCGTAACGGTTCCATCACCCAGACGATACAGCGAGGTACCGACAGTCGGGTTACTTTCACCTAAGATGCGCATGTGTCTAAACAAGGGTATTTCCAAGCCGGCGATCGCATCCAACTCACGGATCCAAAGGGAAAGCTTTATAGCTTCACCATTACACCGGGAAAAGAGTGGCACACCCATAAGGGATGGATTACGCATGATGATCTCATCGGTCTACCTGAAGGATCAGTAGTGAGCACAACTGCTGGATTGAAATTCACCGCCTTCATACCTCTTCTTGCTGATTACGTTCTTTCGATGCCGCGCGGTGCAACCATTGTCTATCCAAAAGATGCGGCGATGATTGTTGGCGTTGCCGATATTTATCCAGGAGCACGCGTTCTCGAGGCCGGAGTAGGAAGTGGCGCTCTCACTCTTTCATTGTTGCGCGCTGTGGGGCCAGAAGGATCCGTTCACTCCGTCGAACGTCGTCAAGACTTTGCTGATAACGCGACTGCAAATATCACTGACTACTTTGGCCAAAAGCCTGCCAATTGGTCACTCGAGGTTGGCTCGGTGCAAGAGAAGGAATTCACTCACGAATTTGATCGAGTTATCTTGGACATGCTCGCCCCTTGGGAATGCGTTGAAATGGCGGCAAAGGTTTTGCGCCCTGGTGGCGTCTTTCTTGCATATGTAGCGACTACAACACAGCTATCGGCGACTGCTGAAGCAATCAAAGAAGATGGTCACTTCACTGAGCCAGAAAGTTCAGAGACCATTGTCCGTGGTTGGCATCACGAAGGCTTAGCGGTTCGCCCTCAACAACGAATGATTGGCCATACCGGTTTCCTTATTCAGAGCCGTCGTATGGCTCCGGGCGTCGACGTTCTTCCACGACGCAGACGCCCAGCAAAGGGTGCATACGGTGTCGCGGAAGAGTGAACGACTGATCAATCTCACGATTGCGCTCTTGGCAACAAAGAGATTTATCACCAAGTCTGAGATTTTTAGAACGGTTGAAGGCTATGAAGGAAGCGCTGAATCTAAAGAGCGCATGTTCGAAAGAGATAAGGATGATCTGCGTTCTCTTGGTATCGAGATTGAGGTCGGTTCCTTCGATCCGCTCTTTAGCGATGAAACTGGTTATCGAATCAAACAGGAGAGATACCAACTTGATCTAGGCGATATAACTCCGCTTGAGATTTCCCTTCTCTCTCTAGCGGCTCAAGCGTGGCAAGGAGCCTCACTTGATGATGCTGCGCAGCGCGTATTGGTTAAATTGAGTTCGCTAGGTATTGCCGTCGATGACCAGAGTTTGCCTGATGCTGTTCCTTTTTTCTCACAGAGTGACATAGACCTGCCGATAATTACTCGCGCTATTGCAGAACATCAGGTTCTCGAATTCACTTACCGCAGCCATGACCTATCTGAAGAAGTAAGGCGAATTGTTCCCATTGGCCTTTCAAGCCGGTCTGGCTTCTGGTATTTCATTGGTGTAGACCAGAGCATCCAGGAGATTCGAACCTTCCGTTTCGATCGAGTTATCGGAAGTTTTACGATGAAAAAGGGTCCCAAGGATTTTGAGATTCCTGACAACTTCGATGCGCAACGGATATTTGAAGGCGATACGAATCTCCAAGCTGTTATTGATATTCGTCGTGGGAAGGGTAATTCGCTTCGAGCCCTAGCCACGTCAACTAAATCTATTGGCGAGTGGGATCAGGTACAGATCCCACTCCTAGATATGCGATCGCTCGCTGGTTTGATTCTTTGGCACGAAGACGATGTTTATGTTCATTCACCGATCGAGCTGCGTGAAAGCATCATTGCAAGTCTCAAAGAGCTGGTAACAACGCATGGCTAAGAGCGAACAGAAGAATTCTGCGAGTCCTCTCGAACGCACTTCTCGAATGTTGGATCTCGTTCCATATATCAACACTCATCAGGGAATCTCTCTTGTTGAACTAGCTAAAGTATTCGAGGTTTCCACCGATCAGATGATCAATGATTTAACAACTCTCTGGATGTGTGGGCTCCCGGGATACACGCCATTAGAACTAATGGACTTAGATTTTGAATCCGGTTATGTCTCGATAACTAATGCGCCAACCCTGGCCAAGCCTCGGTCAATCACGCACGAAGAGGGCGTGGCGTTAGTTCTTGGTTTAGATGTGTTGCGATCTGCAATCTCTAGTGAAAGAGATGACCTCATTGGTGCGATTGAGTCACTTTCCAAACGAATTACTGAATTGGTGAATCTACCCTTGGCGTTAACTGCATCAAGTGACTTAAGCCCCGAAGTAAGCACATCAGTCAAGGAAGCAATCTCTCAACGCAGTGGCCTTAAGATTGCATATCATTCTCTTTATAAAGATGAGATTTCGACAAGAGTCGTAGTGCCGTTAGAGGTTCTTGAAAATGACGGGTACCTCTATCTACACGCATACTGTTCAACAGCAAAGGATTTTAGGAATTTCCGAATAGATAGAATTCAATCGGCCGAAACCGCTGAAGTCGAGAAACCTTCCACGGCAACACCCGAGGATCCAAAGAAGATTCGTTTTGAGTTGAGAGTGGTGCGACCTACGCGAGATGTTGCTGAACGCTTTGCAGAGTCGCACCTGGATACCGGAACCGTCTTCAAAGGATCATCATTTTCTCAACAATGGATTTCAAGATCTGTCTTTTCGTCGGGAGGGGCGGTCGAACTACTGGCCCCAGCAGATATTCGAAGTGACATCGCGAGGAGAGCGGAAACGATACTCAATCGTTATGAGAGGTAAGTACCTCGCCTACCCATTCAAAGATACCTGGTGTAATCTATGGCCAAATCTTACGTTAAGGAGTTCGCGCTATGAATTTAGGCCCACGAGAAATCGTCATTCTGCTTATTGTTGTTCTGGTCCTTTTCGGCGCGAAGCGTCTACCTGATTCAGCCCGTTCTCTCGGCCGTTCCATGCGAATCTTCAAGAGTGAAATGAAAGAGATGAAGGCCGACGATTCAGTTATTGAAGAAGACGGCAAAAAAGAGAAGTAATCCCATGGCATCTTCACCAAAAGGACAGATGCCGCTCATCGA
>Ga0075464_10001229_pt1 | contig 11562 bp, 9 predicted proteins | sample DEB19_08_DNA_5_FD_75068 | JGI IMG/M metagenome (GOLD analysis project Ga0075464, IMG submission 75068) | Aqueous microbial communities from the Delaware River and Bay under freshwater to marine salinity gradient to study organic matter... | ecosystem: Environmental > Aquatic > Marine > Coastal ...
AAAGTGCAACAGAAAGTAAACCGCCGCGCAAGCGGTAAGGGTGAAACGGTGGTGTAAGAGACCACCAGCGAGGCGTGTGAGCGCTTCGGCTAGGTAAACCTCGCTTGGAGCAAGGTCAGACAGAGAACGCTCAGAGCTGCTCGCTCAAGTTCTCGGGTAGGCCGCATGAGGGTGTCGGCAACGGCACCACTAGATAGATGATCGTCGCCTAGAAATAGGAACAGAACCCGGCGTAATAGCTAACCCATCCGCCATTACTTTGGTTCTGGTCGATACTTCCAGGCCAGTGAAGCTGCGCCAAGAATGCCGGCATTATTTCTCTTTAGAGCTGGCTCGATTGCAGCATTCAACTTGAGTAGTGGCATGAACTCCTCGTGCTGTTTCGAAACACCGCCACCGATAATCATTAGATCTGGTGAGAACAATCTTTCAAGCGTGGAGTAATACACCTGGAGTCTTTCGGCCCATTGCTTCCAGGTGAGGTTCTCTCTTTCTTTGGCAGCGAATGAGGCTTTTGTCTCATAGTCGACGCCCTGAATCTCGAGGTGACCCAACTCGGCATTTGGCACCAAGACGCCATCGTTGAAAATTGCTGTCCCGATACCGGTTCCAAGCGTTGTCATGATGACTACACCTGACTTTCCTTTGCCGGCACCGAATTTCATTTCGGCGACCCCAGCCGCATCTGCGTCATTTATGACATGTACGGTTCGACCCAGGGTCTTCGAAAATAGGGCTTCGGCATCGAACCCGATCCAATCTTTCGATACGTTTGCAGCCGAAAGCGTGATGCCGTGCCTGACAACCGCTGGAAAGCAGATTCCAACCGGTGTCAACCTGAGGTTTACTTTGAGCTCTTTGACAATCAGAGCTACGACTGCAGCCACATCAGCTGGGTGACCGCCTTCAGGGGTCTCATAGCGCAGACGCTTTCCAATTAGCTCGCCTGATCGCAGGTCGACGAGGGCGCCTTTGATACCGGTGCCACCAATGTCGATTCCGATTGCCTTTTTTGTCATAACTCGATCTTTCGTAGATGCCTAATGTAGGAGCGTGTTTGCAGAGTAAGAACTAGGGGAGGGTCAATATTTCTGGACCATTGTCGGTAACGACGATGGTGTGCTCAAACTGAGCGGTAATGCTCTTGTCTTTGGTCACAATCGTCCAGTCGTCTGCCCAGATGTTCCATTCATGGGTTCCGAGGGTCAGCATTGGTTCAATAGTGAACACCATCCCGACCTTGATTTCATTGCCGTACAGCGGTGCAGAGTCGTAGTGCGGAATGATCAGGCCGGAGTGAAATGCCTCTCCAACTCCGTGACCCGTGAAATCCCGAACTACTCCATAGTTGAACCTTTTGGCATATGCCTCGATTGATTTGCCGATGATGTTTACTGCGCGTCCCGGCAGTGCCGAATTGATGCCTCGCATCATTGCCTCGTGCGTGCGCTCAACAAGGTCGCGTACTTCTGGAAGAACTTCGCCAACCAGGAATGTTCGATTGCTATCCCCGTGGAAGCCGTCCTTGAAAGCTGTGATGTCGATGTTGACAATATCCCCCTCCTGCAGAACGGTATCGTCTGGAATCCCATGGCAAATAACTTCGTTCACCGAGGAGCAAAGCGACTTGGGGAAACCCCGATATCCAAGAGTCGAGGGGTAAGCGTCGTTTGCCAGCAAGAACTCATGGCCGATCCGGTCTAGTTCATCGGTTGTTATGCCCGGCTTCGCGTGCGACCCGACCAATTCGATTGCCTGTGCTGCAATTTTGCCCGAGGCACGTATTTTTGCAATTTGCTCTTTGGTTTTAACGTCGCTGCCCGCAAACTTCGCTGGGGCGCGTTTTCCAACATATTCTGGCCGAATGATGCTCAGCGGAACAGCGAGTGGTGCAGAAACTATGCCTTTGGTCAGGTGTCCGGTTTCAATGTTTCTAGGCATGTCTCAAGTCTATTTGCCCACTCGGGTTATGCTCGCAGCAGCACTTTAGTTTCGGGAGAGAAAAATGCGAAGCAGCTATTCGGAGAAAGATGAGACACCAGAGTTTTGGTTCAACACCAAAACAGGATTGGTTGAAGTCGGCAAACAATCGGCTGCAGTTTTTCGGTTCGGGCCGTTTGCAACCAGAGCAGAGGCGTTAAAAGCGATCGAGCTGCAGAAAGCGCGGTCGAAGGCTTGGCGCGAGGAAAGCGAAGAAGACTAATTCTCGAACGAGTGTTCTTCAGCCGGAAACTGGCCACTCAATACATCGGCCCGATACGAGCGAGTTGCGCTGAGCAGGTCTTCTCTTAGAGTCAAGTATTGCTTCACAAATTTTCGGGGTCGTCCTCCTGAGAGGCCGGCGAAATCTGTCCAAACAAGTATTTGAGCATCTGTATCTGGGCCAGCCCCAATACCGATAGTCGGTATCTTCAGCGTTGCCGAAACTTGCTTGGCCACATCAGCCGGAACCATCTCTAGTACTACGGCGAAGGCGCCAGCGGCCTCAACCGCCTTAGCGTCGAGCATAAGTTGGTCTAGACCCTCTCCACGCCCCTGAACCTTGAATCCTCCAAGCGTGTTAACGCTTTGTGGGGTGAATCCAATGTGACCCATAACCGGGATGCCCGCTTCAACCAGTGCTGAGATCTGGCGTGTGCTCCTTACCCCACCCTCGAGTTTCACTGCAGCTGCACCGCTTCGCTTGATCATTTGCAAAGCGTTCTCGAGAGCAACATCGGGGCCAGCTTCATAGGAACCAAATGGCATGTCTATAACCACTAAAGCCCTTTTAGTTGCAGCAACTACCGCTCGACCAAGTGAGATCATTTCTTCCACGGTTACCGCAAGCGTGCTCTCGTAACCGAGAGTTGTATCGGCCGCAGAGTCGCCAACCAATATCACCTCAATGCCCGCCTCGTCAAAGATTCCGGCTGTTAGGAAGTCGTAACTGGTTAGGCAAGAAAACTTGGAACCAGCCTCCTTAAAAGCTTGGAGATGCGAGGTGCGAATCTTTTTCGGGGTGAGAGCTTCAGTCATTAGCTGCGCTTCCAGGCATCAACTTCGATCTCGACAAGCATTTTTGGATTGATGAAGGTGATGCCGGCCAACATGGTTGCTGCTGGGCGAATTTCGCCGAAAACTTCACCGTGCGCTTTGCCGACATCATCCATGTCTGCTGCATTTGATAAGTAGACACGTGATCGAACAACATCTTCAAGCCCGTAACCAACCTGAGCCAACGCAGCCGCAATAACTTCGCGGAGGGCGACTAGGGTCTGCCCATAGGCGTTTCCTTCGTGCTGAAGGACGCCATCAACGGTCGCGGTAGAGCCCGATACGTGAACATACTCTCCAGCAACAGTTGCGCGAGAATAGCCAATTACCGACTCCCATGGGCCACCTGATGAAATAAGTTTGTCTGCTGCCATTTTTTGCTCCTAGATTCGTTTGAATTTATTTGTGATTGGGTGTCGACGCTCTCGACCGAAAGACATTGAAGTTATTTTGGGGCCAATGGCTCCCTGCCTGCGCTTCCATTCAGACCTGACCACCAAAGTTGAAACTCTGTCAATCAGTTCGGGCTCAAATCCGGCTGCCATTATTTCTTCGGTAGAGCAGCGCTGCTCGATCATCATCTCCAGAAGAGAGTCCAGCACGTCATATTCTGGAAGGCTGTCTTGGTCAAGTTGCCCTGGTCGCAATTCAGCGGAGGGCGGTTTGGAGATGGAGCGCTCTGGAATTGGCAAGCTTTCTCCTTGAGACTCGGCTAGGAGGTTTCTCCACCGAGCGAGCTCCCATACTAGAGTCTTCGCGACATCCTTTATGGGCGCGAAACCCCCAACCGAGTCACCATAAATCGTGCTGTATCCGACCGCCAGCTCTGTTTTGTTGCCGGTCGTTAGAACGAGGTGGCCCTCTGAATTGCTCAGGCCCATCAAAATCACGCCGCGAACTCTGGCTTGCAGATTCTCTGCTGAGAGCCCTTCAAACCCAAGTTGGCTCTCGAATGCGGTAACCATCGCATCAATCGGCTCTGTTCGAATGTGCAAACCCAACCGGCTTGCACTATCTGCTGCGTCGGCTAGAGAGTGGTCGGAGGAGTATCTGCTTGGCATCGCTACTCCGAAAACCCGGTCAGCGCCAATAGCATCCGAGGCAATAGCCGCGCAGACCGCCGAGTCGATTCCTCCGCTGAGACCAAGAATTACAGAGGAAAACCCATTTTTGTTTACGTAGTCTCGGAGACCGAGCACCAATGCGTTCCAGACCTGCCAGAGAGTCTCACTCTTTGCTGCTGGAGTTGCTAACAATGGAATCATGCTGTCTTTGGACTCGATGTCTATGAGAACCAGATCGGTCTTAAACTGCTTTGCACGGGCAATCAGGGCACCGGAAGCATTGACCAGAAGGCTGTCGCCATCGAACACCAAATCGTCTTGGGCGCCGACAATATTGACGTAGGCAACGGCAGTGTTTTGAGCCTTCGCTAGCTTGCCAACGAGATTTAGTCGTTGGTCGGTCTTATCGATTTCAAAGGGAGACCCGTTTAAAACGAGCGTCACATCAGTGTTAGCTGCTGCAATTTGGCTAACTGGACCCCCAGTCTGCCAAATATCCTCGCAAATCACGGTCGAGAACCTCAGACCAAGGTGCTCGAAGGTCAGCAGGTCGTTGCCAGGGATAAAGTTTCGGTATTCGTCGAAAACCGAATAATTCGGAAGGTGGTGTTTTGCATATCGGCCAATGACGTTCCCGTTTAGGCAAACCGATGCGCAGTTCTGAGCTATCGCCCATGACCCAATCGGAGTGTGGCTGGCCCTCGCAGCATGCCCTACGACCACCGCGATTTCACCCAAACCAGCGTGCTGTAGACGGTGGGCCAATTCCAAGACGGCAGACTCAGACTGCTTGAGAAAACTTGAATCCAGGGCCAGATCTTCTATCGAGTACCCCGTTAGCGACATTTCGCCGAACACGACTAAATTTGCGCCCTCGCGCGCAGCTAATTCGACGGCTTCAAAGCACAACTGTAGATTGCCAGAAATGTCTCCGACAATTGGGTTGGTTTGCGCCATAGCTAAGCGAACATTCGGCATAACCATTAGCCTAGTAGAGGCAAGAGAGAGGAATGCGCGATGGACAAGCAACGCGATTTTGTACTGCGGACTATTGAAGAACGTGGTGTCAAATTCATACGATTGTGGTTCACTGATGTGGCCGGCACTTTGAAGTCTGTAGCTATCGCTCCAGCTGAAGTTGAAGGCGCTTTTGCAGAGGGGCTCGGCTTTGACGGTTCGGCTATTGAGGGCCTTGCTAGAAGCTATGAAGCCGACATGTTGGCTATGCCAGACCCGAGCACTTTTCAGATTCTGCCTTGGCGTGGCGAGATTGACCCGGCTGCCCGAATGTTCTGCGACATTCAAACTCCCGATGGTGCTCCGGCTGCCGCCGACCCAAGAAACGTTTTAAGACGTGCTCTAGCCAAAGCTTCCGACCGCGGATTCTCGTTTTACATCCACCCTGAGATCGAGTTCTACCTTCTCAAGTCAACCGAGCTAGACGCCAACGGTGAGCCAGTGCCGGTCGATAAAGCGGGATACTTTGACAACGTGCCCGGGGGAACGGGTCACGACTTTAGGCGTCGAGCAGTTACCATGCTCGAGCAACTCGGAATATCAGTGGAGTTCAGCCACCACGAGGGTGGCCCCGGACAAAATGAAATCGATCTTCGCTACGCCGACGCGCTAACGATGGCCGACAACATCATGACATTCAGGACAGTAATCAAGGAGGTGGCAATTGAGCAGGGCATTTATGCCACGTTCATGCCAAAGCCTTTCACCAACCACCCTGGCTCCGGCATGCACACTCACATGTCTCTATTTGAGGGCGATAACAACGCGTTCTTCGAAGCGGGAAGCCAATATCACCTATCGAAGACTGCAAAGCACTTCATAGCTGGTGTGCTTCGTCACGCTCCTGAAATCACGGCTGTCACCAACCAGTATGTGAATTCTTATAAGCGCCTTTGGGGCGGCGGAGAGGCTCCTAGCTTTGTCTGCTGGGGCCACAACAACCGCTCAGCGCTGATTCGCGTGCCTCTCTATAAGCCAGATAAAGGCCAGAGTTCTCGTGTCGAATATCGTGCTATCGATTCTGCTGCGAACCCTTATCTTGCTTATGCTCTGATTTTGTCTGCGGGCCTCAAGGGCATCGAAGAGGAATACCCTCTTCCGGCTGAGACCGAAGACAACGTTTGGGAGTTGAGCGATGCTGAGCGACGCGCAATGGGCATTCAGCCGTTGCCACAGAGCCTGGATCACGCAATTCGCAAGCTTGAGGAGTCTGAGTTTGCAGCCGAAGTTTTGGGCGAAGAGGTGTTCAACTACGTGCTCGCTAATAAGCGACGCGAGTGGAGTGAATATCGCGCTCAGGTGACACCTTTCGAGCTGAAGCAGAACCTAGAGACCCTCTAGTAACTAGATGTCTTATGCTGACCGCACCGAGGGGCTAACCGAACTCGCCAGGTATGGATTTGTCGATCTTTCTTCGACGCTTGGCAAGCTGGATGAATTGGTTTCTCTTGTCGGTGACGCCGGAAGATCGGCGTTGGCATCACTCGGTACGGTAGCTGACCCGGATCAAGCTTTGAACGGTTTGCTGTCTTTGGCTGCAGACAATAAAGACAAGGTAAAGGCTCTTCTCAAAAAGGCTGATTCCTCGAAACGGCTCTGCAGCGTGCTTGGTTCGTCTTCGGCTCTAACTGACTTTTTGAGACGCCACCCTCAACACTTGGCAATTTTCGAAAAGTCGATAAGTTCAATAGCCGATCGCGACACACTGGTCAATAACGTTCTGAGCGCGGTGGAGCCGCTTCTGAAGCCAGGGTTTGAGCTTCAGTCTGTTTGGAACACCCTTCGGATTGCGTATCGGCGTGAGCTACTTGCTATTGCAATCTTCGACCTATCTCAGCCTGACGTTCTTGTTGCCCAGCCAGCTGTTGCCGCAGGTCTTGCCGACATCGCGGCAGCGGCAGTTGAGGCAGGAATAGCAGTTGCCAGAGCAGAGCTGATACACACTTCTGACCACGGTGCCTTCACGGCAGAGGAAGTCATCCACTCTCGGTTGGCAGTCATCGCAATGGGCAAGTGTGGTGCTCGAGAACTCAACTACATCAGTGACGTTGACGTTATCTATGTTGCTGAGAGTGGCCACGAAAGCCTTGAGTCACATCGGGCGCTCGAGGTGGCAACTAAGTTAGCGACCCGCATGATGAGAGCCATGGATGGCACTTCGCAAGAGCCTATGTTGTGGCAGGTCGACCCCAATCTCCGACCGGAGGGTAAGTCCGGTGCGTTGGTTCGAACCCTTGATTCCCATGTCGCCTACTACGAGCGTTGGGCAAAGAGCTGGGAGTTTCAGGCCCTCCTGAAGGCCAGACCACTCGCGGGTGACATTCCACTCGGTGACGACTACGTCGCAGCACTTGCGCCAAAGGTTTGGGCTTCAGCAAGTCGCGAAAATTTTGTCGAGTCTGTTCAGAAGATGCGAGAAAGGGTTTCTGAGTACATCCCAGCGGACGAAGTCGACTTGCAAATAAAGCTTGGGCCAGGAGGTCTTCGCGACATTGAGTTCACTGTTCAGTTGCTACAGCTGGTGCATGGTCGAATGGATGAGACGGTTAGACAGAGAGACACAATCTCTGCAATCTCAGCTTTGGCGGCAGCCGGATACGTTGGGCGCACCGAGGCGAATTCGTTCTCCAGTCACTACCGATTCCTGCGTCTTCTTGAGCACCGCATTCAGATGTCTGAGATGCGAAGGACTCACTTGATGCCTACTAGCAGCACCAAGCTGCGCGCTTTGGCCAGAGCCGTTGATGTCAAACTGTCCGCGGAGGATCTCCTAAAGCGTTGGGAGGCAGTCAAACTCGAAGTCCGTGCACTTCACCAAAAGATCTTCTACCGTCCACTTTTAAGCGCGGTTTCCAAACTGGGAGATGAAAGCCTCGAGCTATCAAGCGCTCAGGCCGAAGACCGATTGCACGCGATCGGCTTCGACGACGGTAAAGGAGCGCTCAAGCACATTCAGGCCCTAACCAGCGGTCTTTCTCGGCGGGCAGCCATCCAGAAGCAACTCCTGCCGGTTCTTCTTCAGTGGTTTTCAGAGGGGTCTGACCCAGATGCAGCACTCCTGGCATTTAGGCGTCTCAGTGAAGATCTGGGGGAGTCGCCCTGGTACCTGAGAATGCTCAGAGACTCTTCTGGAGCAGCTCGAAGAATGACCCAGGTGCTCTCCAACAGCAAGATGGCAGCAAATCTATTTGAGAAAATACCGGAGGCAGCTGCCTGGTTCGAAAACTCGGATGACTTGCGCTGTCTTACCCAGGAAGAACTGTTGGTCGAGTTCACCTCTATTCTTTCGCGCCACGAATCAATTGACACCACAGCGGCCGCCATCCGGGCTATCAGACGCCGCGAGACCCTGCGCATCGCCATTGGGGCGGTCCTTGGCGACTCAGACATCGACCAAATCTCCACCGGCCTAAGCGACCTCTCAGCTGCCTACATCAGAGGGTTGGTCGAGGCAATTTTCGCATTTGACGAAGATACCGCCCAAGGTTTACCACTCTCTAAGGTGCTCGACTTCGGCGTAGTGGCGATGGGTCGTTTTGGTGGGCAAGAACTAGGTTTTGGGTCCGATGCCGATGTCATGTTTGTTTATCGCACTCTCGATGGCGCAGATGGTCCATCGGCTCAGAAGGCTGCCGAGCGCATCGTTTCCGAGTTGCAACGCTTATCTAAAGACCCGGTTCTCGAATTTGAACTCGACATGGATTTGCGCCCAGAAGGAAAGAATGGCCCAGTAGCTAGGTCTCTCGATAGTTATGCCGCGTATTACGAGAGGTGGGCGAACACCTGGGAGTCGCAGGCTCTTCTTCGTGCCAACCCGATTGTCGGCAGCGAATTGCTGGTGTCAGACTTCCTGGCCCTGGTTAGCAAATATCGCTATCCCGAGGTCCTTCCAGAGTCGGCGGTCATTGAGATACGTCGCATAAAGGCGAGAGTTGAAAACGAGCGTCTACCCCAGGGTGCTGATGCCAGACGCCACCTGAAGCTAGGTAGAGGGTCATTGAGCGATGTAGAGTGGCTCGTTCAACTGCTTCAGCTCAAGCACGCGCACCTGAGCCCAACACTTCAAACCCCAAAGACAATCGAGGCGCTTGATGCGCTTGTCGAGCTGGGTTTGCTTGAGGAGCACGATGCGCGTGTCTTGTCAGAGGCTTGGCTGCTCAGCTCTCGCATTCGCTCGGCGTCTCTACTTTGGTCTAATAAGCGCAGCGATGTGTTGCCCACCGATCGGCATCAGCTCGATGCAATCGCCACCATTTTGGAGTACCCACGGGGGAGTGCTTCGGCCCTTGAACAGGATTATCTTGCCTTCACCCGGAGAGCGCGTTTGGTTTTCGAGAGGGTCTTCTACGGCTAGTTCTACTTTCATCCATGCCGAAATCTCTGCCAATGGGTAAAAAAATAGACCCGACTTTCGCCGGGTCTATTTCTTTTGGAGCTAAATCAGGATGAGATTTAGCAACCGTAGTAAAGCTGGAATTCGTATGGGTGTGGACGAAGCGCGATCGGCTGGATCTCGTGAACACGCTTGTAGTCGATCCAGGTCTCGATTAGGTCCTTGGTGAACACGTCGCCCTGAAGTAGGTAGTCGTGGTCTGCCTCAAGAGCCTTGAGAACATCCTCGAGGTTTCCAGGAACCTGAGGAATGAGCTTTGCCTCTTCAGGCGGCAACTCATAGAGGTCCTTGTCAACTGGCTCGTGTGGCTCAATGCGGTTCTTGATTCCGTCGAGGCCGGCCATCAACATAGCTGCGAACGCCAAGTATGGGTTCGAAGAAGCGTCAGGTGCGCGGAACTCAATGCGCTTGGCCTTCGGGTTGGTGCCGGTCATCGGGATGCGGATCGCGGCTGAACGGTTTCCGGCTGAGTAAACAAGGTTTACTGGAGCTTCGAAACCTGGAACCAAACGGTGGTAGCTGTTTACGGTTGGGTTGGTGAATGCAAGAAGGCTTGGAGCGTGCTTCAAGATTCCACCGATGTACCAGCGAGCTAGGTCTGAAAGACCGCCGTAGCCAGACTCGTCGTAGAACAAAGGCTTGCCCTCTTTCCAGAGTGACATGTGAACGTGCATACCTGAACCGTTGTCGCCGAATAGTGGCTTAGGCATGAAGGTTGCGGTCTTGCCGAACTGCTCAGCAACGCTCTTCACGATGTACTTGAACTTCAGGATGTCATCAGCAGAGCTTAGAAGGGTGTCGAAGCGGTAGTTGATTTCACCCTGGCCTGCGGTGCCAACCTCGTGGTGGCTGCGCTCAACCTCAAGGCCAGCTGCAATGAGTTCTAGAACGATCTGGTCGCGCATGTCAGCGTGCTTGTCAACCGGAGGAACTGGGAAGTAGCCACCCTTGAATGGGGTCTTGTTGGCGAGGTTTCCGCCCTCTTCCTTGCGACCTGAGTTCCAGGCTGCCTCGTCTGAGTCAACAAAGTGCATTGAGCTGTTCGCTTTGTACTCGAAGCGGACGTCGTCAAAGATGAAGAACTCGGCCTCTGGAGCGAAGAACGCTGTGTCAGCGATGCCGGTGCTGGCCAAGTATGCCTGTGCCTTACGGGCGGTCTGACGTGGGTCGCGTCCGTAGATCTCACCGTTGCGTGGGTTGTAAATGTCGAAGATCATGATCAAAGTCTTCTCAACGCGGAAGGCGTCAAGGTAAGCGGTGGTCACGTCTGGGATGATCTGCATGTCTGACTCGTGAATCGAAGCAAAGCCACGAATTGAAGAGCCGTCGAATAGCTGGCCATCGATGAAGAACTGCTCATCAATCATGGCTGCTGGAAGGTTGAAGTGCTGCTGCACGCCAGGTAGGTCGGTGAATCTAACATCTAGGAACTTAACGTCGTTCTCTTTGATGTACTGAACGACCTCAGATGCGGTCTTAAACATGGGGGATCCCTTCACAAAAGGTGGATTTTTGCATGGCGCGTCATCAAGCCAACCCCTCTATTTTATAGAGAAATTGCGGGCCGTTTTGCCAACTAATGTTTCGGGAATGTAAAACTTCTAGATTGATTTCTAGCGGCGTTGAGCGCGAACTTTCGTTGGGTCGATGCCCTTTGGAATCGGAAGTGACATTCCCATCGAAGCTAGACGGTTTCGAACGGCAGTAATCTCACTGCGGCTCATGCCCTTTTTGAGTTTGTAGAGAGTTGGTGCCAATCGGTGTAGGGGAGTTGAACCTTCGTCACCAGATACAAAAATGAAGTGGACCGGTGCTCCCGGGGCGATTCGATTGATCTTGCGACGTTCGTCCTCTAGAAGTGACTGAACTCGGGTGCGAACTCCCTCGCCTATCAAAACCACACCAGCGGGGCCAACAGCGCGATAAATGGCTTCTTTAGTTTTCGGGTTCATCGCCACTGGCATTTCGGCGGCCTGCCAGTTTCGGCGCAGGGTGCTTCCTAGAACCGCACCCACAGCGCCCGGCTGGCCTTCAATGCGTGAATAAGCTGCT
>Ga0075464_10001230_pt1 | contig 11560 bp, 13 predicted proteins | sample DEB19_08_DNA_5_FD_75068 | JGI IMG/M metagenome (GOLD analysis project Ga0075464, IMG submission 75068) | Aqueous microbial communities from the Delaware River and Bay under freshwater to marine salinity gradient to study organic matter... | ecosystem: Environmental > Aquatic > Marine > Coastal ...
GCTGGCCGGCGGTGTTGCCGTGATCAAGGTTGGCGCTGCCACCGAAGTCGAAATGAAAGAGAAAAAAGCCCGCGTTGAAGACGCCCTGCACGCGACCCGCGCTGCTGTGGAAGAAGGCATTGTTGCCGGCGGCGGCGTTGCCCTGCTGCGCGCCAAGCAAACCGCTGGCGTCATCAAAGGCGACAACGCTGACCAGGACGCCGGCATCAAGTTGGTGATGAAGGCCATTGAGTCACCCTTGCGCGAAATCGTGTTCAACGGCGGCGGCGAAGCGTCGGTGGTTGTGGCAGCTGTGATGGCTGGCAAAGGCAACTACGGCTACAACGCAGCCAACGAAACCTACGGCGACATGATTGAAATGTGCATTTTGGACCCTACCAAAGTGACCCGCACCGCACTGCAAAACGCAGCCTCTGTTGCGAGCCTGATGCTGACGACCGAGTGCATGATTGCTGAAGCACCTAAAGACGAGCCAGCCGGCGGCGGCATGGGTGGTGGCGGTATGGGCGGCATGGGTGGTATGGGCGGCATGGACATGTAATGCACACAAGCGTGCAGGTCATGCACGCTTGAATCAGTTTTTTGCTGATTCAGAATTAAAAAAGGCCGCAGTGTGCAAACACTGCGGCCTTTTTTTATGGGACTGAATCATGACAATAAAAGATATCCTTTTTTAACCCAAGAATAAATCCGACTCGTCCAAAAATACTAAGTCGCGTAAGCATAGAAAAACTCAAACCACAGAGTGCGTACGCAACCAGTCTTTCAGCGCTGCGTCCATCCGCGTTTGCCAGCCATTCCCGCTGGCTCTGAATGCCGCAGTCACGTCGGGTGACAGGCGAATGGTGATGCGGTCTTTCACGATGTCTGCGGGTGGCCTGCCGCGCGGCTTGAGCATTGCTTTGGCGGCTTGCGTGCCGAACAATTCAGGAAGTACTGCGCTGGCTGGCCGGGCACGGGCCACGTCCTGCGCACGCCATTCAGGGTTATCGTTGTCTAGCAATTCAGGATTCACGCGTTTTTTCATAAACTTTCACCTCTCTTGAGTTGGCTTTGCGCAAGCTGATCACGTGAAGCTTGTCAGCGCGGGGCGTAAATACAGCGGCATGCAACCGCCCGTTAATGCAGCCGAGTACCCGAAACCGTCGTTCACCATAATCTTTGCGCTGGTCCTCACCGATGTAGGCTGTTGCCCAGTCCATCTCGGACATCAAGATGAAGGCTAACCCGCGCCCCTGAATATTGCGATCGTTTTTTTCTGGATCAAACGTTATCTGCATCTTATTTATTGTATGCACATTAATATTGACCGTCAACGGCTCCCGTCAAGCGCGCTTGACCACGACGAAAAAAGGCCGCAGTGTGCAAACACTGCGGCCTTTTCTTAGGGGTAAAAAATCAGGTTGCCACGACTTCATGGTCGTTAACGCCTTCAACCGCAGGCTGCACCCACCAGTAGATCAGCAGCAGAAGGCCAATGCCGGTCAGCATGATCAGTTGCCACCAGCCGCTTTTGCCAACGTCATGCAAGCGTCGGGTACCGGCGGCAAGGGCGGGCAACAGCAGACCGAGGGCGACCAGGCCATTGATGACGTCGCCAAGCATGCTTGCGGCGATAGAGATCAAGATTTGAAACAGAAAAAACCACCAGAATTCAGGGCGCGATGCGCGGCCTGCAAAGGTGGCGTATTTGGACAGACAAACGGAAATGGCTTGACCGAAGTTCATGGTTTCCTCCTCAGGATTTTTGTTGGGGTAAATCCCCAAGCCATGATAAGCCCGCAAACGAAATGCGGCTACCTCGCACGGCTAACTAGCAGCCAAAAAGAATGACCGTCTTTTTTTGCTGTTTCGACCCAGCGTTTATTTGCCCGCTACACGCAGCGCCCGGTCGTAGTAAGACAGATCCAGGTACTTGGCTGGGTCTGGCGCAACGCCACCCCACTGTCCTTCCATCTCGGCCCGCAGCGACAGTACGTTGCGAAAGCCTTCGAGGTTCAAGCGTGCATCAGCAGCCATTCCAAAACCGGGGGTGGTCAGCGCCTCCAGGCTTTGCGCGGCCACGGCGGCTGGCAGCTTGAAGCGGTCTTCGAGCAGCTTGGTCATCTCGGCGCGGTTGGCCGGGTCCATGGCGTAGCGGGTGCCTTCAATGTAAGCGGCAATGTAGCGCTCCAGGGCAGACGCATTTTGCGCCGCCCAGCTTCGCATCACGAAAGCGCCGGTGGCCTGATAGGGGCCGGCCAGCTCTGTGGCCCGACCCAGGCTTTTGATGCCCCGTTCGCGTACCGTGAAAGAAAACGGCGGATTCACCATGCTGGCGGCCAACTCTGGGTTGGCGACCATCGCGGCCGAACGCCCCTGCGTACCACCCGCCAGCTTCAGGCTGTAATCGCGGCCCTCCAAAAGACCCTTGTTTTTGAGGATTTTCTTGCCCACCAGGGCATAAGCGGTGTTGGGGGCGTCCACGGCGAGCGACTTGCCGCGAATGTCGGCAAACGAATTGATGTCGGGCCGCACCATGAATTCGTTCATGCCCGAATCTCCACCTGTGACGATGATCACATCGTTTTTGGCCACTTCAACCATTGCCACGGCGTTGTCGACGGCTGCAATGGCGATGTCAAAACGGCCCGCCGGCAAACCCGCGCGCTGGGAGTCCGAGTCCGGGGTGTTTTGCACCTCAATTGTCAGGCCGCGTTTGGCAAAAAACCCCTTGTTGATGGCCGCAAGCAGCGGCAGGTTGCTGGAGCCGGGAAACACGTTGACACGCAGCGTGGCGGGGACAGGCGCAGGTGGCGGCGCGGCGCAACCTGCGGCCAGCAAGCTGGCGACAACGGCACAAGCGGCAAATAAACGATAAAGCATGAGAAGTCTCCAGAATTGTGATCACTCCGGAAATTATGCAGCTTCTGCATGAGCTGCGACATGCTCGGTTACCAGAGGCGGCGCAGCTTACAGCAGGCGCTTGAGCAGTCCAGCCGTCGAGGCATCCAGGCCAGACACATCGCCACTTTGCAAGCGCGGCTCAATGTCCTGGGCCAGAAGCTTGCCGAGTTCTACGCCCCACTGGTCAAAGCTGTTGATGCCCCAGATGGCACCACTGACGAAGACGCGGTGTTCTTGCAGCGCCAACAGCGCACCCAGACTGGTGGGTGTGAGTTCGTCCAGCAATAAAACCGTGCTCGGTCGATTCCCCGGGAAATGTTTGTGCCCGCCCCCATCGGTTTTACCCAGCATCAGCGCCTGGGCCTGCGCCAGCACGTTGGCCAGCAGCTTGCTGTTGTGGCCAGGCAAGGGGTGGGTTGCGTTTTTGACAGCGATAAATTCAACCGGAATAACGGACGTGCCCTGGTGCAGCATTTGAAAGTAGGCATGCTGTCCGTTGGTTCCGGGCTCGCCCCAAATGGCAGGCGACGTGTCAAACGGTAGCGCCTGGCCTTGCGCATCCACGCGCTTGCCGTTGCTTTCCATCTCCAGCTGTTGCAAATACGCGGGCAGGCGGCGCAGCCCATGACTGTAGGGAGCGATGCTGCGGCTGGCAAAACCATGAAAGTTGCGGTACCAGACGTCCAGCAGGCCCAAGCGCACGGGAAGGTTTTGCTCAAGTGGCGCCTGGCGAAAATGCTCGTCCATGGCGTGCCCGCCGGCCAAGAACTCACGAAAACGCTTGCCGCCAATCGCTACGGCTATCGGCAGACCAATGGCTGACCACAAGGAGTAGCGGCCACCGACCCAGTCCCAAAAGCCGAAGGTGGTGGTGATGCCAAAAGCATGTGCTGCCGCCAGGTTGGTGGTCAAGGCGGCGAAATGGCGGCTGATGTCTTGCCCGCCTTGCGCTTCAAACCAGGCTTTGGCCGATTGCGCGTTACGCATCGTCTCAGCCGTGGTGAAGGTTTTCGAAGCAATCAAAAACAGCGTGCTGCGCGGCTTGCATTCGGCCAGCACATCCAGCAGCTCCAGGCCATCAACGTTGGAGACGAAATGAAAGCGCTGGGGCCTGTCTGCAAACGCATGCAGCGCCAGCACCGCCATTTGCGGGCCCAGGTCGGACCCACCGATACCGATGTTGACGATGTCGGTGATCTGATCATCCGCTCGAATCTGCTCGGCAAAGGCCAGCATGGCGTTTAAGGTCACTTCCACTTCAGCCTGCTTGTCCGATATTTTATTAATAGCTGCTTGCGCAGGAATATATTGGGCTGCAGGTGGATTTCTCAGCAGAAAATGCATCACCGCACGGTTTTCAGTGCTGTTGATGGCCTGGCCTGCAAACATGGCGTCGCGGTGCTGCTGCAGTCCGCACTGGCGTGCCATGTCAAGCAGCAGGGCCTGCGTCGCGGCATCGATCAGGTTTTTGGACAGGTCGGCAAAAACGTGTGGCGCATCCTGGCTGAAACGGGCAAAGCGCTGCGGATCGGCGGCAAAGGCATCTCGCACATCGAAGGCTTTGCCGGTTGTTTCAAAAGCGCTTTTCAGCAGCGCCCAAGCCGGGGTCTGGTCACACCTTGTACGCATCACAGCGCCTGCATCAGCTGCTCAAGCTTGATGGCATCGGTGACAAAGCCGCGTATGCCTTCGGCCAGCTTTTCAGTGGCCATGGCGTCCTGGTTCAGTGCAAACCTGAAACCAGCTTCGTCAAAATGAACAGCCGGCAGATCAAGCGCCTTGGCTGCGTCAGCCTTCAAGGCCTGAGTCAAAGGTGCGTCGCTGGCGGCCAGCTGGCTCAGCAGTTCAGGGCTGATGGTCAGCAGGTCGCAGCCCGCCAGCGCGGTGATCTGCCCGATGTTGCGAAAGCTCGCACCCATGATTTCGGTGGCGATGCCAAAGTGTTTGAAATGGTTATAAATGTCGCGTACCGACTGCACGCCCGGGTCATTCACGCCCAGGTTGTCAGCCTCTACCCAGGCACTGCCGCCCGCTTTTTTATGCCAGTCATAAATGCGGCCCACGAAGGGCGAAATCAGTTGCACCTTGGCTTGCCCGCATGCCACCGCCTGGCAAAAGGAAAACAGCAGCGTCAGGTTGGTGTGAATGCCGCGTTGTTCCAGCTTTTCGGCAGCTTGTATGCCTTCCCAGGTGGCAGCCACCTTGATCAGCACACGGTCGATGTGCACGCCCTCGGCCTGGTACAGCTCAATGATGCGTTCACCGCGCGTGAAGGTCGCATTGGCGTCAAAGCTCAGGCGCGCATCAATCTCGGTCGACACGCGGCCGGGGATGACCTGCAAAATTTCGCAGCCAAAGCGCACCAGCAGGCGGTCCATGGTTTCATCGAGTTCGCGGCCCTTGAACTGGCTAACAATGCCCGCCATCAGCGGCTGGTACTCGGGCTTTTGCACCGCTTTCAAAATCAGCGACGGGTTGGTGGTGGCGTCTTGCGGTTTGAACTGTGCCAGCTGCATGAAGTCGCCGGTGTCGGCCACCACAGTGGTGAATTGTTTGAGCGCTTCAAGTTGGTTCATGACGTTTTGGTTTTCGTTTTCGAGTTACCATGATAGCAATACAATGTGAAACTTAATTACATAAGCGTCCTTTAAAACGCTCTGGTATGGAGCTGTTCACATGAGTTTTGACCTGATTTTGTTTGGCGGTACGGGCGATTTGGTGTGGCGAAAACTCATGCCTGCATTGTTTCAGGCTTTTCGCCATGGCTCGCTGCCTGAAGGGGGCCGCATCGTCGGTGTAGCGCGCGATGACTTGTCAGACGAGGCCTATCGGGCGCTCATCAAGTCGCGTTTTGACGATGTTGAACTGGCCAAACGCCCCACCGAAGAAGAGTTTGCGCGTTTTGCAGCGCTGCTGTTTTACCTGCGCATGGACTTGTCCAACGCCGCAGACTACCCGCGCTTGGCCAGCACATTACGCGAGCATGATGCTGACACCGTGGTGATGTACCTGGCCACCGCACCTGGGCTTTTCACAGGTTTTTGCGAGCAGATGGCGGCCTTTGGCATGAGCCGCCCCAACATGCGGGTGGTGCTTGAAAAGCCGCTCGGTCACAGTCTGGCGTCCAACCGCGCCATCAACGCCAGTGTGCGCCAGGTGTTTGACGAAAAGCAGATTTTCAGGATTGACCACTACCTGGGCAAGCCCTCGGTGCAAAACCTGTTTGCGCTGCGGTTTGGCAATGCCCTGTTTGAACCGCTCTGGCGGCGTGAGGACATTGCCAATATTCAAATCACGATTGCAGAAGACATTGGCATTGAAAACCGCGGCGCCTTTTACGACAGCACCGGCGCGCTGCGCGACATGGTGCAGAACCACGCGCTGCAACTGTTGTGCGCCGTGGCCATGGAGCCACCCATCAACGCCCACGCCGATGCCATCCGCGATGAAAAGCTCAAGGTGCTGCGCTCGTTAAAACCATGGACACCCGAGACGCTGCGCCAGCACGTGGTGCGCGGCCAGTACGGCGCAGGTACGGTTGACGGCACACCTGTTGCAGGCTACCGCCTTGAGGCGGGCGTCAACGCTGCAAGCCAGACCGAGACCTTTGTCGCGCTGCGCTGCGAGATTGCCAACTGGCGCTGGGCGGGCGTGCCGTTTTATATTCGTACCGGCAAACGGCTGGCGGGGCGCAGCGCCTACATTGAAGTCAACTTCAGGCCGGCGCCGCACGCCATTTACAAGTCACCAATCGGCGCTGGCAACCGGCTGGTGATTCACCTGCAACCCAAAGACGGGCTGGAACTGCACCTGTTTGCCCAAGGTCAGCAAAACCGCATGACATCACAGACACTGGCTCCGGTACAACTGGATCTGGACTTTGACAAACGCTTTGGTTCTGAGCGCGTGGGTGCTTATGAGCGGCTGCTATTGGATGTGATTGACGGGCGATTGAACCTGTTTGTGCGCAGCGACGAGCAAGAGGAAGCCTGGCGCTGGGTCGAGCCCATCATGCAAAGCTGGGCGGCAGATGCCGAAGGCCCAAGGCCTTATGCGGCGGGGACTTGGGGGCCAAGCGCTTCAAGCGCGATGATCGCCAGAGACGGCTTTTGCTGGACCGAAGAATGCTAGACCGTATCAAAGCATCGCTGCCTTCACTGGCCCCGGCAGAGCAGCGGGTTGGCCAGCTGGTGCTGGCCGACCCGCGCGCTTTTGCCAATTTGCCGATCACCGAACTGGCTGACCGTGCGCATGTGAGTAAACCGACCGTGGTGCGGTTTTGCCGCAGCGTGGGCTATGACGGCTTGAGCGACTTCAAGCTCAAGCTGGCGGGCAGCGTGTCTGAGGGTGTGCCCTTTGTGCACCGCAGTGTCGATGTGGACGACAAAACATCGGACGTGCTGGTCAAGGTGATTGACAACACGGTGGCGGCTTTTTTGAAGTACCGCAACGATGCGTCGTCATTTGCCATTCAAAAAGCCACCGATGCACTGGCGGCCACCTGCAACAGCGGCCACCGGATTGAATTTTTTGGCGTGGGTAACTCGGGCATCGTGGCGCAAGACGCGCAGCACAAATTTTTTCGCCTGGGCGTCAACACCGTTGCCTACAGCGATGGCCACATGCAGGTGATGAGCGCATCGATGATGGGGCCGGGCGACTGTGTGGTGGTGATTTCAAACTCAGGCCGCACGCGCGACCTGATGGATGCCTGTGACATCGCCCGTAAAAACGGCGCGACCACCATCGTCATCACCGCCAGTGGCTCGCCTCTGGCCCACCTGGCCAAAGAAGCTGGACACATTCATCTGGCCGCTGACCACCCGGAAGGCTATGACCGCTACAGCCCCATGGTGTCAAGGTTGCTGCATTTGATGATCATTGATATTTTGGCCACCTGCCTGGCGCTGCGCATAGGCGGCAAGTTGCAGCCACTGCTCAAAGAGATGAAGAACAATTTACGCAACAAGCGCTATGCTTGAACGTAGACTTCTTGCTACTGATAGACCTCGCGACGATTGCCAATTTTGACGACCAAAATGACCAACCTGTCGTCTTCAATGCTGCTGATCAATCGGTAATCCCCAACGCGGTACTTCCACAAACTGCCGAGCCTTGCTCCAGTCAGTGCTTCTCCAATACTTCTTGGATTGTCGAGCTGAGCTACTCTCTCAAACAGAAAACTTAAAATGCGCCGGGCTATTTGCGGATCCAGCTTGTCGAGCTCGCGCACAGCGACACGATCAAGTTCAATGCTCCAAGCCATAGCGCTTCATCACAGTTTCTAAACTCACTGTTTCGCTTCGCCCAGACTTGATGTCGATGAGCCGGTGCTCAGCTAAATAAACGTCCTCCAGATCATCCAAGCCGTCAGTCACCAGCTCACGCAAGTAGTACGCTTTGGTTCGCCCTGTTAACTGTGCAAGTCTGTCCAAGCGCTGCTCAATGGCCGGGTCAAGTCTGATGGAAGTTGCCATGTGTCACCTCAAGATAAAAATACAATGAATACAAGTAGTCATTGTATCTAAATTGAAAGATCAACGCACTTTTTGCAATGGTGGCGGCTGCGTTGTTCGAGTCAGCAGCTGCACCGGCCCATAAAACGCGCGCGCCACGCTTTTGGTGTTGTCGGTATCGGTCATGATGGAAATACTGGTCAACGCGCCCGGTTCTTCTCCAAACGCCTGGACGAAATCAGCACGCACAGCACGCTCGTAGTCCATCCAGCGGTTCAGTTTGCCGGGGCCAGACTCCAGCGGCAGCTTGCGGATACGGTCGGTGTGCGGGTTCACAATGACCTTGCCCGGCTCGCATGCGTTACACCAGACATACATCAGCGTGGCATAAGGCAGCGGCTCGCCACTGAGCACATGAGCCAGCTCCGACAGCATGGCGTTTTTGGCAGAAAACTTGCCGCGATCGCCGTCAAACGCCAGCACCACGCGAACGGGCGAATCGTCAAACTCGCGCACCGACATGTCAGCGTACTGAATCAGCTCGGGCAGTTTCCATGAAAATTTGACAGTCCCCAAATCACCGGGCTCCACCCGCACCGCCTGCCGCAACATGCTGGCAGACGACTGCGCGTTGGCGACGATGGCAACGCGTTTTTCTTCGCGCACAACTTCGAAGGTGCTCGGGCGCTTGCCGGGGAGTTTGAAGTGTTTCCACACCACAGGTTTGCTGCCTTTTGCTGAAGCCAGAGCCCAGGGCGCAATGCGCACACTCAAGTCGTCTGCAGGCTCAACCGCTACGGGTGAACGCGATGCGCAGGCGCCCAGCGATACCGTGCAAAGGACAAGTAAGCAGCGGACAGAAGATTGAAAAAGTGAAGACGTCATGGTGGTTTGAAGCATAAAAAAACCCCGCTGCAAGCAGCGGGGTTTTTTTCATCTAGTTCACGACTGGACTAGCCAGCCACTGAATTTAGAACGAGTGAGCAACACCAACAACGGTCTTGCTGTCTTTGTAGAACGATGCTGCACCAGCCAGAGCGGCTGAGTCGTTGCGGGTTTGACCGTAGAAAGCATACGCGGTGGTACGCTTGCTCAGGCTGTAACGCACGCCCATTTGGTAATGCTTGTAATCTTCCGTACGGTTGGTAGCGGCAGCAGCTGCAGTTGCACCAACGCCGTTGGCTGCATCGCTGTCGGTGGTTGCACGACCGACGGCGATGAAAGGCACGATAGCGCCAAACGGCACTGTTACGCCGATCTGGTACGCACGGTAGCTGGACTTGACAGGGGCTACGTTAACAGCAGCGGTAGCTGCGCCACCGTTGTTGCCTGAGTTGTAAGTAGCGCCCAGTTTGGCAACACCGAAGTCGTAGCTTGCGCCCAACTGGAACAAGTTGGCAGCGCGTGACAAACCGGTCTGAACAACCGTACCAGCAGCGGTAGCTGCAGCAAATTGGTTAAGGCCAGCACCGGCGACGAGGTTAGCACCACCAATGTTGTTGTTCGACTCCAAACGCATGCTGGTGTAGCCAGCAGAAGCTGACACAGGACCATTTGCGTACTGCAGCATCAAGCCCATGCGGCGTGCTTTGTCAGTGGTCAGGCCGTTGGCAGCGTTGGTTCCCGTGCTTGAGAAGGTCTCGCGACCGGTGCCAGCACCGTACTGAACGCGGGCAGTGAAACCGCCAGCAAAATTAGGGCTGATGTACTGGACCATGTTGGCACGGGTGCCACCAACGCCAGCTTGGCCATGCAAGTGAGCTTTGTCAGCACCAGGAACGCCTTCAGAACCAACAGCGTAGCCAGACAGGGTGCCCAGCTCATACAAAACGGTGTACTGGTAACCAATGTTGAAGGTGCCTACGTTTGAAGACAAACCGAGGTAAGACTGGCGGTTGGTACCGGTTGAGTAAGCACCAGCGGCACCAGACAGAGCAGCAGCGCTGCCAGCAGCGGAGAAACCAGTGATTTGGTGACCAGCAGCGGCTGAACGCACGGCAAACAACTCACCCGTGGTTGGGCTGATGCCTTGCTCGACCACGAAGTTGGCTTTCAGGCCGCCGCCGAGGTCTTCCGTACCGCGAAAGCCAATACGGCTACCAGCATTGGCACCGTCCATGACGCCGCCAGATTTGATAACGCCAGTACCGTCACGGGTGGTGGTGTTGTGTGAACCGTAGCCGATGTCGACCAAGCCGTACAGGGTGACGGATGTTTGAGCAGAAGCTGCGCTGACAGCTGCAACTGCAGCCAGGGCGATGAGCGATTTTTTCATTTGAAAGTTTCTCCAAGGTTAAACAAAGGGCTCCAGGATTGGACCCCCGGGCCAACCTCCAATTAGGAAGTTGAATGGATTGAACCAGACGCGGCAGGCTTAGGCAAAGAAATTAGAGGGGAAATTCACAGAAAGCCTGATTTCGTTGCAGGCATGCAACAAATCGCAATCCTGCTGTGGGCAACAGGCCACATGTCGGGTTTTTCTGGGCCCAACACCAAGCGGTGGCCAATTGATTAGACTGTGATTTTTAGACCGAACAACTGCCCCCTCCCACAGCTCATGAATACCCTGATCAACAGCTTCGACATCGCCTTGCGCACCCTGTTCGCCCCACCCAGAGCCAGCAGGCCGTGCCCCACCGTGGCAGGGGATACGACTGAGCTGTCTGCCCCAGACAGGGCCCTGGCGGGCGCGCTGATGCGGGTCAACCATGTGGGCGAAGTCTGCGCTCAAGCGCTGTATGCAGCGCAGGCGCTCAGCACGCAAAACCCGGCCTTGCGCCAACAGTTTGTTGAGGCCAGCCATGAGGAAGGTGACCACCTGGCCTGGACGCGCCAGCGGCTTGATGAGCTGGGCGCGCGGCCTTCGCTGTTGAACCCGCTGTGGTATGCCGGCGCGTTTGGCCTGGGCCTGCTGGCAGGCCGTCTGGGTGACAACATCAGCCTGGGCTTTGTGGTGGAGACCGAACGTCAGGTCGAAGCGCACCTGGCCGACCACATGGAACGCCTGCCGCAGGGTGACCATGAGTCCCGTGCCATCGTGGCGCAAATGAAAAGCGACGAGGCACGCCATGCGCAGGAGGCAAGCGCTTCAGGTGCGATGGAATTACCAGCCCCCGTCAAGGCCCTGATGGGCGCTGCCGCCAAGGTGATGACGACCGTGGCGCACCGGATTTAAGGATTAACTGGCGACCAGTTTGAGCAAAATAGCGACGATGCCA
>Ga0075464_10001232_pt1 | contig 11548 bp, 10 predicted proteins | sample DEB19_08_DNA_5_FD_75068 | JGI IMG/M metagenome (GOLD analysis project Ga0075464, IMG submission 75068) | Aqueous microbial communities from the Delaware River and Bay under freshwater to marine salinity gradient to study organic matter... | ecosystem: Environmental > Aquatic > Marine > Coastal ...
ATATTTTTGATTACTCATCACTGTCTGTAGGCGTGTGGTACCTAGCAATTGATTTTCAACTCTTCGCGCTCTTAGCAATTTTGTTGTGGATAGGTGGGCGTGCCGCGTTATGTTGGGTGGGGCTTTGCATGTTGTCGTCGCTTTTCTTCTTCAACTTGCACGAATCGGTGGACAGCTGGGCACTCTACTTTTTCGGATCGTATGGCATGGGTGCATTTGCATGGTGGGTGGGCAATTCCCGCTACGCAGGCAAGTGGTTGGCGCTTTGGGTTGTAGTGGGAGCAGCAGCCCTTATGTGGGATTTTCGCCTCCGGATTGGACTGGCATCGTTGGTTGCCATTGGGCTTGGCGTAGTGCGCTGGCGTTTGGCAACAACTGCACATGAAACACAAGCCGCTGTACCGCGGTTGTCGAATACCACCCGACTGCTGGGGGTACTTAGTCGTAGCTCTTACGCGCTGTTTTTGACGCACTTTTGCATTGTCTTGTTGGGCAATGTCATGTGGACGCGTTGGAACTGGACCTTTGCTGGCGCTGCGGCGTGGTTTGTCGCAGGTGCTTGGCTGGTCTGTGTTGCAGTGTCGCTTTTGTTTGAGCGATTCGTGGGGCGGCCATTAACTTCGCTGCGAGTACCTATCCGTTCCGCCGTACAGTAGGCAGAAAATCTTGGTCATGACCAGCCAACTGCTCAGGAACTCCCGAATCAGTTGTCTGTGATTTCTGGAATAGGCACCCAGGCCCGGCTTGTTAGCGTTATTTGAGCCTGACAAGTGCCGTTTTTACCCATCAAATCGTGCGCCAGGCCAATGGATATATGCGCAAGTAGATCCTGAATTAATAGTGACATCAAGCCTGCCAAACCCCATAACCCGCCTCCCGCAAGGCAATGCCCAGCTCGACTTCCATGTCTCTGGCGCCTTCGTAGGGCATGGGGTTGTACATCGCATACAGCTTGGGCAGCAAACGCAGGCCGAAGTCGCGCACGTAGCGGCTGGACTGGATGCCTGCCTTGTGTTTGTCAAAACGCTGGTCGATGTCCAGCCCGGTCATGCCGACGTACACGAATGGCTTGCCCAGCAGGTAGTCTGGGTTGCAGCGCCTGAATCGGGCAATGTTCCACACCTCGGGTGCCAGTTCGATGACGTAGACGCTGTAGTGGTGTCTGGGCTGCTTGACTTGTGGCTGATGGGCTGGCTTTTGAGCCAAAGATGATTTTTCGGCCATGGATACAGGTGGCGCAAACGATATCTAATTAATAGCTGCTCGCGCATGTATCCATTGGCTCGGCGGCCTAAAACAGGGGTAAAAAATGGCTTCAAAACGCATGTTGAAGCCATTTTTAGTCGTTTTAGGTCGAACCCCAGACTTCCTGAGCCGTTTCAATCACCAGGCGCAGCTTGGCGCGCTGGGCTTCTACCGCAATGTCGTTGCCGTGCACGGTGCTGCTAAAGCCGCACTGGGGTGACAGGGCCAGCTGGTCGAGCGGGGCGTATTTGGCGGCGTCTTCAATACGGCGTTTGATGTCGTCTTTGCTTTCCATCGCGCCAAACTTGGTGGTGATCAAACCCAGCACCACAATTTTGCCTTTGGGCAGGTAGCGCAGGGGTTTGAAGTCGCCGCTGCGGGAGTCGTCGTACTCCATGAAGTACGCATCCAGGTTCATCTCTTTGAGCAGTGCTTCGGCCACCGGCTCGTAGTTGCCTGATGCGGCGTGGGTGCTTTTGAAGTTGCCGCGGCACAGGTGCATGGCCAGCGTCATGCCTACAGGCTTTTGCGCGACCACCAGGTTGATGAACTTGGCGTAGCGGTGTGGCAGCTCGTTGGGGTCATCACCGCGCTGGCGGGCGGCTTCGCGCATTTTTTCGTCGCACAGGTAGGCCAGGTTGGTGTCGTCCATCTGCACATAGGTGCAACCGGCAGCGGCCAGGCTGCGCAGCTCAGCGCCATAGGCGTTGGCTACGTCCTGGTAAAACTCGGGGTCCAGCTCGGGGTAGTGCTCGCGGCTGATGCCGGCGCGGCCACCGCGAAAGTGCAGCATGGTGGGCGACGGAATGGTCACTTTTGGGGTGTTGCCTGCGCTGACTTGGCTTTTCAGGTAGTTGAAGTCGGCCAGTTGAATGTCGCTGGTGTGGGTCACTTTGCCCACCACGCGCATCACCGGTGGCGCCAGAGCCTTGGTGTTGTCGGCGTTCAGCACGGTCACAGGAATGTCTGTCACCACGCCGCCCAGTTTTTCCAGAAAGTCAATGTGAAAGTAGGTGCGCCGAAACTCGCCATCGGTGATGCTTTTCAGGCCGACGTCTTCCTGGAACTTGACGATCTCGGTGATGGCCTTGTCTTCTACCAGGCGCAGTTGCTCGGCGGTAATGACACCTTTGGCTTTTTGTTCACGCGCTTCAAGCAGGTACTGTGGGCGCAAAAAACTGCCCACGTGGTCAAAGCGAGCGGGAAGGGTTGGGGTCATGCTGTCTCCGGTAGATGATTTTGAGAGAGAAAAGATGCGAAAACATGATGTTAATTCAGTTTTACGCGGCTTCTGAAAATACATAAAACGGCTTTTTTGCCTAAAAAACGCGTTTTAAAGGCGTTTTCATTGAAAATTGTATACATCGCTAATACAATATTTGCTATGAACACCTCTAAACCTACTTTCCCCCTGAACGCTTGGTACGCCGCCGCCTACGACGTCGAGGTGGTGGGCAAGCTGCTGGCACGCACCATCTGCAACCAGAAGGTCGTGATGTTTCGCAAAACTGATGGCACGGTGGCCATGCTGGAAGACGCTTGCTGGCACCGGCTGATGCCGTTGTCGCTGGGACATTTACAAGGTGATGAAGTCACCTGCGGCTACCACGGCCTGGTGTACAACGCACAGGGCCGCTGCGTGCACATGCCCAGCCAGGAGACGCTGAACCCGTCGGCCTGTGTGCGCAGCTTTCCGGTGGTCGAGCGCCACCGCTTTGTCTGGATGTGGCCTGGTGACCCGACCAAGGCAGACCCGGCGCTGATCCCCGACATGCACTGGAACGACGATGCCGAATGGGCTGGCGACGGCAAAATGATCCACGTCAAATGCGATTACCGCCTGGTGGTTGACAACCTGATGGACTTGACGCACGAGACGTTTGTACACGGCTCCAGCATTGGCAACCGCGCGGTGGCCGAGGCCCCGTTTGTCGCCACCCACGGCGACCGCACCGCCACCGTCACCCGCTGGATGGAGAACATAGACGCCCCGCCGTTCTGGGCCGGGCAAATCAAGGACGCACGGGGCTATCAGGGCAAGGTCGACCGCTGGCAGATCATCCGGTTTGAAGGGCCATGCACCGTGAACATTGACGTGGGTGTGGCCGAGACGGGCACGGGCGCGCCGCCGAAAAACGGCGATGCTGGCGACCGCAGCAAAGGCGTCAATGGCTTTGTGCTGAACACCATCACCCCCGAGACCAATGACACCTGCCATTACTTTTGGGCTTTTGCGCGCAACTACCGGGTGACCGAGCAGCGCCTGACGCACCAGCTGCGTGAAGGCGTGGCCAGCATTTTCAGGGAAGACGAGCACGTGCTGGAGGCCCAGCAAATCGCCATCAACGAGCGGCCAGACCACACCTTTTACAACCTGAACATTGATGCAGGCTCGATGTGGGCGCGGCGGCTGGTCGACGGGCTGATCGCCAAGGAGCAACCCGCGCATCCGGTGATCCCCGTCAGGTTGGCGGCTTGAGATGGCCGGCAACACCATCAGCGCTATTAAATCAGGAGCTGCTCGCGCATATAAAACGGGGGTTACTGCCCTTAATGATGCCGAAAATACGCCTGAAAATGGTCAAAAGAGCACCCAGAACAGCGCCCAAGTCCGTGCGCTGCTGCAACTGCGGGAAATGATTCTGGCGGGCGAGCTGCCCGGCGGCACACGCATTGCCGAGCTGTCGATTGTTGAAAAGCTGGGCGTGTCCCGCACCCCCATCCGCGCTGCCCTGATGCGGCTGGCGCAAGAAGGCCTGCTGGAGGCGCTGAGCAGTGGCGGCTATGCGGTACGCACGTTTTCTGAACGGGACGTGATGGACGCCATCGAGCTGCGCGGCACGCTGGAAGGTCTGTCGGCACGGCTGGCCGCTGAACGCGCTGCGCCGACAATGGTGCTCAGTGAAGCACGTGACTGCCTGCGCCAGATTGACGCGGTGCTGAGCCAGAGCGCTTTGAATGACGAGTCGTTTTCAAGCTATGTCGAGCTGAACGCGAAGTTCCACGCGCTGCTCAGTGAAATGGCCGGCAGCAGCGTGATGGCGCGTGAGCTGGACAGGGTCATCAGCATGCCGTTTGCGTCGCCCTCGGCCTTTGTCGTGGCCCAGGCCAACTCTCCGCAATCGCGTGACATGCTGGTGGTGGCGCAAGACCAGCACTGGCAAGTCCTCGGCGCCATTGAGCAGCGCGAAGGCAGCCGCGCCGAGGCCCTCATGCGCGAGCATTCCCGGCTGGCTCAACGCAACCTGCACAGCGTTTTGTTGGGCAGCCATGAGCCCGGCGGCCTGGACAGCGCATCCATTCCCGGTGTGCGCTTGATTCGCAAAAGAAATACGAACTGATGGCAACAACAATCCCCTTATGGCATGACGCAGTCGTTGCGTCTTTTCGTGATGTCACGCCCACCGTGCGTGAGTTTTGTTTGCGGCCCGGTGCTGAACTACAGGCCGCCGCACAACACTACGAACCCGGATCGCACCTGCAATTGCAGGTTCTTGTGAACGGCAAGCCGCACACACGTTCGTATTCACTGGTCGGCCAGCCCGACGCGTCGGGCTACCGCATTGCTGTCAAGCGGCTGGAAGAAGGCCGGGGCGGCTCGATGGCGATGTGGCGGTTGGCGGTGGGCGACAGGCTGCGCATCACTACGCCGCAAAACCATTTCCCGCTCGACTTGACCGCGCCGGGCTACCTGCTGGTGGCGGGCGGCATTGGCATCACGCCGCTGGTGCTGATGGCGCAAACACTCCACAAGCGGGGTGCCAATAGTCGCATGCTGTTTGGTGCCCGGTCCGAGGCTGAGCTGGCGTTTTCTGGCCCGCTGCGTGAGCTGCTCGGCGACCGTTTGCAAACCGCAGTGGCAGAGCGGGGCGAGCAGGTGGCGTTTGACGAAGAAATTACCGCCTTGCCCAAAGGCGCGCTGATGTTTATCTGCGGACCGCTGCCCATGCTGGATGCCGCCAGAGCCGCCTGGGCACGCGCAGGCCGGCCGCTGGCTGATCTGCGCTATGAAACCTTTGGCAGCAGCGGACGCTTTGCGCCGCAGGCTTTCAGGGTGCAGTTGCCGCGGCATAAACTGGACATCACGGTTGAGGCCCACACCAGTTTGCTTGAAACGCTCGAAGCTGCCGGCATCAAGGCCATGTATGGTTGCCGGCGCGGTGAATGCGGGCTGTGCACCATGGACGTGCTGGCGCTGGATGGCGAGATTGACCACCGCGATGTATTCTTGTCTGATCACGAAAAAACGGCCAACCAGCGCATCTGCGTTTGCGTGTCCAGAGTGCTGGGGACGGTGACGCTGGAAAGTGCCTACCGGCCTGACGCATGAATTTGTGATTTCAATGGCATTGGATCATCAGATAATTAGATAGCTAGACAGTTAGACAGTTAGACAGTTAACCAAAACCGGAGACAACCATGAACCTCGATAAACGCGCATTTTTACAAGCCACAGCAGCCGCCGCATTGGTGTCGCAAACGGGCTTGAGCAACCTGGCCATTGCCCAGGACAAAAAATTCAAAATCGGCTTGCTGCTGCCCATGACGGGGCCTTTTGCGTCGACCGGTCGGCAAATTGAAAACGGCGTGCGCCTGTACATGGCGCAGTTCGGCACCAAGGTCGCGGGGCGCGAGGTCGAGATTATTTTGAAAGACGACACCGGCGTGCCTGACGTCACCAAACGCCTGGCGCAGGACCTGATCGTGACGGACAAGGTCGACGTGCTGGCAGGCTTTGGCCTCACCCCGCTGGCGCTGGCCACCGCGCCGATTGCCACCCAGTCCAAAACGCCGATGGTGGTGATGGCGGCTGCCACATCCATCATCACAGAGGCATCGCCCTTCATCGTTCGCACCAGCATGACGATTCCGCAGGTCACCATCGGCGTGGCCGAATGGGCCCCCAAGAACAACATCAAAACCGTGGTGACGCTGGTGACCGACTATGGCCCTGGCATAGACGCTGAAAAAACCTTCCGTGACCGCTTTACCTTCAACGGTGGGCGCATTCTGGCCGAGCTGCGCGTGCCTCTGCGCAGCCCGGACTACGCGCCATTCTTGCAAAAAGTGCGTGACCTCAAACCGGATGCGCTGTTTGTGTTTGTGCCTGCGGGCGCGGGAACGGCGCTGCTCAAGCAGTATGCCGAGCGCGGCCTGGACAAAGCGGGCATCAAGCTGATCGGTGAAGGCAGCGTGGTGGACGACGAGATTTTGAACGACATGGGTGATGTGGCGCTGGGCATGGTCACCTCGCACCCTTACTCAGCGTCGCACAACTCGCCTGCCAACAAAAAGTTTACCGAGGCTTACCTCAAGCAAAGCAAGGGCATACGCCCCAACTTTTTTGGTGTGGCGGCCTACGACGGCATGCGCGTCATTTATGAAGCCATCAAAACCACCAAAGGCAAGGGCGACGGACAGGCGCTGATTGACGGCATGAAAGGCCAGATTTTTGAAAGCCCGCGCGGCCCGATTTTTATTGATGCACAAACCCGCGACATTGTTCAAAATGTCTACATCCGCCGTGTTGAGCGCGTCAACGGCCAGCTTTACAACATGGAGTTTGATGTCATCAAGGACGTGAAAGACCCGGCTAAAACGGGCAAGTAAAGCCGTTAAAAAGCAGTTAAAAAGCAGACACCAAGCCGAGGGCGTGAGCTATACGTATTTACAATAACTGCCATTGCGAAATATCACTTGCGCATCTGCTGGCCTTGAACGAGACTGCTGGCTAGCTGCGATACTCGCGTTCGGTCCTGTTTTTTATTCTCCGGAGACACCATGAAAAAGCGACTTTTTTTGACCGCCACCGCGGTTGCCGTTGCAGCATTGGGCGCAACATCTGCCATGGCCCAGGCTGACACCTTCAAGATTGGCCTGATTTTGCCGCTGACGGGTCAGCAAGCCTCTACCGGCAAGCAGATCGAAGCGGCCACCAAACTCTACATGGCGCAAAACGGTGCCACAGTGGCAGGCAAAAAGATTGAACTGATCGTCAAGGACGACGGCGGCATACCCGATGCTTCGAAGCGCATCGCGCAAGAGCTGGTGGTCAACGACAAGGTCAATGTGCTGGCGGGCTTTGGCCTGACGCCCATCGCGCTGGCTGTGGCACCGATCGCCACCCAGTCTAAAACGCCTCAAATCGTGATGGCCGCGGCGACGTCGATCATCACCGAGGCATCGCCTTACATCGTTCGCACCAGCTTCACCATTCCGCAATCAGCGGTGGCGATGGCTGATTGGGCGCCTAAAAACGGCATCAAAAAAGTGGTGACGCTGGTCAGTGACTACGGCCCAGGCATTGACGCAGAAAGGTTCTTCAAAGACCGCCTGACGTTCAACGGTGGTCAGGTCATCGAGTCGCTGCGCGTGCCCTTGCGCGGCCCTGACTTTGCACCGTTTTTGCAAAAAGTGCGTGACTTGAAGCCTGATGCGTTATTCGTGTTTGTGCCGTCAGGTGCAGGCGCTGCGGTGATGAAGCAGTTCCTCGAGCGCGGTATGGACAAAGCCGGCATCAAACTGATTGGCACCGGCGACCTGACCGATGACGACCAGTTGAACGACATGGGTGACGGCGCATTGAACGTGGTCACATCGCACCACTATTCAGCCGCACACCCGTCTGCGCTGAACAAGAAATTTGTTGAAGCGTTCGAGAAGGCCAACAAGGGCTTGCGCCCTAACTTCATGGCCGTAGGCGGCTATGACGGCATGCGCGTGATTTACGAAGCCCTGCGTGCCACCAAGGGCGCAGGCGGTGGTGATGCTTTGCTGGCCGCCATGAAAGGCCAGATTTTTGAAAGCCCGCGCGGCCCGATGTTCATCGACGCGCAAACCCGCGACGTGGTGCACAACATGTACCTGCGCAAGGTTGAAAAGAAAGACGGCAAACTGTATAACGTGGAATTCGATGTCATCAAAGACATGAAAGACCCCGGCAAGACGAAGTAATTCTCCCGTTCATCCTGAGCTTGTCGAAGATCAGCTTCGACAAGCTCCGCCCGAACGGTTATTCATATGCTCACTATTCTTTTTGACGGCATTGCTTACGGCATGCTGCTATTTATCCTTGCCGTTGGCCTGGCTGTGACGATGGGATTGATGAATTTCATCAATCTGGCGCACGGTGCATTTGCCATGGTGGGCGGCTACATCACCGTGCTGCTGATGCAAAAGCTGGACGTGCCATTTTTGGTGTGTTTGCCGCTGGCTTTTTTGGGTTCTGCGCTGGTCGGCGGCGTGCTCGAGCGCACGCTGTACCGGCCGATGTACAAAAAGCCTCACCTGGACCAGGTGCTGTTTTCCATCGGCCTGACATTCATGGCCGTGGCCAGCACCGACTACTTTATTGGCTCGACCCAGCAAATCATGCAGTTGCCAGAGTGGCTCAAGGGCCGCACCGAACTGGGCGAGGGTGCCTGGATGCTGGGCATGGGTCATTACCGCCTGTTCATCATTGCCGTTTGTGCTGCACTGACCATTGCGTTGCAATTTGTGCTGGCTAAAACCCGCTTTGGTAGCCGCTTGCGTGCGTCGGTCGATGACCAGCGCGTTGCCGCCGGCCTGGGCATCAATGTCAATGTGGTGTTTTTATCAACCTTCGCTGTGGGCTCTGGCCTGGCAGGCCTGGGTGGCGCGCTGGGTGCAGAAGTGCTGGGCCTGGACCCCACCTTCCCCCTGAAATTCATGATTTACTTTTTGATTGTGGTGGCTGTGGGCGGCACGTCGTCCATCACTGGGCCACTGCTGGCCGCGCTGCTGCTGGGTGTGGCCGATGTGGCGGGCAAGTACTACATCCCCAAAACCGGCGGCTTCATTGTTTATGGCTTGATGATCGCGATTCTGATCTGGAAGCCGCAAGGCTTGTTTGTCCGCAAGGGCGGCAAATGACGCAACCATCCATGAACGAACTACAAAAAACCATCGCCGAGTCACTGCACAACGGCAGCCGCTGGAAGGCCTGGGAGCCGGTGTTCTGGCTGCTGGTGCTGGCCAGCCCGTTTCTGCTGGGTTCACACGCTCTGATCATCAATGAGATTGCCATCGTGGCCCTGTTCGCCATTTCGCTGGACCTGGTGCTGGGCTACACCGGCATTGTGTCGCTGGGGCATGCCGCATTTTTTGGCATGGGGGCGTATGCCGCCGCGCTGTTTGCCAAGCTGGTCATGCCTGACCCGGTGGTGGGCCTGTTGTTTGCAATTGCGGTGTCTACCTTGCTGGGTGCGCTGTGCAGCTTCACCATCTTGCGCGGCAGTGACCTGACGCGGCTGATGGTCACGCTGGGCGTGGCTTTGATTCTGTTTGAGTTGGCCAACAAGCTGGACTGGCTGACGGGCGGTGCGGACGGCTTGCAGGGCGTGGTCATGGGGCCGCTGCTGGGCAAGTTTGCGTTTGACCTGGCGGGCCGCACATCTGCCTGCTACTCGATTGTTGTGGCCTTGATATTGTTTGTGCTGGCGCGGCGTTTGACGCGCTCTGCTTTCGGCGCCACGCTGATGGCGATTCGGGACAACCGCCTGCGTGCCATGGCGATTGGTATTCCGGTGTCATCGCGCCTGGCCGTGATTTACACCATTGCCGCAGGCGTAGCGGGTGCTGCGGGCGGCTTGCTGGCGCAAACCACGGGTTTTGCGTCGCTGGACGTGTTTGCGTTTGACCGCTCTGCCGACGTGATGCTGCTGCTGGTCATTGGCGGGACGGGCTGGCTGTATGGCGGCATTGCCGGAGCAGTTGTGTTCAAGATCATGCAGGACGTCATTTCAACCATCACGCCGCAATACTGGACCTTCTGGATTGGCCTCTTTTTAGTGGTGCTGATGCTGGTGGGGCGTGAAAGGCTGCTGCGCCCCTGGACCTGGTTCAAAAAAGGCGGTGCCTCATGAGCACGTCAGAAACCGTCCTATCTGCTGAAGGTCTGGTGATGCGCTTTGGCGGCATCACGGCCACCAACAATGTGACGCTGAACTTGAAAAAGGGCGCACGTCACGCGCTGATCGGCCCGAACGGTGCGGGCAAAACGACCCTGATCAATCTGTTGACAGGCGTGCTGCAGCCAACCGAAGGCCGCATCACGTTGTTGGGTGAAGACATCACGCACCTGGCACCGCATCGCCGTGTCAAGCGCGGCATGGTGCGCACGTTTCAGATCAACCAGCTGTTTGACACACTCACGCCTCTAGAGACGTTGGCGTTGACGGTGAGCCAGCAGCACGGGCTGGGCAGCAGCTGGTGGAATCCACTGGGTCACTCACGTAGGAAAGGCGAGGTCGTAGACCGCTGCGCGCAGTTGCTGGAGCAATTCCATTTGCTAGAGGTGATGAACCAGCCCACCAACGTGCTGGCCTACGGCAAGCGCCGCTTGCTGGAAATCGCCATTGCGCTGGCCTGCGAGCCGCGCGTGCTGTTGCTGGATGAGCCGGTAGCAGGCGTGCCCGCGGGCGAGCGTGAAGAACTGCTGCAAACCGTGGCGGCGCTGCCAGCCGATGTGTCAGTATTGTTGATTGAGCATGACATGGACTTGGTTTTCAGCTTTGCCAACCGCATGACGGTGCTGGTCAACGGCACGGTGCTGACCGAAGGTGACCCGGAGCAAATTGCCAATGACCCCCAGGTCAAGGCGGTGTATTTGGGACATGGGGAGGAAGCCAGTCATGACTGAGTTGCTGAAGGTTGAAGGCTTGAGTGCCGGTTATGGCGAGGCGGTTGTACTCACTGATATTTCCATTGAGCTGGAAGAAGGAAAAACGCTGGCGCTGCTGGGCCGTAATGGCACAGGCAAAACCACGCTCATCAACACGCTGGCGGGTGCCACGCGCCAGCATGCTGGCAGCATCATGCTCGGTGGTGTGGCACTGCACAAGCTGCCAGCGCATGAGCGGGCAGCTACCGGTATTGGCTGGGTACCGCAAGAGCGCAATATTTTCAAGTCCCTCACGGTGGATGAAAACCTGACCGCTGTGGCGCGTCCTGGCAACTGGACGCCCGAGCGCGTGTACGGCATGTTCCCGCGTCTGGCTGAACGCAAGACCAATCTGGGCACGCAACTGTCTGGTGGCGAGCAGCAGATGCTGGCCGTGGGCCGCGCACTGGTGCTCAACCCCAAGCTGCTGCTGCTGGACGAGCCGCTTGAAGGTCTGGCCCCCATCATTGTGGAAGAGCTGCTCAAGGCGATTGCCCGCATCACCCGTGAAGAAGGCCTGTCGGCCATCATCGTGGAGCAGCACCCGCAGGCGATTTTGAAAATCTCTGACAGTGCCGTGGTGCTGGACCGCGGCACGGTGGTGCATGCAGGTAGCGCCAA
>Ga0075464_10001233_pt1 | contig 11537 bp, 11 predicted proteins | sample DEB19_08_DNA_5_FD_75068 | JGI IMG/M metagenome (GOLD analysis project Ga0075464, IMG submission 75068) | Aqueous microbial communities from the Delaware River and Bay under freshwater to marine salinity gradient to study organic matter... | ecosystem: Environmental > Aquatic > Marine > Coastal ...
ACAAGTTTGGCTACGAGCCGGTGTTGGGCCATTTGGTCTGGGACTGGCAAGAAGAACTCAGCGCCTTCAGCGACCCGGGCTACGCCGAACAAGGCCAACTCACCGTCACCTACCTGACCGACGCGCACCGCGCCTGCGCGCAGTTCATCGTTCAGCACATGCACGACTGCGGCTTTGACGACGTGCGAATTGACGCCGTGGGCAATGTGGTGGGGCGCTACTTGGCGGCCACACCCACCGCCAAAACGCTGATGACCGGTTCGCACTACGACACTGTTCGCAACGGCGGCAAGTACGACGGACGTCTCGGTATTTTTACGCCCATGGCTTGCGTGCGTGAATTGCATCGCCAACACAAACGCCTGCCCTTTCACTTTGAAGTCATCGCCTTTGCCGAAGAAGAAGGTCAACGCTACAAAGCCACCTTTCTGGGTTCGGGCGCGCTCATTGGAGACTTCAAACCGGCGTGGTTAGACCAGCAAGACGCTGATGGCATCACGATGCGGGACGCCATGGCGCACGCTGGATTGAGTCTTGAAGACATTCCAAAACTCCAGCGCAACCCGGCCGATTACCTGGGCTTTGTCGAGGTGCACATTGAGCAAGGGCCGGTGCTGAATGAACTCGACTTGCCGCTGGGCATCGTCACCTCCATCAACGGCAGTGTGCGCATGCAATGCGAGATCATCGGCACCGCCAGCCACGCCGGCACCACGCCCATGAACCGCCGCGCCGATGCCGCTGTGGCCATGGCCGAACTGGCTTTGGTTGTAGAACAGCGGGCGCTCAAAGATGGCGACTCTGTGGCCACCATCGGCATGCTGCAAGTGCCGAATGGCTCGGTCAATGTGGTGCCCGGTCGCTGCCTTTTTTCGCTCGACATGCGGGCGCCTAACAACGCCCAACGCGACGCGCTGGTGGCCGACATTCTGAGAGAGTTGCAGCGTATCTGCGAGCGCCGCGGGGTTCAGCTCAAGACTGAAGAAACCATGCGCGCGGCAGCGGCGCCCAGCGCACCGGCTTGGCAGGCGCGCTGGGAAGCGGCTGTCGCAGCGCTTGGCGCACCGCTGCACCGCATGCCCAGCGGCGCTGGCCATGACGCCATGAAGCTGCACGAAGTGATGCCGCAAGCCATGCTGTTTGTGCGCGGTCAGAACTCAGGCATCAGCCACAACCCGCTGGAGTCCAGCACCAGCGACGACATGCAACTGGCCATCGATGCCTTCATGCATCTGCTGACCCATCTCGAATCCCACTGAAGAAAACTGCACACCATGACCACCACTTACGAAAAAATTGACGCCTGGGTTGACGCCCACTTTGACGAGCAGACGCGTTTTCTGCAAGCCTTGATTCAGGTGCCCACCGACACCCCGCCAGGCAACAACACGCCGCACGCGCTGCGCGCCGCTGAGCTGATTGAAGCCTTGGGCTTGCCGATTGAAAAACATGAAGTCCCACAAGCCGAAGTCGAAGCCGCCGGACTTGAAAGCATCACCAATTTGGTGGCGCGCCGGCACTACGGCGACGGTGGCCGCACCATCGCCTTGAATGCGCACGGTGATGTGGTGCCACCCGGCGAAGGCTGGACCAAGAACCCGTACGGCGGCGAAATTGACAACGGCCAAATTTATGGCCGCGCTGCAGCCGTCAGCAAATGCGATTTTTCAACCTTCACTTTTGCCGTGCGTGCGTTAGAAGCCGTGGCCAAACCAACACGTGGCGGCATTGAATTGATCTTCACGTACGACGAGGAGTTTGGCGGTGAAGTCGGCCCGGCTTGGTTGCTGCAGCACAAGATCATCCAACCCGACTTGGTGATTGCCGCCGGTTTCAGCTACCAAGTGATCACCGCGCACAACGGCTGCTTGCAGATGGAACTGACGGTGCACGGCAAGATGGCGCACGCCGCCGTGCCGCACACCGGCATTGACGCGCTGCAAGGCGCGAATCGCATCTTGACAGCCCTGTTTGCACAAAACACGCTGTACCAAAGCATCAGCTCCCAGGTCGAGGGCATCACGCACCCCTACCTCAATGTCGGCTTTATTTCAGGCGGCACCAACACCAATGTGGTGCCCGGCAAAGTCGTCCTCAAGCTAGACCGCCGCATGATTCCAGAGGAAGACCCGGTGGCGGTGGAAGCCAGCATCCGCGCCGTCATCGCCGCCGCTGTGGCGGACTTTAACCAAGGCCGGGCTGACGAAGGGATTCATGTCGACGTGAGGCGCATGTTGCTGTCAAAAGCCTTGAAACCGCTGCCAGGTCACCAGCCGTTGGCCGAGGCTTTGCAGCGCAACGCCAGTGCCATCTTCAAGGAGCCGATTCCGGCTTGTGGCACGCCGCTTTACACCGACGTGCGCATCTTCGGCGAGGCCGGCATACCCGGGGTTTTGTACGGGGCCGGACCACGCACCGTGCTAGAGTCGCACGCCAAGCGAGCCGACGAACGGCTCGACCTAGAAGACCTGCGCCGCGCGACCCAAGTCGTGGCCAGAACTCTGCACGATTTGCTGGGTTGATTGCCCGAATTCATCGGTTATATTCAGGGACTTTTCGTTTTCAGACACCTTTTTTGAGATCGGAAAATAACACCAAAATTTACATTGGCGGGGATTTTTTCGCAGGATGAGTACATTCCGCGACTCACCTTCCAAAGCCACAACTGTTCTGCGCCTTGACTTCACACAAATACACAGAAACGATTGGCATCGCCAGCGGCAAAGGTGGCGCTGGCAAGACGACTGTGTCCGTCAATTTAGCGTTGGCGCTGCAAGAAAAAGGCTTTCGCGTCATGTTGTTCGACGCAGACTTGGGCTTGGCCAACGCCCCTATTTTGCTGGGTACACGCTGCCCCTTCAACATCAGCCACGTGCTGAGCGGTGAAAAAACACTGGCCGACATCATCGTCACCACGCCGCAAAATTTACGCTTGATCTCAGGCGCTTCAGGTAACCAGATCTTGGCGGGCCTGACTGCCGTGCAAGTGGGTCAATTGGTCCAGGCTTTCAACGACCTCACAGAAGAACTGGACTACTTGATTGTCGACGTGGCGGCCGGGATTGCTCCGGCGGTGATGACCCTCATGGCCGCCTGCCACCGACGTTTCATTGTCATGCGCAACGACCCTTCGTCCATCGCCGACGCCTACGGCACCATCAAGGTGTTGATGGAGGACGAGATGATGGACGAGATTTACCTGGTCCCCAATGCAGTCAACAACCAGTTGGCCGGTGAAGAACTCTTTCAAAGAATCAACCGCGTCTGCGCTCAATTTTTAAGTCGCACCATTCACTATGCCGGCGCGATCGAGATGGATGACCGGGTGCAGGATGCCCACAAGCACCTGCAACCCCTGATGACGTTTGCCCCCTCAAGCCAAGCCGCTGTCAATTTTCGCCAGCTGGCTCAAGCCGTGACCGAATTGCCGGCTGTTGAGAAACCATCTGGCGCAGTGCAGTTTTTTGTCAACCGCTGGTTACCACCGGCCTTGTCTAAAGAGCTGCACTGATGCCGAGCACTGCAGCACCCAACCAACAAGCCATGCCCCAGCCTTTGATCAGTGAGGCGGAAATGGCGCTACTGCTCACGCCCCAAGAACGAAAGCTGCTCAAAGGTGCCGACGCAGGCTTCACGCTGCGTAATCGAATTTTGATGTTGCTGATCCTCTTTTTCGTTGTCAAATTGCTCTTTTTTCCGGAGCAAACCAGCACCGACTTGAATATTCCACCGGAGTTGCGCGACCTGCGCCCTTACTTGCAATACCGTGGTGTTTTCATTGCGCTCACCACTGCGATTTATTATTTCAGTTATGTCAAGGATTGGCACTTTGAGCGCATCTCGCTGGTCTTGTGCTCGGTCGCGTTCACGGGTCTGGCGATGGATTTTTTCAATGTTTACAGTTGGATTCAAGGGCCGGTGTCGCCGCTGGTATTGGGGTTTATTGGCCTGCGACTCGTGGTCATCTATGCCCTGTTAATGAACGCCATTCGGGCCGACAGAGCCCCTCCGTTGCCACGCTCTTTTTGGGGTTGATCTGTCGCATCGGGGTTTCTGCTGATAAGTTTGCATGGATAAGGTGTATACACTTTGGCGCACAATCCACCCTCAGCACCGGAGCTCGCCATGGCCAACTCAGCATCCACCAACCCCAGTGGGGCCGTTCACCCCGTCGATGAAAAACTAGCCACGGGCCAGCTCGCAGCCCTTGGCCTGCAGCATGTGCTGGTGATGTACGCCGGTGCGGTGGCGGTGCCATTGATCGTCGGCCGCGCCCTCAAACTCAGCCCCGAGCAAGTGGCCATGCTCATCTCAGCCGACCTGTTTTGCTGCGGCATCGTGACCTTGATTCAGTCGCTGGGCGCCACCCAGTGGTTCGGCATCCGCTTGCCGGTCATGATGGGCGTCACTTTTGCGTCGGTTGCGCCAATGGTGGCGATGGCCAACAACACGCCGGGGGCCGCGGGTGCTCAGCTGATTTTCGGCGCCATCATCGGCGCGGGCCTGATCTCGATGCTGATCGCACCGCTGGTCAGCCGCATGCTGCGGTTTTTTCCGCCGGTGGTCACTGGGACCATCATTGCGGTCATCGGCATCAGCCTGATGCGGATCGGCATCAACTGGATTTTTGGCAATCCGTTCGGCCCCACCGCCCCCAGCATCGTCAACCCGGAGCACGCCAAATGGTTGGCCGACGCGACAGCCGCCGCAGGTGCTGCGCTGCCCGCTGCGCCCAAAGGGCTGGCCTTGGTGGCCACGGTGCCGAACCCCAAATACGCTGACTTGACGGGCGTGGGCATTGCATCACTGGTGTTGGTGTCCATCTTGCTGATCGCCAAGCTGGCCAAAGGCTTTTTGGCGAATATCTCGGTGCTGCTGGGCATCGTCATCGGCGGCGTGGTCGCCGCGGCGTTGGGCCTGATGAATTTCGACAAAGTCGGCAAAGCCGCCTGGGTCGACGTGGTGTTGCCGTTTCAGTTCGGCTTGCCGGTGTTTGACCCGATCTTGATTTTGACCATGACGTTGGTGATGATCGTGGTGATGATCGAGTCCACCGGGATGTTTCTCGCGCTGGGTGACATGACCGACCGCAAAGTTGACCGTGCCGCCCTCACCCGCGGCCTGCGCACCGACGGCCTAGGCACACTCATCGGCGGTATTTTCAACACCTTTCCCTACACCAGCTTTTCTCAAAACGTCGGTTTGGTCGCGGTGACGGGCGTGCGCAGCCGCTTTGTCTGCGTGGCGGGCGGCATCATCCTGATTGTGCTCGGCGTGCTGCCCAAAATGGCCGCACTGATCGAGTCACTGCCGACCTTCGTGCTGGGCGGCGCAGGCTTGGTGATGTTCGGCATGGTGGCGGTCACCGGCATCCGCATTCTGGGCGGCGTTGACTTCAAGCACAACCGCTTCAATGCGCTGGTGGTGGCGATTTCGATTGGTATTGGCATGATCCCGCTGATCGCGCCCAACTTCAAACAATGGATGCCGCACGAGCTGCATCCGTTGATCGAGTCTGGTATTTTGCTGGCCTCTGTCAGCGCGGTGCTGCTGAACCTGTTCTTCAACGGTGCCAAGGAAGACGACGCTGCGGTGAAACGGGCAGCGGCGCAGGCCGACGCGCACTGACAAGTACCTGCAGCCCCGCCATGGCGATGGAGATGGAGATGGAGATTAAGATGGTTTGAGCCTTGACTGGCATGTATATTGCATTTAAAAATCATCACTTTTCACTTTGGAAACCCCATGAAAACGCGTACTTTTTTGAAAACCGCTGCGACCTTGGCCGCTGTCATGACATTTGGCGCTGCCCAGGCGCAAAACACGCCCATCAAGTTCCAGCTCGACTGGCGTTTTGAAGGCCCGGCAGCGCTGTTTCTGACGCCGGTCGCCAAAGGCTATTTCAAAGACAACAAGCTCGACGTGACGGTCGACGCTGGCAACGGCTCTAGCGGCGCCGTGACCCGCGTGGCATCGGGTATTTACGACATGGGTTTTGCTGACTTGGCCTCGCTGATGGAGTTCCACGCCAACAACCCGGACGCGCCAAACAAGCCGGTCGCCGTGATGGTGGTCTACAACAACACGCCAGCCTCAGTTATGTCGCTGAAGAAAACTGGCATCAAAACCCCGGCTGACTTGAATGGCAAGAAACTCGGCGCGCCCGTGTTTGACGCCGGCCGCCGGGCTTTTCCGATTTTTGCCAAAGCCAACAACGTCAGCGGCTTCCAATGGGTCACGATGGACCCGCCGCTGCGCGAAACCATGCTGGCCCGTGGCGACGTGGACGCCATCACCGGCTTCACCTTCACCTCACTGTTGAACCTGGAAGCGCGCGGCGTCAAAGCCGAAGACGTTGCCATCCTGCCCTATGCAGACTTCGGCGTGAAGTTGTACGGCAACGTCATCATCGCCTCGCCCAAGCTGATCAAAGAGAATCCAGCCGCCGTCAAAGCCTTTTTGAAAGCCTTCACCAAAGGCGCCAAAGACGTGATGGCCAATCCAGCCGCCGCCATCAACGACGTCAAAGCGCGTGACGGCATCATCAACGTGCCACTGGAAGTCCGCCGCCTGCAACTGGCCATTGACACGGTCATCAACAGCCCAGATGCACGCGCTGAGGGTTTTGGCCAGCTCAGAGCACCACGCCTGTCGCTGATGGCCTCACAAGTGTCTGACGCCTTTGGCACCAAGACCCGCGTCAACCCGGACGCCGTCTGGAACGGCAGCATGCTGCCCAGCACCGCGGAACTGAACGTGCTGCCGGCCAAGCGTTGAACCACGCGGACACCGTATTTTGAATTCATCCACTACACCAGCCAGCTTCGTCGATTTTCAGGACGTCTGGCTGGCTTACAACGACGAGTTGCTGGCGCAGCAAAACTTTGCGGTTGAAGCGATTGACCTGCAAGTCCGCCAAGGCGAATTCATCGCCATCGTCGGACCGTCGGGCTGCGGTAAATCGACCTTCATGAAGCTCACGACCGGTCTGAAAATGCCGTCCAAGGGGCGCATCACGATTGACGGCTCCCCCGTCACCGGACCATTGAAAATTTCAGGCATGGCGTTTCAAGCACCGTCATTGCTGCCATGGCGCACCACGGTCGACAACGTCTTGCTGCCACTGGAAATCGTCGAGCCTTACCGGAGCAACTTCAAAGCCAAGCGCAAGGAATACGAAGAGCGCGCTCGCCAACTGTTGCAAAAAGTCGGCCTCGCCGGCTACGAAGACAAGTTCCCTTGGCAACTCTCAGGCGGTATGCAGCAGCGCGTGAGCATTTGCCGCGCCTTGATTCACGAACCCAAAATGCTGCTGCTGGACGAGCCTTTTGGCGCCCTTGACGCCTTCACCCGCGAAGAGTTGTGGTGTATCTTGCGCGACCTCTGGACCGAGCAGCGTTTCAATGTGATTTTGGTCACGCACGACCTGCGCGAGTCGGTCTTTTTGGCCGACACCGTGTACGTCATGAGCAAGAGCCCGGGCCGATTTGTGGTCAAACGCGAGATTGATCTGCCGCGTCCGCGTGACTTGGAGGTGACCTACACCAAAGAGTTTTCAGACATCGTTCACGAGCTGCGCGGTCACATTGGTGCGATTCGCAGCACTGGCGTGGCTGACGCTGCAACCAAGACAGGTGCAGCATGATGAGTTCCAAACAATTTGAGCGCTGGTCGCCTTTTATCTTGCTGGCACTGCTGGTCGCCTTGTGGGAAGCGGCGTGCGTGATTTTCGCCATTCCAGAATTCATCTTTCCAGCGCCAACCAAAATTGCGCAGGCACTGGTCGAGTTTTCAGGGCCCATTGCTGAAGCCGCCTGGAAAACTTTCTGGGTCACCATGGCCGGCTTTGGCCTGTCCATCGTGGTCGGTGTGCTGCTGGGCTTTTTGGTGGGTTCGTCCAGGCTGGCCTACGCCGCTATTTACCCGCTGCTGGTCGCCTTCAACGCCGTGCCCAAGGCGGCGATTGTGCCGATCCTGATTGTCTGGTTTGGCATGGGCGTTGGGCCTGGCATTTTGACAGCTTTCCTGATCTCGTTTTTCCCGATCACCGTCAACATGGCCACCGGTCTGGCCACATTGGAGCCCGAACTTGAAGACGTGCTGCGCGTGCTGGGTGCCAAGCGCATGGATGTGCTCATGAAAGTCGGCTTGCCGCGCTCCATGCCTTTCTTTTACGGCGCGCTCAAAGTCTCCATCACCTTGGCCTTTGTCGGCACCGTGCTGGCAGAAATGACCGCTGGCGATTCCGGCATTGGCTACCTCATGCAAAGCGCCGGCTCTCAACAAAGGCTGGCACTCGCCTTTGCGGGTTTGATGGTCATTGGCGCGATGGCCATGCTGATGTATGAACTCTTCAGCGCGGTGGAGAAACACACGACGGCTTGGGCGCATCGGGGCTCTCAGAGTCATTGAGTTTGAGTTGGCACGCCTCACTTCAACTTGATTACTCGCTGAGCGCTGAACGCAGCGTGGCGCACTTTCGCCACAGCGGACCGCTGCGTATTTTGCAAAGCCTCTACCCGGAGGGCGACAGCGTGTGCCACAACGTGCTGGTGCACCCGCCCGGCGGGCTGGTGGGCGGTGACACGCTGGAGATTCAAGCCACGGTGGCCAGCGGCGCGCATGGGCTGGTGACCACGCCAGGCGCGACCCGTTTTTACCGCTCGCTGGGTGAGCAGGCTGTGCAGCGCGCCCATGTGACGCTGGCAGCAGATTCACGGCTGGAGTGGCTACCGCTGGAGGCACTCTGCTACAGCGGCTGCCTGGCTGAAAACCGGCTGACCATGGACCTCGCGCCGGGCGCGGAAATGATGGGCTGGGATGTCACGGCGCTGGGGTTGCCCAACGCTGATCTGCCGTTTGTGCAGGGCCGCTTCAAGCAACACATCGAAGTGCCCGGCGTCTGGCTGGAGCGGGCACAACTGGCTGCACAAGACGAGCTGCTGCTGAACAACCCGCTGGGCTTGGCCGGGCACCGCTGCATGGCGACGCTGTTTTTTGCAGCGGGTAACAAACTAGACCGTAAGCGCAGACAAGCGGCGCTGGATGTGGCGCGCGAAGTGCTTGACGCGCACAGCCTGCAGGCTACTGCCGGCGCCACCAGCCCAAACGAGCAGGTGGTCGTGGTGCGCGTGCTGGCCCCGGTGGTCGAGCCCGCCATGGATTTGCTCAAGCAAGTCTGGCGTGCGTGGCGTCGGCATTTTTGGCAACTGGAAGCGCCGAACCCGCGGATCTGGTCTGTCTGAGGCCCACTCACGCGGGATGCCGCCACAGGCGCGACAATACCGGCTGCAAAAAAATATCTGCCAACCTACACAAGCACACCATGAAGATTGAAAAAAACTCCGCCGTCACCCTGCGTTTCAAAGTCACCGACAGCTTGGGCAAAGTCGTTGAAGAAAGCCAAGAGCCGATGGTTTACCTGCACGGCGGCTACGGCAACACCCTGCCCAAAATTGAAGAAGCGCTGGACGGCCAAGTCACTGGCTTCAAAACCACGCTGGACTTGTCGGCCGCGGACGCCTTTGGCACGCGTGACGAAGGTTTGGTGCAAACCATTCCGAAAACTCAGTTTCCGGCTGGCGTCAAAGTTGGCGGACAACTCGAAGGCCACGGCGACGACGGCCGCACGCATGTCTTCACCGTCATGAAGATCAAAGGCGACACCGTCTTGCTGGACGGCAACCACCCGTTGGCAGGCAAAGACCTGAAGTTCAGCTTGGCCGTGATGGAAGTGCGCGCTGCTTCAGAAGAAGAGATCGCCCACGGCCATGTGCACGGCGCACACGGCCACCAACACTGAGTTAAATCGCCACCATGTGGCGAACGCCGTTGGCCTGCATGTCTTTGCCCAGACCGCGTCCGATGAACTCCCCGCGCTCCATCACGAGGTAGTCGTCGGCCAGCGCTTCGGCAAAGTCGTAGTACTGCTCCACCAGCAAGATCGCCATGTCGCCACGGTCAGCCAGCATGCGAATCACGCGGCCGATGTCCTTGATGATGCTGGGCTGAATCCCTTCGGTGGGCTCGTCCAGAATCAGCAACTTGGGCTTGGCCGCCAGCGCGCGCGCAATCGCCAGCTGCTGCTGCTGACCGCCGGACAGGTCGCCACCGCGTCGGTGCAGCATCTGCTTGAGGACCGGAAACAGCTCGTAAAGCTCAGCCGGAATCGGCGTGCTGGCGCTCTTGTAAGCCAGCCCCATGCGCAGGTTTTCTTCAACCGTGAGGCGCGCAAAAATCTCGCGCCCCTGCGGCACAAAACCCATGCCGGCACGGGCCCGCTCATAGGGCGTGTTGTTCTGAATCTGCTGACCGTCAAATTCGATGCTGCCGGTCTTGATCGGCACCAGCCCCATCAGTGATTTGAGCAGCGTGGTTTTGCCGACGCCGTTGCGGCCGAGCAGCACCGTGACTTTGCCCAGCTGCGTTTGCAAGCTGACATCACGCAGGATGTGCGAGCCGCCGTAGTACTGGTTGATGTTTTTGACGTTCAGCATAGGTATTTCAATTCAACGGCCAAGATACACCTCGATCACGCGCTCGTCGGCCTGCACTTGGTCTAGCGTGCCTTGGGCCAGCACTGAGCCGTCGCACAGCACGGTGACGATGTCGGAAATGGTGCGGATAAAACTCATGTCGTGCTCCACCACCAGCAAGGAGTGTTTGCCCTTGAGTGTCAAAAAGAGTTCTGCAGTTCGCGCGGTTTCCTCGTCGGTCATGCCGGCCACGGGTTCGTCGAGCAGCAGCAGTTTGGGGTCTTGCATCAGCAGCATGCCGATCTCCAGCCACTGCTTTTGGCCGTGACTCAAGTTGCCGGCGAGGCGACCCACACTCTCCGCCAAATGAATCGTCACGAGTATTTCAGCCAGCCGGTCGCTTTGTTTGGAATCAAGTTTGAAGAACATGGACGCCTTGACGCCCTTGTTGGTTTTGAGCGCGAGTTCCAGGTTTTCAAACACAGTGAGTTGTTCAAACACCGTGGGTTTTTGAAATTTTCGACCGATGCCCAACTGCGCGATCTCAGCTTCTTTGTAGCGCAACAAATCAATCGTGCTGCCAAAGAAAACCGTGCCTTCGTCGGGTCGCGTCTTGCCGGTGATGATGTCCATCATGGTGGTCTTGCCCGCGCCGTTGGGGCCGATGATGCAGCGCAACTCGCCCGGCGCGATGTCGAGCGACAGCTTGTTGATGGCTTTGAAACCGTCGAAACTGACGCTGACGTCTTCGAGATACAGAATGCGGCCGTGGGTCGTGTCGACCTCACCTTCCGGCATGGCGATACGGCCGGTGCTGGCATTGCGCCCACCCGATTCGGTGTTGGTTTTGTTGTTGACCAAAGCGGCCATGCGTTGTTCGACGCGCCGCGCGCCTTGCTCGAGCAGTTCGGGTGTCATGCTGCTTTCCCCTTCCACAGTTTCTTCACCAGACCGACCACGCCGTTGGGCAGGAACAAGGTCACAGCGATAAAGAGCGTGCCTAAAAAGTACAGCCAAAATTCAGGGTATGCGACGGTCAACCAGCTCTTGGCTCCGTTGACG
>Ga0075464_10001234_pt1 | contig 11536 bp, 14 predicted proteins | sample DEB19_08_DNA_5_FD_75068 | JGI IMG/M metagenome (GOLD analysis project Ga0075464, IMG submission 75068) | Aqueous microbial communities from the Delaware River and Bay under freshwater to marine salinity gradient to study organic matter... | ecosystem: Environmental > Aquatic > Marine > Coastal ...
ATCGAATTGATTGGTGTGTTTACCAAGCCTATTTCATTAATGATCCGATTATTCGCGAACATTACTGCAGGCCACATCCTTGTATTAAGTTTGATTTGTTTGATCTTCATATTTAAAACGGTAATGGCTTCTGCTATTGCAGTTCCTTTTGCAGTTTTCATTGGTTTAATTGAATTGTTGGTTGCGTTTTTGCAAGCCTACATTTTTACCATGTTAAGTGCGATGTATATTGGAATGGCAACAGAAGAACATAGCCATGATAACCATGAAGCTGCGGCACATCACTAAAATAATTAGATTAAATTTTTTATTTCAATAACAATTAAAACGTAAAAAAATGGTAGTAGGAAGTGTTGCCGCAATCGGCGCTGGATTAGCTGCTATCGGTGCCGGAATCGGTATCGGTCAGATTGGTAAAGGTGCTGTTGAAGGTATTGCTCGTCAGCCAGAAGCTGCTAACGAAATCCGTTCTAACATGATTGTTGCTGCTGCATTCGTTGAGGCCGTTGCCTTGTTTGCTGTGGTTGTTGCCCTTTTGGGTAACGGATAATCTGTTCGATGCTTTGTCGATAGACAATGTTGGATTTCCAAATTATTATAGGCCCTAGCACAGGGCGAAGGGCCTATATTTTTTTAAGAAGAATTATTAATTAAGATAAACGAATAGTATGTTGTTAGAAATTAACCCGTTGGTGTTACCTGATATTGGACTCGTGTTCTGGAACAGTATCGCATTTTTCGTGTTATTATTTGTATTAGGCAAGTTTGCTTGGAAACCTATTTTGAAAGCGATCACTGATCGTGAACAAGGTATTGAAGAAGCATTATTACGCGCTGATAAAATGAAAGCGGATATTGCAGCAATGCAAAACGAAAACGAAGCATTATTGGCTAAGGCACGTGAAGAAAGAGCTGTTTTAATCAAAGAAGCAAAAGAAGCTTCTGAGAAAATGGTAGCAGAAGCAAAAGACAAAGCTAAGTTTGAATACGAAAGAATCGTTGCAGATGCGCAAGCAGCTATCACTCAACAAAAAAATGCAGCTTTAACTGAAGTAAAAAATCAGGTGGGTTCATTGGTTGTTGAAGTAGCAGAAAAAGTATTAAGACGTGAGCTTTCAAATAAAGCAGAACAAGAAAGCTATATTAAGCAATTAGCAGACGGAGTTAAGTTAAATTAAAAAGTAAAAAATGCCCAACGCACGTTTAGCAGGTAGATACGCAAAAAGCATACTAGATCTAGCCATAGAGCAAGGTCAGTTGGAAGCCGTATATGCAGACATGAAATATTTACATGCCGTATGTGAAGCTAGCAGTGAATTTGTTAATTTATTGCGTAGTCCAATCATTAAAGCAGATCAAAAAAATAGCATTATTAATGCAGTTACAAAAGATAAAGTAAGCTTGTTAACGCATTCATTTACCAATTTACTTGTTAAAAAAGGTAGAGAAAATGAATTGCCGGAAATGGCTAAAGCATTTATCGAGCAATACAATACAATGAAAGGAATTCATCAAGTTACTTTAACTACAGCAGTAGATTTGAGTGACGAAATGAAAAAATCAATAGAAGATAAAGTGAAAGCAGAAAACGAATTTGTTACAGTAGAATTAACTACTAAAACAGATGACCGTTTGATTGGTGGTTTTGTGCTTGAGTTTGATAATAATTTAGTAGATGCAAGTATTGCTAGAGACTTAAAAGATATTAAGAGACAATTTTTGAATAACGATTTCGTAAGTAAAATAAAATAATCATACATAAAAATAGACTATTATGGCGGACGTAAAACCAGATGAAATTTCAGCAATTCTCAGACAGCAACTAAGCAACTTTAATGCTGCTGCTGATTTAGAGGAAGTTGGAACCGTACTACAAGTGGGTGATGGTATTGCTCGTGTTTATGGTTTAAATGGAGTAAGCAGTGGTGAGTTGGTCGAGTTTGAAAACGGAACCAAAGCAATCGCATTGAACCTTGAGGAAGATAACGTGGGTGTGGTATTAATGGGAGAAAGTAAAGGTATCAAAGAAGGTAACAAAGTAAAAAGAACTGGTCAAATCGCTTCTATTAAAGTGGGAGAGGGTTTAGTAGGCCGTGTAATTAATACATTAGGAGAAGCCATTGACGGTAAAGGTCCTATTACTGGTGAATTATATGAAATGCCATTGGAGCGTAAAGCACCAGGGGTAATTTTCCGTGAGCCAGTGAAGGAGCCATTACAAACTGGTATCAAAGCGATTGATGCAATGATTCCAATTGGTCGTGGTCAACGTGAATTGGTAATTGGTGATCGTCAAACTGGTAAAACAGCTATTTGTATTGACACCATTATTAATCAAAAAGAATTTTTTGATGCTGGCAAACCAGTATACTGTATTTATGTAGCGATTGGTCAAAAAGCGTCTACTATTGCAGGTGTAATGAAAACATTGGAAGACAACGGCGCAATGGCTTATACAATTATTGTAGCAGCTCCAGCGGCGGATCCAGCTCCATTACAATTCTACGCTCCATTTGCGGGTGCGGCCATTGGAGAGTTCTTCCGTGATACAGGTCGTCCTGCATTGATTGTATTTGATGACTTATCTAAGCAAGCAGTTGCTTACCGTGAAGTTTCTTTATTATTACGTCGTCCACCAGGCCGTGAGGCATATCCAGGTGATGTATTCTATCTACATAGTCGTTTATTAGAGCGTGCTGCTAAAGTAATCGCGAATGACGAAGTGGCTAAAAACATGAATGACTTACCAGCTTCTATTAAGCATTTAGTAAAAGGTGGTGGATCATTGACAGCATTGCCAATTATTGAAACACAAGCGGGTGACGTTTCTGCCTATATTCCTACCAACGTAATTTCAATTACGGATGGTCAAATCTTCTTAGAGGGTAACTTGTTCAACGCCGGTATTCGTCCAGCGATTAACGTAGGTATTTCTGTAAGTCGTGTGGGTGGTAATGCACAGATCAAATCAATGAAAAAAGTATCAGGTACTTTGAAATTAGACCAAGCGCTTTACCGAGAATTAGAGGCGTTCTCTAAATTTGGTGGTGATTTGGATCCAGCGACTAAGAACGTAATTGATAAAGGTGCTAGAAACGTGGAAATCTTAAAGCAAGCACAGTACAGTCCATTTACAGTGGAGAAACAAGTAGCAATTATCTATTTGGGTACACAAGGCTTATTGAAAGAAGTATCAGTTCGTAAGGTGAAGGAATTTGAAGCTCATTTCTTATTAGAAATGTCTAACAAATTGCCAAACGTTTTAGCTGAATTCAAAAAGGGTAACTTACCTGAAGATGGAGTTAAGCAAATGGTGGATTTAGCGAATAGCTTGATTCCTCAATATAAATAAATCAACTCAGTTGAAATATCAGAAAAGCCCCGATCTCAAAGTCGGGGTTTTTTTATAAATACCATTGTCTAACGTGCAACAAAAGCATAAAATGTTTGTTATAATAGTATGTCTGTAATAGAAGTACAATCAATCAGTAAAAACTTTGGGTCACTCCTAGCGGTCGACCAGCTTTCCTTTCGGGTGCAACAGGGGGAAGTATTTGGATTTTTGGGTCAGAATGGCTCAGGGAAAAGCACTACCATTAGAATGTTGCTCTCCTTGATACATCCTAGTAGTGGTTCGATTCAGTTGTTTGGATTGCCATTAAAGGAGCATCGGAATGAATTACTTGAAAAAGTAGGTGCCATTATTGAACGTCCCGACTTATATCCTTATTTGACTGCGCAAGAACATTTAAAATTATTTTCACGCGTACGAAAAAAGCAAATCACTACGGACGACATTAATGCCACTTTAGAAAAAGTGGGGTTATCAAATCGTTCTACTGATAAAGTACAAACGTTTTCTTTAGGAATGAAACAACGATTGGGAATTGGCATTGCATTAGTGCATAATCCAGAGCTGATCATTTTAGATGAACCTACTAATGGGTTAGATCCTCAGGGTATTGCCGATATTAGACACTTGATTCAGCATTTAGCAAAAGAAGAAGGAAAGACGGTTTTCGTTTCATCTCATTTATTATCAGAAATAGAGCAAGTTGCTAGCCAAATATTAATTATTCATAAAGGCAAAAAAGTAGCAGAAGGTGCAACCGATAAGTTACTCGATCCTAATAAGACCATCGTTCATGTTACTACACTAAATGATGCAGCTGCATTATTGACCATTCAAGCAAGCTCCTTTGCTGGTAATTTGTTGCCAAGAAAAGATGGTATTTATTTCATGTTGCCAAAGCATGAAATACCAATGTTACACAAAGAGATGGTAGGTGCTGGTATTTCCTTATTAAGTGTAGAAACGAAAAACTCCTTGGAGGATTATTTTTTACAAGTCACTTCAAATTCAAATTAAATGTGGAAAATAATTTCGATAGAATTATATAAAATTTACAAACGCCCAAGAACTTATATTGCTTTTGGTGCAATTGCTGCGTTAATAGTAGTCATACAATTGGGCTTGAAAATAGATGGCGAATCCTATGCAGGGTTTTTAATGAAAGATATTAATGACACGTTGACTGTTGATGGAAAAGTGCTAAATGGTTATTTGATTTGCTATATTTTATTACAGTTGTTGCTCGTGCATGTGCCTCTACTAGTGGCACTGATTGCTGCAGATATGATTTCAGGAGAAGCAAATTTGGGCACTTTGCGTTTAATATTTACAACACCCTATAGTAGAACGCAATGGGTAATGGCTAAGTTTATTGCTGCATCTACCTACACTATATTACTATTAATTTGGCTTGCCTTTTTAGCGCTCTTTGTAAGTATGTGGGTTTTTGGAACCGATGATTTGTTTTTAATGAAGTCAAATTATGTAGTCCTTATTCAAGAAAATGATGTTTTGTGGAGATATGTTGGGGCTTTTATTTTTGCAAGCTTTTCTTTGCTTACAGTGACCTCTCTTGGATTTTTAATGTCAAGTATGGCAAATAATTCAATCGGTCCAATTGTGGGAACGATGAGTGCGATTGTTTTTTTTACAATCTTAAGTACTTTGAATATTCCACTTTTCTCCATAATCAAGCCGTATCTTTTCACAACGCATATGAATAATTGGAAAGAATTTTTTGATTTACAGGTAGATGCGAATAATGAAGCCATAAAAGGAAGCATATTAAATGTAGCCAAAATAAAGACTTCTTTAATTGTACTAACTGTTCACATAGGACTATTTGTTATAGCCTCGGTTTTAATTGTTAAGAAAAAAGATATTTTAAGCTAATCAATAGCTGAGTAAAAATTATAAAATGAGCGCTACTAAAAAAAATAAGATGCAAGCATCCCTTTTCTATCGATATTTTCTATTGATTATTATGACATTTTGTATTAATAGTTTGGATGCACAATCCAATCCATTGATTGAAAAAGTGAGCCAAAAGTTATCACTCGTAAATGATTACACAGCAATCGGTATCATGAAAACCGATGTGTCTTTTATTAAGGCATCTCTTGGGAAGGTGAAAGTGTATTTCAAGAAACCCAATCTTTTAAAAATAAAAAAAGAAGGTGGAATCTCATTGCTTCCAAAGGGTGGGGTATCCGTTACCCTTAATTCGCTATTGAATTCAAAGCAATTTATTGCGATGGAATCTGGAAAGCAATTATTCAAAGGAAAGGAGTTGCAGGTGATTAAGTTAATCCCTACGGATGATGCATTAGATTGGGTTATTTCAACCCTATGGATAGATGCGTCCACCGCTTTAGTATATAAAACCTTTACGACGACTAAAGACAATGGAACCTACGAGATAACTATGGAATATGGTACTTATGCCGATTTTGGCTTGCCTAGTAAAGTGATATTTGGGTTTAATACCAAGGATTACAAGTTACCTAATGGCATTACTTTAGAATTTGGGGAGGATGATGCAGCAGTTGCAAAACAAAAAGCATTGAGAAGTAAGAAGGGGACGATCGAAATTACTTACTCAAATTATGTGATCAATAAAGGCGTTTCCAATTCAATGTTCTAAATTGCATACACATGCGACAAGCCCTATTATGTATATTTTTGGTTACAAGTCTATTTTGTAACGCACAGCCTGCCAAATATGAGAAGGATTTAGCGACTGCCATTTCTCTATTTTATCAAATGAGTTCCGCAGCTTCTTATGAAGCAGTATTTAAAAAATTTGAAACACTAAGTAATACAAATCCGAATGATTGGCTACCTCCCTATTATGCCTCTATTGTAAAAACAAAAATGTGTCTATCTAAAATGGGTAATGGGGATCAGCTAGCAGATGAAGGATTGTATTGGATTGAGCGCTGTAAAAAAATACAAGTAAACGACGAAGTATATTGTGCAGAGAGTATGGCAAACACTGCAAAAATGTCGGTTCGTCCCACTGTAAGATGGTTTTCCTATGAAAATAAAATCAAGCACTCGCTTGAATTAGCAAAAAAGATAAATCCCAAAAATCCTCGTATTTATATTCTGCAAGCAAATTTAGAATATCGGATTCCTGGATTATTTGGAGGCGGATGTAAAACTGCATTGCCTCTTGCTATAAAAGCAGAAAAGTTTTTGCTAGAGGAAGGCGTTAATAGAGGAAATATGCCGCATTGGGGTGTTCAATCAGTTCGAGATTTATTAAAAGCTTGCCCAATCAATTAATTGGAGTAGTGATTAATAGTTATCTTCTAATGTCTCATCTTTAGCGTTAGCGAGCATTCTAGCGCTTATTTTTTTCAATGGGTTCAATCGCATATCGCTGTAACCTTGTCTTGCATGAATGATACGTACACATTCAAAGATGCTTGCTGTAAATGAGCTAGCGTCTGCTTTGTCCTTGCCAGCAATATCAAATGCAGTTCCATGATCGGGACTTGTTCTTACAATAGGTAATCCTGCTGTAAAGTTTACGCCTTCGCCAAATGCCAATGATTTAAAAGGTATTAAGCCTTGGTCATGATACATTGCCAAAACTCCATCAAATTTTTCATGTTGACCTCTCGCAAAAAACGCATCTGCTGAATAAGGGCCATAGGCCAATATCTGTTGTTTGCTTTCTTTAATAGCGGGTCTAATTATTTCAATTTCTTCTTTGCCAATTAAACCGTCGTCACCAGCATGTGGGTTCAGTGCTAGGACTGCTATGCGTGGCTTGTCGATTCCAAAATCAGTTTTTAAACTATTGTTTAATATTTGCAATTTTAATTTGATCTTATCCTTTGTGATGTATTTAGTAACTTCTTGAATGGTTACGTGTTCAGTTACTAACGCCATTCTTAAATTTTCTGCAACCAATAACATTAGGTTTTCTTTATTACCAAATGCATGCTGTAAATAAGGGGTATGCCCACTAAATTGAAAATTTGGAGATTGGATGTTTTTTTTATGAATAGGAGCGGTAACGAGTCCGTCAATTGCGCCGTCTTTTAAAGCAGCTACTGCTTTTTCCAATGAAATCAGTGCATATTTTCCGCCTGTTTCAGTCAGTTCCCCTGGAGTGATATTCACCTCTTCATCCCAACAATTGAGTACGTTTACTTGCTTCGGATTTAACTTTGAAAAATCGGGAATAGATGCATAAACAAGGTTGTATTCAGGGAGGTCCTTTTTGTAAAAGTTGATGCTTTTATTATTTGCAAATATAACAGGCACCATAAAGTCAAGCAGTCGACTATCAGATAGTGATTTGATGATTATTTCAAGCCCTATTCCGTTTAAATCTCCACAACTAAAGCCTATAATTGGTTTTCTGATGTCCGGGTTCATATCCATTTGATTAGGCTGTAAAAGTACGCACAAAAACCTAACTTTGCTTCATGCAATACACGCTAAAAAAGTCTCTAGGGCAGCACTTTCTGAAGGATACATCCATTTGTCTCAAAATACAGGAAGTATTGCAAGAACAACCCATCTCAAAGTTATTAGAAATAGGACCTGGAGGAGGGGCGCTTACCCAATTTATACATGAAATTCCTACGGAGTCTTTTAAGGCGATTGAGTTAGACACGGAGAAGGTCAATTACTTATTACACCAATTTCCGGAATTGGCAGGCAAGCTTATTAATGAAGATTTTTTAAAAACTGAATTGCCCTTTGATTCCGAGTTTGTAGTAGTTGGAAATTTCCCCTATAATATATCAACACAAATTGTTTTTAAAATATTAGAATGGAAGGAACAGGTACCATTTGCAGTTGGCATGTTTCAAAAAGAAGTTGCGGAGCGAATTGCAGCAAAGCCAAATTCAAAAGCCTATGGTATTTTGAGTGTGCTTACTCAAGCATTTTATGATGTCACTTATTTGTTTGACGTTCCTCCTGAATCTTTTACACCGCCTCCTAAAGTAATGAGTGGTGTAATTCAGTTAAAGAGAAAAGAAAGTTTCCCTGAATTAGCTTCAGAGAAAAGTTTTTATCATATTGTAAAAATGGCTTTTGGTCAAAGGCGAAAAATGTTAAGAAATCCGTTAAAGCCTTATTTCACCCCTGCACAATTGGAAGACCCTATCTTTACAAAAAGAGCGGAAAACCTTACCTATCAAGATTATGCAGCGCTTACATTTAAAATGCACAACGATTAATTAATATGGCATTACAAGTAATTATTACTGCACCAGTGCATCCTTTTTTAGTAAATACTTTACAAGAAAAAGGATATGAAGTGGTATACGAACCTGCAATTAGTTATGCCGATTTGTTATTACGTATCAAAACAGCACATGGATTAATTGTTACCACCCGAATAAAAGTAGATGCCGTTTTGTTAGACCAGGCAAGTCATTTAAAATGGATTGGTCGACTAGGCAGTGGAATGGAGTTGATTGATGTTCCTTATGCAATGGCGAAGGGGATACAATGTGAAAGTAGTCCCGAAGGCAATAGGACAACTGTAGGAGAGCATAGTTTGGGTTTACTTTTAAGTTTAATGAATCGAATTCATAGTAGTTATGATGAAATAAAAATGGGAAAATGGGTTCGCGATGCCAATAGGGCGGATGAACTGACCGGCAAAAAAGTAGGCATCATTGGTTTAGGAAATACAGGAACTGCTTTTGCAAAAGTATTAGCTGGATTCGATGTACAAATATTGGCACATGATTTATACAAATCGAACTTCGAAACCGATCGTATAAAATCGGCTAGTCTAGAGACCATACTACAAAATGCGGATGTCATTAGTTTACATCTACCATTGACCGATTTGACCTTTCATTACGCAAACGATGCATTTTTTGAAGCCTGCAAACAGCAGCCTTACTTTATAAGTACTTGTAGAGGTCAGGTAAGTTCAACAGCCTCCATTTTAAAAGCACTACAAGGTCAACAAATCAGAGGTGCAGGCTTAGATGTGATGGAAAATGAGCAATTGGCGACTTACTCTGCGTCCGAAAAACAGGTATTAGCTGGCTTAATGGCTTTCCCTAACTTTATCGCGACACCGCATATTGCAGGCTACAGTCAGGAAGCCTATCAAAGGATGGCTCAGATCATATTAGAGAAATTAAGCATTATTTGACCCTAATTTAATATCTTTGTACACTGCAACGCTACAATTATGTGGCGTTGTATTTTTTTTATATATCTAAACAGATGGTATGAGCGATATAACAGTTTATGTAACACAAGAGACTTTTGATAAAATGCGTGAAGAACTTCAACGTATGAAATCAATTGATCGTCCAGCTGCTTCAAGAGCAATTGGAGAAGCAAGAGAAAAGGGTGACTTGAAGGAAAACGCTGAATACGATTCGGCGAAAGAAGCGCAAGGCATGCTTGAAGCAAAAATAAAACAACTAGAAGCAGCGATATCTAATTCTAAGATTGTGGACACTAGTACCATTGACACAAGTAAAGTAACCATTTTAACAAAGGTGACTATTACCAATCAAGCTACTAAAAAAACAATTACGTATCAGCTAGTTGGTGAAAAAGAAGCAGATTTAAAAGCAGGTAAAATTTCAGCCTCTTCGCCAATAGGAAAAGGATTGCTTGGCAAGAAGGTTGGTGAAATTGCAGAAGTGCAAGTACCTAATGGTATTATGAAATTTAAAGTAGAGAACATTACAGTATAGGTGCAATCTTTTTATAAGCCCTCGTTATTCATTTAACGAGGGCTTTGTTATGTAAGGGATTAAGCTGTAATTTTATGTACAAACCAGCTGTATGACTATTTTTTCTAAAATTATTCAAGGGCATATTCCTTCTTATAAAATTGCAGAGAACGAAAAGTTTTTTGCATTCTTAGATATATTTCCCCTACAAAAAGGACATACTCTTATTGTGCCCAAGGTTGAAGTGGATAAGATATTTGATGTGCCAGATGCATACTTAAATGAACTCATGCAATTCGCAAAGCCAATTGCCAAAGCAATAGAAGCTTCCTTTGATTGCAATCGTGTAAGTATGGTTACAGTGGGCTTGGAAGTGCCTCACGCACATTTGCATTTAATCCCAATTAATAAAGCAGATGACATCAATTTTGCTAATGCAAAAATGCAATTAACGCCTGATGAATTCAAGGAAATTCAAACGCGAATTATAGCTAATATGGGGTCTATTTAATTTTAATCCGACCTGGATTTTTAGCCAAAAAGGCTTCCCATCCTTTTAGTCCTTTTGCAGTAGGCAACACGGGACTACTAATTTGATACCAATGACAAAGGGCAACCCCAAGCGCATCTGTGGCATCATAATACTTGGGTTGTTTTTCTAATTTCAAAACACGTTCAAGCATTTTCCAAACCATATCCTTATCCGCATTTCCATTACCCGTGATAGATTGCTTTACTTTTTTAGGCGCATATTCGGTCACAGGAAGTTTATATTGCATTGCAGCAGCAATTGCGACCCCTTGAGCACGCCCAAGCTTTAGCATACTTTGCACGTTCTTTCCAAAAAATGGTGCTTCGATGGCAAAATGTGTTGGCTTGTGTAATTCAATGAGTTCAATAATTCTAGCATGTATCATCTGCAGGCGCGCGTAAATATCTTTTTCCTTGGTAAGTTTCAATACATCCATTTCGATTAATGCAGGTTGTGCGCCGCCTTTTAAAAGGGCATAGCCTAATATTTGAGTACCTGGATCAATACCTAAAATGATGGGTGATTTTGACATGTGCAATAAAGTTACAAATATCATTTCAAAATCCGAACTTTACCCGGTATGACTACAACCGTATTGCACTATATAAATAAGTTTGGTAAAAAAGGCGTAGGCTTTTTATTATTTATTATTTGCAGTATTGCGATTTATACAAAAGTACTTTCACATGAAAACTGGGCGGTATATGGCAGTCAGATTCGAACGCAGCTTACACTAATTCCTTTTTATAATTGGGTAGTACTATTGGCGCTAATGGGCTGTAATTTTTTAATTGAATCTGTAAAATGGAAGCAACTAATTCAGGAAAACAACACTATTTCCCTTGCAAAAGCAGCACAAAGTGTTTTTGTGGGTCAAGCGTTTGCTTTTTTTACACCAAATAGAGTAGGAGAATATGTTGGAAGAACCCTTTTTTTAGACAAAGGGAACAAAGCGCAAGGGGTTGCACAAATGGCTTG
>Ga0075464_10001236_pt1 | contig 11533 bp, 18 predicted proteins | sample DEB19_08_DNA_5_FD_75068 | JGI IMG/M metagenome (GOLD analysis project Ga0075464, IMG submission 75068) | Aqueous microbial communities from the Delaware River and Bay under freshwater to marine salinity gradient to study organic matter... | ecosystem: Environmental > Aquatic > Marine > Coastal ...
AAGGTGTGGCGCGTCGCCCAATCTCAACCAGCGGCTTGTGCACTGGCATTGCGGCAGCCAGCGCCTTGTAGCGTTCCACCTCACGTTCGCGCCAGCCGGGGTCAATCAAGTCCCACAGCAGCGTCGGCTTCTGCTTCGGCTGCGCACAAACGTGTTCCGCGCAGTCATCGGCGTTGTTGCATTTGCCTGCCGGGTGTTCGCATTGGGTCATTGCGGTTCCTTTGCCTTGTCAATCTGCTTTGCCAGCCACTCAGCGCCAAGGCGCTTTAGCTTTTCCCATCTGGCATCGTTTAGCCGCACGCTGCGCGGCTTGGTTGCTTCTTCTGGTGGCAGAGCCTTTCGGCCCTGGCCTCTTCCTGCGCCGCCCCGAGTCACTGCACAGCCTTCAGCGTGCTCACCGGCAAGGCCATTTCGCCGCGCCCTGTCTTGCCAGTGGCCGGGTTGTAAGGCTTTACTTGCGCGTACTGCTCGGTTTCGCCGGGCAGGGTACGAAAGGCCAGGATCACGAACTGACCGCACTTGCCTGCGACGATCTGGTTAACTTGAAAGGTGTTCATTTGCTTGCTCCGGGTTGGTGTGTCGATAGGTGTACTGTAGTACGTCAATCAAACATCCGCAAGGGGTCTAGCAAAAGAATTGTGTAACACTGCAAACAATCGCGCGCTTCGGCACCACGGCACCTAACTGGTCGTTCAAGGCGACGGCCTACGGCCGCGCCTTAACTCCGACGTTAGGCATCACAAATACGGTGCGCCGTCTCTCCGGCGCATGTCACGATTAAGGTTCGCCAGGCTCCACAGCCCGCGCGTTTGGCTCTCGTCGCCAGTTGCCATCTAGGCTTGCAGCCGGTGCGCCAATCTAGGCGCCACCGCTACTGCCGCCGCCGGCACAGGTTCAGCGCACGCAGGTCATTTGTTTCGTGTGTTGGGTCGGACTTCGCATGTCGTTCTCCAGTTCAGGTGCCCTGCCGTCGTTCGCCGGCTGCTGCGCGTTCCTCGTTGCAGTGATGCCTAACTCTAGGTCGAGCGGACTCGCCTACGGCTCGCCGCTCACCATGACGTTAGGCCCCATGCCGCCAGTCGTGGCCGCTCAGGTACTTGATAACCCGTGCGCTCACGCCGGCCAGCGTTCGCCAGTCGGTGTCCTCGTAGCTGGGCGTCGGCTCTTGTGCAGGGTCGGCCAGCGCTTCCAGTCGCCGCACCAGAGCGGCCACATCGTCGGGCGCGCAGTGGTGCGGGTACACCAGTTCGGCCATGATCCGCTGCACCGCCACCTTCGCGGGCACGCGCTCGGCCTGTTCGGCGCGCAAGGCTTGTATCGGGCTCAGGCCCGTGTACTCGCGCCCATTCGGCGCCACTAGCACCCAGGTGCCTTCCATCGGTTTCGGTGTGTCCATCTCGTTCTCCACGTTGGGGCCTAACCCGTCATTCGAGCCGACCGCTACGCGGCGGCTCAATTCCCACGTTATGCGTGTTCCTCACGCCACCAGTGAGCATTCGCCAGGCTGTGGCTGCACAGACTGGCACCTGCGCGTTTCCGAGACAGGCAATTCGCTCCATCCGCGCGGGAAGCCCATGAACCACTCGCACCAAGTCGGGTTCAGCGGGCCACCAACTGCCTGCGGGAGCACTTCGCCCTGTGATCCGCCTGTACGCTCCCAGCGACTCCGGCCAGGGTGCCGGTAGTCTCGGGCGCAGAGCGTGGGCATTTTTAGAATCGCTGTCGCCAGTCCGTCGCCGCTCGTCGGACTGGCGCCCTTCCTGTTGTAGTTGCCGTGCACGGTCAGTGTCGGCACCAACGAGCCAAAACCTGTCGCGCTGGTGGGGGGCGCCAACGTCGGCAGCTCCCAGCACTGTCCATCTGCAGTCATACCCGAGCGCGGCCAAATCACCGAGCACTCTTCCGAGTCCCCGAGTAAGGAGGGCTGGGCTGTTCTCCACGTATGCGAAGCTGGGTCGTACCTCGCCAATGATCCGCGCCATGTGGGTCCACATTCCGCTGCGCTCTCCGTCAATGCCAGCGCCTTTGCCGGCAACACTGATGTCCTGGCACGGGAACCCTCCCGAAACCACGTCAACAAGTCCGCGCCACGGTCTTCCATCAAAGGTGCACACGTCAGACCAAATCGGGAAAGGCTTGAGGCTTCCGTCGTTTTGCCGTTGTGCCAGAACTTGTGCTGCGTAGGCATCACGCTCAACGGCGCAGACGGTGCGCCAGCCCAGCATGTGGCCTGCGAGTATTCCGCCACCAGCGCCCGCGAAAAGAGCCAACTCATTCATACACATCCACGCTTCGGAACCACACGCATAACCCCTCGCTCGAACGGACGGCCTACGGCCGCCGTTCAGCTCCCACGTTGTGCCGCTTGCGATTCGCCAACCGCAGCAGCACGTCGGCATGGCACGGCTGGTTAAGTCGGCACCAGCAGGCGAGGTGCTTGCCGCGCAGAGGTTCGGGGTTTTGGCCCAGCTCGGCCAGCCTCTGGGCGGCAGCATCCAGCCCGCCAGCCGGCACGGGCATGCACGCCAGCAGGGCAATGCTGGCTTCCTCGCCGGCCAGGAATCCGAAGGCTTCCACGCACTCCGCCTGGGTGCCATCCCGCCCCGCCACGAATGGGTTGCCCCACTTCGTGGTGCGGTCCACCGCGACTGTGTTCGGCGGCATGCTCCAGCCGGTAGCGAGAGAGAGTTGAACTCGCTTCGGAGCCGCGACGTCTTCGAAGTCAAGTGCGGTCATGCTCGCTCCTTCTCGTGGCCGCCCGCCCCTGCGTGTTTCTCGGCGGCAGCAGATCGGACACCGGCCTCTGCTCGGCCCAGGCCTCGATCTCGCGCAGCAGCCAGCCGACGCGGCCGGGGCTGATCTTCCGGGGCTGGGGGGCGTCACCTTCGCGCACCAGCTTTTCCCAGCTGGATTCGCTCAGGCTGACGATCGCCGCGGCGGTCGGGCGGTCCACGTAGAGGGGACGCACCCCCGGGGGCTTGCGATTGAGTGTGCTCATGATCGTGCCAACTCCATGCCGCCTGCCTGGCACAGCTCGGCCAGGCGGTGGGTCTTGCGCTCGGCCCAGTCGGCGGCCATCTCCGCCGTGGGTTTGTCGGTCAACTTGGCCAGGGCGTCCATGTGCGCCACCCCGTCCTTGGCCAGCTGGTATTCGGGCCCGGTGAACACCGCCCGCCCGGTGCGCCCGAAGCGCCGGATCACGCCGGCCGCCAGTTCGAGCTGGGCCTTCATCTCGGGCTCCCCGGCCTGCAGCATCTCGGCCACGCGGCTCCACAGCAGGATGCTTTCGGCCCACTGCCACATGAGAAATTCGTCACCCTGGCCTTTGGCCAGGAGGTCGAGATTGACGTGGTGCACCAGAGACAGGTCGCGCACCTGGCCGGCGTCCAGCTTGGGGCGCAGGCCGCGTGGCGGAAGCGGCACGATCACTCGCCGGCGGCAGTGCTTTTTCACGCTGCGCCTCAGGCGTCGCGCCAGACGCGCGTTTCAGTCTCGTCGACCTTGCGCAGGCTCCAGCGCTGGTCAACGCCGTGGCGCTTGGCGAGCTTGCGGGCCCAGTCGAGAAAACGCTTCGCCATCGGGTGGGGCAACTTGACGGAGTTGCCCGGCGCCATCGCCTGGATGATGCTCACGTAGCTGCAGGCCCGGATCGCCGGCTTGACGACACCTGTCTCGATCACGATGGTGGCCGGGTCGATCCGTTGCCTGGGCGAGGTGGATTTCGTCGCAGGGGGCGCCGCGGTTGCCGCGCCCACGCGCGGATGCGGCAGGCCGTTCGTGGGGGTCCAGCTGCCCAGGAGGGGGCCGGCCGAGTACCCGGCGCCGTTGCGGACCAGGAACTTTCCATTGACGGCGCTCTCGAGCTTGGCGTGCACGTTCTTGTTGTCGGGCAGATCGAACTTGCGCACGATGTCGGCCCCGCTGAGCGTCTCGTCGCGGTTGCGGTGGAAGAAGGCGCAGACGCGTTCGCTGAGGCTGCCGAGCTCGGGGGTGTAGGGCATGGTGGGGGCTTTCGTTTGCATGGGTTGGTCAGTGCAGACCCAATTGAGCGAGCAGCTGGTCGAGCTGCTCGTGCAGGGCATCCGGGCTGCCGTTGTTGTCGATCACGTGCTGGCCGAGCTGCTGCGCGGCCGCCTCGCTGGCGTGCGGGCGCACGCCCGCTACCGAGCGCTCGATGCGCACCGTCACGCCACCGTGCTGCTGCACCCAGTCGGCCTCGTTGGCGAAGCGCAGGTCGCTGATGACGATGCGGTCATGGATGGGGGCATCCGGCAGGCCGAGGTTGAGCGCAGCCAAGCGCAGCCACAGATCCGGGGCCACACTTTCGCGGCCCCACTCGGTGCCCAGGGTCTGCGCCAGGTGGCGGTAGCTCACGCCCAGGCGGGGCACGGGCAGCTCCTTCAGGCCGGGCTCGAAGAGGTAGGCGTAGTCGAGCCCGGCGTCGGCAAACAAGGCCTCGAGCATGGCGCGCAGCGGGTCGGCAAAGGCGTAGCGCTCGAAGCGGTGCGCGCGGCACAGATGGTCGGCGGCCGTGTCCTTGCCGGCGCCGGCCTGGCCGGCCAGCGCGAGGATGAGGGGATCGCGGCGGATCACATCCCGCCCCACCATTGTCCGGCGCTGTACGCCGTGCTCATCAGCACGCAGCCCAGCACCAGGCCGCACACCACGCCCCAGCGCCAGCCCTGGGTGTAGCCCTGGCGCTCGCCCTTCTGGGTGCCGTTGGCAAACGCGGCGGCGATGATCTGCTCGGCCTCCAGTTTCTCGGCCACGCGCTGCGCCTCGCGGCATTCCTCGATCCGCTGGCGGATGCGGCGCTGGGCCTCGGTCTCGGCGCGGTCAGGGAAGGGGATGGGCGCCGGCGGGTGGCGGCGCTCGAGGCCGGGGGATGTGGGGTCCAGGTCCATGGGGGCTCCGATGGCAGATGAAAGACGAGGGGGTGGAGGGGCGCTCAGAGCACCAGCAGCACCGTGGCCACCGCGGCCACCAGCATCACGGCGATGGTGGTGCTGGCGTAGCGGCAGTCGGCAAAGCGCAGGTGCAGCGGGCGGGGGCGGGAGGTGGATCGCTCACGGCCGGGGGCCGGGGCGCGGAAGCTCAGCCCCAGGTGCATGGGCTCGGTGGGCTGGGGCACATCCACAGGCGGCAGCGGGGTGGCCGCAGAATCGGAGAACAGGATCACGCTGTCGCCGCCGGTGTGGCGGATCTCGACCGGGGTCAGCGTGTCGCTGAAGTGGCGGGCGCTCATGCCAGGACCTCGTCGCTGGACATGACGATGAAGCGCGCCGCGCCGCTGGCCTCGAGCTCGGCCATGCGCTGCTGGACGCGGTCTTCGGGCACGTAGTGCACGTCGGGGTGCGCGTAGAAGCAGGCGGGCGGGATGTCCGCGTCGCGCAGGTCCTCGCAGATCTGGTCGAAGGATTCGCGCCGCGCCCGGGCGGCGGTGGCGGCATCGGCCACCTCGGTCAGGTGGCCGGCGAGCTGGCGGGCTTCGTCGGGCGTGAGGTCGGCATCGAAGCGCAGGCCGCGCACCTTGGCCGAGAAGTACACGGTCTCCGAGAGCGAGGCGGACATCTCCCGCGAGACCGCGTAGGTCATGGCCTGCAGGCGCAGGTCCGGGTTCGATTCGGGGTGCAGGTCGAGATCGACCTGGAACATCGGGTTCGTCATCTCCGCCTCCATGCGCCGGGGTGGCGCGATGGGGTGAACGATACGTCAACGTATCGCCCGCGGTCAATACGCTGACGCATCAGCGTTACATTTTTTTGTGAGAAGCTGACGCGGCTTCGACTAACACGGAGGGGGAACTGTGGCGATTCGGTTCCGCAAGCGAATTCGGCTGGCCCCGGGCCTGCACGTGAATCTCTCAAAGAAGGGAATCAGCTTGTCTGTCGGCGTGCGCGGTGCGCAAATCACGGTCGGCAGGCGACGGGTGACGAAGACGCTAGGGATTCCCGGTAGCGGGTTGTCATCAACGTCGACGAGGCGCCGGGCCGCTTGCGAATCGGCTGGTGATGCGGCGCCCCAGTCGGTGAGGCAAGAGCCGGCACACGTGCCGAACGCAGCGCGTGGGAGGCTCTACCTCGCGGTCATCGTCGCCCTGGTCGGGCTTGGCGTCTACTCGTGTTGGTCAGCGCCGTAACACGGATGCGAGTCCGACCCAGCCCGTTGGGCGGCAAAGTCAGCACCGGGGCTTGACGGCCTCCGCCATGGAGCGGCCTGCTGCCAACAGCGCGGCGCGTTCGGGTTCGGGGAGCGTGTACATGATGCGGCTGAGTTCTGCCGCGACACCTCTGGCTCCTATGGGGACTTCACCCAGCAACTCGCTCAAAGTCACATCGAGGACGCGGGCAAGGGAGACGAAGTTCGCCACTTCCATGGTCTTGCTCTGGCCAGCCAGATAGCGTGACAGGGTGGGCTGAGGGATGCCCGCTGCAGACGCGAGAGCGCGCACGCTGGTGTAGCCCTGCTGGGAGCGCAGAGCTTCGATGATCTCTCGCGGATCGGCGCTGGAGAACGGCCCATGCATAGGCGCATTCTCGGGCGCCTGATTGCGGGGGTGATGCATTGATGTATCATCGACCATCATGCTTCAACGTATCGACTTCGCTGCCCTTGCGAGGCAGGTCCTGGCGCAAGGCCATACGACCACCAGCCTGGGCAAGCAGATTGGCGTGACGCAACCGTCTGCGTCGCGTATCGCCAGCGGAAAGACGAAGGCGATCTCGGCCGATGTGGCGATGAGGCTGATCTACGCGGTTGGTGGCCGAATTGAGTTGCCGTTGAGTCAGGCCGTGGGGGCGGGGATCACGGTGGCTGATGTGGAATCGCATGCCACCAAGGTAGCCGCGCCGGCCGCCCACAGCCCCACTCCGAAGGGTGAACCGGCCACTGCGCCTGTGGGGGGCGCCGCATGAGGCCGCGCGGCGAGATCCGCCGCGCGCTGGGGCAGGCGGCCTGGGAGGCGGCCGTGGACCACGCGGTGCGGGGCGCCCGCGCCCCCACCTTCCGTGATCTGGCGCGCCGGGCCTGCGTGGGTTTCGGCGCGGCCCGCCAGACGGTGAAGGACATGGCCCGTGCCGGGGAGTTGCAGCGCGTGGGTCAGGCCCGCGTGGAGGGCAGCCGCCGGCCGATGACGACGTATCTGCCGGCGAGCCCACCGGAGCCGGCCGCGCGCCAGGCGCCGGATCTGGGCTCGTTGCTGCGCACCTGGGGCCGCTGAGCCCGTACCACCACCACACAGGGCTTGCCGATGATCCGATGGGGATTGGGGGGGGGCGACTCCCTCTTGAGGATGTCTGACCTGCGCGTTTTTAAGCCGGGGGTGGCGCATGCGGGTTGATGCCGCTGACCTGGGCGCGCAGTTGAGCGCGGTGCCGCAGGCGATGCGCGATCGGCCGCAGTGGCTGTTGTGGCGTTATGTGGCGGGCGAGCCGGGCAAGAAGCCGCGCAAGATGCCGTTCTACGTGTCGGGCCGCCAGCGGGTGGGCGCGCAGGGCAGTGAGGCGGATCGTGCGGCGCTGACGAGCTTCGACATCGCGTTGACGCACTTGGCCCGCGGCCATCATGAGGGGCTGGGCTTCGCGTTTCTGCCCGGCGATGGCCTGATCGGGATCGACATCGATGGCGCGATCGACCCGGGCTCGGGCGAGGTGGCGCCGCGGTGCCAGGCGATCGTCGATGCCTGCGGCAGCTACACCGAGCTGAGCCCGAGCGGGCGCGGCGTGCACATCATCGTCGAGGGTGAGTCGGCCACGTTCAAGGACAATTCGATCGGCCTGGAGGTGTACTGCGGCCGGCAGTATTTCACGGTGACGGGGCGGCGCTGGCCCGGCGCGCCGGAGCAGGTGGGGCCCATCGATCCGGCGGTGCTGCGGCGGCTGCGGGCGACGGTGGACCGGGCGCGGCACACGCCGAGCGCGGCTTCGGGCGCGGTGTACGCGCCGGCCACGGGGCAGGATCTGCTGCGGCGCCTGGAGGGCGCGCTGCAGCATCTGTCGCCCGACATGGGCCACGATGACTGGGTGATCGTGGGCATGGCGCTGAAGCACGCGCTGGGGGAGGGCGGCCTGTCGCTGTGGGACTACTGGAGCAGCAAGGGCACGAAGTACGCCGGCGCGGATTCGCTGCGCACGAAGTGGGCCAGTTTCAAGGGCGCATCGGCACGCGGGAGCGCGACCGAGGCGACGATTTTCAAGCTGGCGATGGATGGCGGATGGAAGCCGCCGAAGAGCATGAAGGGCCCGAAGCGCCCGATTTTCGGCAGGCCGGAGCCACCCGATGAGGAGCGATCTACCCCTTTGCCGGGCTCCGCGGGGGATGGTGGCGGGCGCGCGGATGATCCGCCGCCTGACGATGATGATGAGCGTGGCGAGCCCGGATGGCGCAAGCTGCTGCTGAAGACGTCGGACGGGGCGAAGCGGGACTGTCGGGAGAACGTGTTCGTGTTCCTGACCGAGCACCCACGCCTGAAGGGGCTGGTGGCGTTCGACGAGTTTTCGTACCGGGTGGTGAAGCTGAAGCCGCCGCCGTGGGCGAGCACGCCCGGGGAGTGGACGACGGCGGACGATTACGAGCTGGGGCTGTGGCTGGCCCAGACGAAGGGCATACGGCTGGCGATCAAGAGCGAGGGGACGCTGGCGGCCGGGGTGGCGATGGCGGCCTTCCGCGCGAAGTTCCACCCGGTGCGCGATTACCTGGGCGGGTTGGTGTGGGATGGGGTGGACCGGCTGCGCCATTGGCTGCACGAGTGCCTGGGGGCGGCGGATACGCCGTATCACCGCCTGGTGGGGCGTTGGTTCGTGCTGGGCATGGTGAACCGGGTGCTGAACCCGGGCTGCCAGATGGACAACATGCTGGTGCTCGAGGGCGCGCAGGGCAAGATGAAGTCGTCGGCGCTGCGGGCCTTGGCGGGCGCGTGGTTTGCCGATACGCCGATCCACATCGGCGACAAGGACGCGCTGCTGAATCTGGCCGGGGTCTGGCTGTACGAGGTGGCGGAGCTGGACAGTTTCAACAAGGCCGAGGTGACGGCCGTGAAGCAATACGTCAGCTCGCGTGTCGACCGGGTGCGTGAGCCGTACAGCCGGCGGCCGAGCGACCGCTCGCGCAGCTGTGTGTTGGCCGGGACCACGAATCAGCACGAGTATTTCAAGGATTCGACGGGTTCGCGGCGCTTCTGGCCGGTGGCCTGCGACGGCGAGATCGATATCGGCAAGCTGCTCGAGTGGCGCGACCAGTTGTTCGCGCAGGCGGTGGCCGAGCTGGCCGCCGGCGAGCGCTATCACCCGACGCGCGATGAGGTGGAGCAGTTCATCCTGCCGGAGCAGGAGAGCCGCGAGATCACCGACCCGTGGTATGAGCGGATCGCGCTCTGGCTCGACAGCCCCGACCAGGAGCTGACGACGTCGTACACGAGCTCGCAGATCCTGACCGGGGCGCTGCATGTGCCGGCGGACCGGATCGACGGTGCGCGGCAGATGGCTACGCGGGTGGGCATCGTGATGCGCAAGCTAGGGTGGGCCAAGGTGCGGGATGCGGCCGGGGCGCGCCTGTGGCGCTATGTGCGGCCCAGGGCGGATGCAGCGGTGGGTGGGAGCGAGGCGATGTAGGCACAGGCGGTTCAGGCCGGTGCTGCATGGTCGGCGGACGAGTGGGAGGCCCCGAATGAGGGTTGATCTCAGCGGTCCGTCCAACCTCGTCCAACACCCTGTTTCTGAGGTTGGACGGCCGGAAAGCGAGCATTGGCGCGGGTTCGTCCAACCGTCCAACCTTTTCTGGCGTTCCCTCGCGTGTGTGCGTGCACCTGCGCGAGGGCGCGGGGGCGCCCGCACGCCCTCGCGCGCACGCGGGCGCACACCCCACACCCCTGTACAGGTTGGACGGTTGGACGGAGTGAGTATTGGCGCGGGTTTGCGGCCGTCCAACCCGTCGTCCAATCCTGTGTGTGTTGGACGGATCGGGAGGGTTGCATGAACGCAGCGAAGTCGATGGCGGCGGGGCAGAGCGCGAAGCCCAGCCCGAGGGACGTGATGCCGAACGTGGCCCGTCTGGTGGAGCAGGCGCGTGTGCGCTGGGGGGCGGACCACGTGAAGGAGTGCATCACGCGCGGCATGCGCGGGGAGCCAGGGTGGTTCTATGCGTTCGAGAATGGCATGGTGCAGGGGGAGCCCTTCACGGCGGACGCGGTGACGATGCAGGCCCTTCAGCTGGCGGTGGCGCTGGGTGGCCGGTACGCCATGGTGATGCGCCCGCCGGCGCAGGAGGTGTCTGATGGCGCGCATTGAGGAGATCGAGCGGCGGCTGTTGAATTGGGCGCGCTGGCGCATCGGTTCACGCAGCGGCGGCCTGGGGTATGCCACGCTCGATCTGGACGCCCAGGGCGGCCGTGACGGGTATCGCGAGGCGGTGATCCCCACCGTGGACTGCGAGGCCGAGGAAACGGGCCGCGCGGTGATGGCGCTCGAGAGCCATCTGCGGGCGACGGTGGAATGCGTGTACCTCGCGCCGGGGCCGATGAAGCGCAAGGTGGCCCGCCTGTGCGTGAGCGAGGCGACGATGAAAGCGCGCATCTGGGATGCGCACCGGCGGATGTCGGCCTGGTTCGCGGATCGCCAGCAGATCGCCCGGCAGGAGCGCGAACGGGTCGAGCGTCTGGGGCGGCAGGCGGCGCCAGGGGGGCGCTGAAGGGGGTTTTCCCCTTTATCCTTTTCCCCTACATTTCAGGCACGCTGCGCAAGAGTCACGACAAGGTGGCGATTGCAGGCCACGCCCGACGGACCCCATCCCGCCGGGCGTTTTCTTTTGCGCGGAGCCGGGAGCGGGCATGAGGCTTGACCTGTCGAGCAACATCGCCGAGGTGTTGGGCTTCACGGATCGGCTGAATCGGCAGTACCCCTTCGCAGTGGCCAAGGCGTTGACGGACACGGCCCGCGCAGTGCACAGGCTGATGCCGGCCGAGGCCGAGCGTGATCTTGACAATCCGACGCCGTACACCAAGGCGGGGTTCTTCTTCACCCCCGCGCGCAAGGACACCTTGGAAGCGGTGGTGGGGGTGAAGGATCGGCAGGCCGAGTATCTGTTCTACCAGGTCGAGGGTGGCAGCAGGGCGCCGAAGAAGAAGGCGCTGCGGCTCCCTTCGGTGGTGCAGCTCAACCCCTACGGCAACGTGCCCGCCGGGCTGATCCGCCAACTGGTGGCCAGGGCGCAGGCTGGCAAGCGGTCGACCAGGACGCAGGCCAGGCGCTTCGGCGTCAGCCAGTCGCTCGACCTGTTCTATGGCGAGCCCGGTGACGGCCGCCCGGCGGGGATCTACAAACGCGTGGCGCTCAGCGCAACCCGTCATCAGCTGGTGCCGGTCATCGTGTTCCCGAAGCAGAGCGCGAAGTACGAGAAGCGCTTCGACTTCCACGATGTCGCTCGCCGAACTGCGCTACGAGAGTTCGGCCCCGCCCTCGAGCGATCCTGGAAGCAGGCGCTCGCCACCGCGAGGTGAATAGGTACTCCCACCGCCCACCCCACGCGGGTCATTCTTGAG
>Ga0075464_10001237_pt1 | contig 11517 bp, 12 predicted proteins | sample DEB19_08_DNA_5_FD_75068 | JGI IMG/M metagenome (GOLD analysis project Ga0075464, IMG submission 75068) | Aqueous microbial communities from the Delaware River and Bay under freshwater to marine salinity gradient to study organic matter... | ecosystem: Environmental > Aquatic > Marine > Coastal ...
TAGTTGCTATTCTCAAAGGTAAAGTTTACAGCGGCTACCTGTTTATCAGGGTCTACAAGAGTATTCTTTGTAGAGATAGTGCAGCTAGAAGTAAAGTCCCCTCTAGTTACAGCAGATAGAAGGCCGCCGCCATCAATGGTGTAATCGGTAATATCCTTAAAGGACGTAGCTCCAGTTCCTGCTCCAGCAGTCAGCCTTAAAGGTAAAGAGCCTCTGAAGAGTACTAATTCCCTATCCCACCCCCTGCAAGCGTACCTTAACTTCTGAGCACCAGAATTATTAATCTCGTGCCTGAAGAACCCAGAGTTTTTAATATCAAGTTCTATGATTGCTTTATAATCAAAGGGGCCAGCACTGTATATTACAGCTGGGTAGGAAGTAGAGGTTGCTATTTTAGCAGAACCTGCTCCTATAAGGAAGTACACCTTATTGTCTACGTCGTCGTGTACAGCATTAACACATACTGAGTTAATAGTCCTAGACCTTACTACTGGCAGAGCTTCTATACTAGTAATACCTTTTGGTATTGTACTAAACAGGGCTACTAGGTAATCGCCTATCACACCCTCTGTAATACTGCTAGCTGCCAAGGAACGGGACTGGTCATTAGCTGCAATAGCATTTATACCACGACTAGTTACGTACAGCAACATATCATTAGCTACTACACAGCCCCCTCCAGTGATACACCCCTCGTCAGTAATCTTATACAGATTAAAGGCGTTGCCCTGAAAGACCTGCCCATTAAATCCTGTAATAGCCCATACGCCATTAGATGCGAAGACTACAACACCGTCCTTAAATGGAACTAGTCTATTTATATCCTTAGCCCCTTCTATCTTAATCATACCACCATCAATGGCAGTAGGCTGATTTAGGAACTCGCCTGTTGGGTCGTTGTAGGCGTAGCACTTACCACAATCCTCTCCCATAAAGGAGGAGGAAGATACTAGCTGAGTGTATGCTACATACTGCCCCATCTCTACCCCGCAGAAGCCAGAGTACCATATACGAGAGCCGTAAGCACACGTAGCTGATGGATTAGTACTCTTCTCAACTTCTACAGCCTTTAACAGGCTTCCAGTAGGAGCAGAGCTAGTATTAAAGTATATCTTGTTTAGGTCTGCTGGAGTAAATACACCAGTAGCATTCTTGCCCTTCCAAGGAACCATAGCCTTAGAAGGCCACTTCGTACCAGTAGCGGCTTTATAAGAGGCTAGGTCAGCAGTAGTCCACCCTCTATTAAACAGGTTGGCCTCCAGTTGTGCATTTACAACAGAGGCTAGTGGCTGCTCATTTACATCCACTCCGTCTGGAACATCAGCATACTCCCTGTACTTGACCTGAAATGTCTGAAAGCGTACAGCTCCATCTTTGCTTAACCATAATACGGTGGGGGTATTCCACGCCCCAGTAATAACTAGAAAGTTCTTAGAGGCCGCAAACTGGTACAAGGAAGACCTATCTACCATACCCACCGGAAGCGCAGGCGCTGGTGCTGGGTACGTGTATGTAACCTTCATAATATATGAGTCTGCGCCTGACGCAAACTTGTATGTAGTGCTAATTACTGCTGGAGGGCCAATAACTAGGCTGTTGGTAATTGCACTAGTATCAATTTCTGCCTTACTAAAGAACTCGCCCCTAGTAGAGGCAACTGGTGGTGCTCCAGTTGGAACCTCCTTCGTAAAGGCAGTAACTAGGGTTCTATTTGGGGTAATGGATAGTGCGCCCTGTACCGAGGTAAGGGCAGCTCCATCTACATACACTATACCAGAACGAACCTCCACTAGCTTACGAGCGCCCGGAGCTGGTTCCCAGAAATAGGCTGCATCCACTGATACACCATTTATAGCAGTAGCTAAAGCTTTATCAGTGTTAAATCCAGCACGCCTAGCTACAACCCCGTCAGGAGCTACAGTAAGGTTTACAGCATCCTCTGCTGTGTTAGGCGGGTACTCCACAAAGTTAGTATCACTTACAATACCTTTACTTATTCCCCGTACCGGAGTAGTTAAGATTACGTTCTTCATCAGGGATATTCTTCCGCTTGTAGTAATTAGCTAGAGCAACTCTAGCAATGTGTAGGGAGGTAAACATCCCCTCCAACTCTCGTGGAAGAGCCCCACCGTTCCAGTGCCGTAGTATGAAGGTACGCCCTTGTGGGATAATCTCATACTTAGCTATATAGTTTGTAACTTCGCCTGTGTAGTCGTCCACAATGGACGTATCTACAATCTTCTCATCGGCGACGACCGAATCCTTTTTTACTCTTGCCATCGTGTCTAATTTCCTTAGTCTTCTGTAACGCCCTGTGCATAAGAGCCCGCTTACTTGTGGTAACCTTCTCGTCCTGCTTATGCAAGTCCATACAGGCTTCTGCAGCCTCGTACACTAGCAAAGGGAATAGCTGTGGAGGCATGTCTGGGATGAAGGTGTCTGCCTCTGTCCACGCCGGAGTTACTACAGCTAGTACCTGTGTCTTATTCTTGTCGAGGCCGTTGTAGTCTTTTAAGTAGTTGTATGAATCAACCACTATGTTCTTGTTATCAAAAGAAGTCCAGTAGTGCGGGTCTTTATCCGCGTAGAAAGGAACCTCTATATTCTCGTATATAGTGTTATCGTAGAAGCAGTTACTCCTCGTCGTATCATACGACTGCACTACCTCTAGAAATGAATTGGGGTCTAGGTATTCTAGAACATCCATGTGTAGCCTTTCACCTGCAATACTAGTTTGGTACTTGAGGTGTTTAATCTCAGAAACATCCTCTGGAATCTGTACTACACTAGGGGAGGCAGTATTCTCATAAATAGCGTAGCCAGCTGGAGCGTATGAGGCTCCAATATACAAAGTAAGTATCTGGTTAACAGGAAGCACGCCTGACTGTACCTGTACTACATAGCCGCCACGAAAGTTAGGAAGCTTTATAGTGGGTGTAAATACTTCTGCATTTAGTGTAACTGTTAGAGCCCCAGTAACCTGATTAAAGGCTATAAATAAGGAATCTCCAGTTGTAGGGGTTGTTACTTTCAGTGTTTCTGTAATATTGGTGTTATCCTTTATAGATAGTCCAGAACCCCCGGCCTTAACTGACACCTCTAAGAAGTTAGAATTATCAGTAGCTACTAGTCGTAGTGTGTACCCAGTATCAGGGCCTGTACCAACAGATGTAGCCCCTAGTCCCACTACTGCAGACGCTGCTCTACTAACAGAGGAGGTCGTTACTTCTGTATAAAAAGCAGGAATTGATATTACATTCCCTGCCACTGTACCGCTACCGTTAGTTACGTTTAGCACTACAGGGGATATTGCTTTTGATAGTACCTTTGGCTTCTGGAGGTGTGCCCACTCCTGTCGTGCCATAAGGTGCATGTAAGTGTTACGTATTTCCCTATGAATCATCTGGGATTCTAGGGTATCGTTTATAGACGAAACTAAGTCACTCTCCATCATTTCGAGAATGTCTTTCGTCATTTGAAGAAGTGTCTTTCGTTCCATACAAAACAACCCAACTATAAATTAGATAAAAAAATAGGGGGCAGGGCAATATACCCCACCCCCTAAATGACTAGCTACTAGCGCATTGCACGCTAGCTATTCTTTTTTTTTGTATTACGCCTTCGGAGCAGGCGCTTGCTTGATATAGCGGATAACAATTTCTGCATAACCTGCAGTAAATGTACCAACTGCTACAACTCCTACCGTAGCATCCTCAGTAATGGCGATGCCAATACTGCCGCCAGTACCAATCAGGGATTTACCAGCACCAAGATTGGCCGTAACTAGAGAGGCTGCCGTATGGAAGGCATCTGCAATAAGAGCAGTACCATTCGACTTTTTATACGTACCAACAGCAAGGCTAGTACCCCCAGTAAAGGCGGTAATAACATTAATGGTGGAGCCTACGATTGTGGCATTGGCCGGAATTACCGGAGCCTTTGGAGAGTTGCCAGCAATCAAATCATTATAGCGGATACGTACAACTTCCTCTACAATGTTACCTGCGGTAACTACCTGACCACCGTACTTACCATCAGTACGCCGAGGGCCAAAGTGGGCTGTTACGCCACGAACTGCTTGAGTTTCAAAACCCATATTATATAACTCCTATCAATACACTGTGTTGTCGGTGAGTACGATGCCAATTGTATCCACACGTTGTGGGCCAATGCCCCAACGAGCAGTAACGTCGTATTCATCGCGCTTGAGGTCTTTGTTACGGCCCCCTTCTGTTTTAGGCATCTGCCGCCACGCAGCCATGATAGGCTTAGTGTTGTCATCAGAGATACTCATAAACACGTTAGCTACGCCGTTAGTAACTGCTCGTGCAGAGATAGTCTCGGAGATGCCAGCAGCCAGACGATTAGAAGTCCAGATTTGGAACCCAAAGATATCAGCAACGAACTGATGGTCACGAGCAAAGCCTGAACGTACCAAGCCCTCGAAGAAGGGGTTGTTCTTGAAAGCCTCACCAGATACCTGACCATTCAACGTACGAGCTACGCGAGGCGATACAAGGGCGATACGGCCACCAACAGGGACGTTGGCAAGGTCGAATGCCAGCTGCATATCAGCGAAGTCGTCAAGGGTAATGACGTTGTTAGTGCCACTGGCTACCCAGCGGTGCTTAAAGCCATTGACTGCGTTGGTAGAGGCAGCGGTCTGTGAGGCATTACATGCGGAGAAGAAGCGAGTTTCAAAGTTCTCCTGAATCGCACGAGTTGCTTCCACAGCACGCATAGCGTGGAGCTGCTCAATCTGTGTACCATCCTGACGAAGAATGTCAGTAATGTACCAAGCATCACCAACGTAATCCGTGATGGTCAGCTGGACTGTGCCAGTGTCAATTGGATTGTAGATGATAGGGCTATTTTCCTGAACATCTTGAATGGTGGCAGTACCAACAGTCTTGATGTTAAGGGTAGTACCAGACTGGAAATCCGATACGTTACGGTAGAACTGCTGGGGCAGCATTCCATCATTGAGATTCTCAAGGATGAACTTGGAGTACTGCTGGGCTTCAATAAACGGGGTTGTATTGCCTGTGGTTTGCATAATTAAATGTTCCTAATTGTTGAAAATGTATTACGACTCGACGGTAGCTGCGGCACTACGCCACGCCTGCATCATCTCCCCTGTAGTAGCTCCATACATTACGGCTGGCTTGCCCGTGGGGGCCGCCTGCTGGAATTGAGAGGTATTAACAGAGGATTCTGTAGGAGCGCCTGTTGGAGCAGCCTTTTGTTTCTTGAGGCCGAATAGCTCAATAAAGACATTAGGGTTGGTAGCAGCCTGTTGTTTGGCCCACTCAATACTAACACCAATATCTTTACAGCGCGTGTCGATATGCTGATTAAGCTTCTCGCCATACTGCTGTCGTCCAATCTCAAGAACGGATTGTAAGTTGGACTTGTACACCAGAGCCTGCTGGTCGCGCTCCAAATCTTCCCGCGTTACGAAACCCTGCTTACGCAGCTCGTCTGGAGAGATTGATGGAGGTTGTACAGGAGGTACATGGTCATCACTGTTCAACTCTTGTGCGCGTAGCAGTAATTCTAGCTTCTGGGTTACAGTATCAAGCAACTGCCTGTCTGAGGCTCGTTCTTGTTTAAGCGTACCAATGAATGCTTGTGAATCGTCTAAGCGCTTTTGTAGCACACTAATTTCAGGTGCTACGGTTGCCGGTGGGAGCTGATTGTCGTCGAGCTTTACAGGCGGTGTCCCGTTGTCTACGGGATCAAAAACTTGTTCTGTCATTGTTAATCTCTTTTTAGTACAACTATTTTAAGGTTTTTTAAGGCTCTGCGGAAACCTACAGAGTCTGCTTGCAGATAAGGCCACGAGGCCATCTCGTACTTGTTGTGGGCTATAGCTTCAGCCTCATGTGCGGTAAGTGCTTTATCTATGTAAGTAGACAGCGCCTTAAGCACTGCCTGTGTAGCCTCCGTATGATAAGCCTCATCTAGGGACTGCCTATCCGCCTCTGGCACCGCCAGCCTTAGCTGAGTAGGCGCTTGCGGCTTCGAGGATGTTTTGTTCTGCATTAGCTACTTGTCCTTGTTCTCTATTGGCCATCTGTAGGGCTGCTTGCTGCTGTTGAACAGACTGCTGTGCAATAGCTGTTTTCTGAGCACCCTCTGCTTGTTCACGTATACGGCCCCAAGGCTCAAGTACCCCTAGGTCTTTAATATCAAGTAGTTCAACCCACGCTTCCGCCATTTTTATAGACGGGAAGTGCGTAGCTAGCATCTGGTCTGATTGCGTAGCCTGTGCAAGGCCCTGTAGATTCTGCGCCAGCTGTTGCTTGCGTAGATATCCTCGTGCCCCTGTAGGGATTAACTTACCAAAGATATTAAGGTCTTCTGGAAGTATCTCTTCAAACAGTACCACATCGTCATCAGTGTCGTAGATGCGGATAAGGTCTGCTTTATTAAGAAATGCCTTAGCTTGTTCCAGTTCAGCATTGTATACACGCTCAAGGAACTCTTCCTCAAAATAGTGTAGACGGTGCTGGAAGATTCGCCCAGAGGCTTGTAGCATGGAGTTGACTTCAAAGGCTGTCTTTTCGCCGGGACTTCTAAACCCAGCTACTTCTTTAGGACTGCCTACAAACTCTTCCATCTGCTGCATCTTAGACGCAATCTGCATATCTGCTTGTAAAACTGTAGTATCAGGGGATAGATTAGCTACGCTACCATCTCCTGTAGGTATTCTATATGTACCACCCGGTGTTCCGGGAATTACACCATCCTCTTGTACGTCGCCTACAACAACTCGTGTAGGTAGGAGCATCTGGTCAAAGGCATCTGCCCGACTATTCTCCAAATGGTTGATAAGGTACTGAGCACCTATAAGATTATCAAGAGGGCCCATACCCCACAGGTTATTAGGACGCAAACGCCAACCACAATGAAAAATATGCGGAAAACCTGACCAAGTACCCACTGGCTCTTTTCTAATAATGTACTTGCGATCGACCACTGTAATGATATGGTTCTTGAGTAGCGTTCCTGTTTCTTGGTCAAATATGTCGCCATACATCTCCAGAACTTCTACGTTACCAGACTGGAAGTAGCTAGTAGCAGAGCCGAAGCCTGCGATGCCTACATCCAAATACTTATCAATATCAGAGGAGTCCATAGTGGCAATTGCCTTACGGCACTTAATCCACTTCTTAACTCCCTTCGCGTAGTAACCGCCCTCGCTAGGATTCTCCTCTACGTCTCGGAGGATTTCTCCAAGGGTCTTAACGGTACGGATAATCTTTGGGCTCTTCTCAAAGGAAGTAGCAAAAGGATTAAACACAATATCATAAGGGCTAATGACTCTAATCTTTGGCCCTGAGTACGCAAGTTGGGGGATACCCGATATGGTACTTGATTCGTTTACGTAGTAGACCTGTGCAAAGCAGTTACCATATAATAGCAAATCATTGACAATCTGATATAGCGTGGTTCTAAACTTGGATAGACGGTGCTTAGTTTTAATGTAAGCTTCAACCTTAGCCCTCTTTTCTTTGATAACAGCATCTTGGCTGAAACCAAAGAACTGCACAACATCGTCGTGCGGCATAAGCGCAGACATATAGTTGGCAGCTAGGTTATCATAAATCTGTGTAATCTTTGGAAGGTGCGTGCTGTGCGACCAGCCCCCACTACCGTCCTGCCCACCAACGCCTTCGTTGCTAGTATCCTTAGTAGATGTAGCATATACGTAGGAAGTAGTTTCCTTCCAACGAGCTTTAACGTCTGCACGACTAGTATCCCAATTCATCCATAGTGTAGCAATCTCGCGCGCTAGGGAGTCGTCGTTAGTTACTTGCCGTAAATCAATAGTATTTCCTACACTCATCTACGTATACCACCAAATCTTGAATGTGTCCTTAGCGGGACTACGTTACCACCAGTATTGGTACGCGCTGCCGGAACCACAGAAATTTCTACGGCGGTACACAGCGCATCTTTTAAGTCATCGTGCTTTGGGCGTTCTAGCATAATTTCTTCTTCAAGAGCTGTAATGAGACCTCCTTTAGGATGCCACACATCGCCATTGTTGTATCTTGGTTCCAGAGTGGTTGCTATTCGCTCAGCCTTCTTTAAGTCGTGGGTAACTTTATTCTTACCCTCAACACAGATGCTATCACCATTCTGGCGTATGTACTTCTTAACTTCCTGCTCTACAAACTTACCACCTGCGTTAGTCTCAATCCGTATCTTACGGAAAGCCCACTTGGCGTGTAAGCGTCTAATTGCTTCGTAGTAAACCAAGAAATCACTTGTCTTAAAACGGTCTAGCTCAAGTACATATATGAAGCCCTCTGAATCAATTCCTATAACAGCAATAGCTGTATAGTCACTGGAGTTGCCGACAGTCCAAGCAACGTCCATAGCAGCAAAAATAAGAAGGCGCTTTCCTTTGAAGTGCCACGCTCCTTGAATGACTGTGAGGTACTTCTCATCGTAATACTGGAACTTTTCTCTTCCTACGCGATTAGCTGTAGGGTCGTTGGTTTTGTTATAATACTGAGCGAAGAAGTGGGCTTTGTTTTTATACTTAGCCTTAACCTCTGCAAGAATTTTTAGGTTAAAACCATACCATTCTTTAGAGGTAGGATGCTGTTCTCTTGGCCATAAGAAGCGGCCATCTGTTTCAACCTCTGCATCGTATACTTCCCACACCTTATAGGTGCCGGTCATATCCCCTTCTTCGTTATAATCTTCTGCCTCTTCTTCCCGCATTTTATGGTAAATATCATCAGGGTGGTACAGTGTACCAACAGCCTTAGATATACCTCCGGGGTTAAGCACAGAAGAGAACATAGAGTATGTTAGCTCTACGTCCTCTCGTCCTACTCCTGTGTAGGCGTTATCTGGAACAACCATATCATCAAAGATGAGTACGTCGCTATGAAGCCCTGTGGTATTAGCACCAAGGGAAGTAGCGAGGACGGTATAGTCTCGTTCCATTACAGCACGTCGCGCAGGATGGTCAACGATAATTTCGCTGGCTGCCCACTTACGGCGTTTACCCTCTTCAGGGTGTATCATCTCAGGCCAGTAACGGCGATACTGGGGGCTCTCAAGTACCTGCTTAATTGCAGAGAGCTGTAGAATTGCCAGCCTCTCTGTAGCAGAGACGTAAATGATAGTTACCGCAGGATTCTTTGTAATCCACCACGCCGCCCACATAGCAGCAATGTGTGATTTCATGTGACCACGAGGCAGTAGAACAAGTTGGTTATTACCAGCTAGCGGATTGGTCATCCACCGCATAACATCTTCGTGGCACTGTCCATACACACGATGAGGGTTAATTAGCCTACAGAAGAATACAAAATCCTCTATGGCTTTATCTTTAATCTGCTGCTTTTGGTCGTTTATTTTCATGGTACTAGCTTGAGTAGCTGCGCGTCCTTCTGAACTGCTTGGTCTTCCGAGTCCATCTGGGCAGATACTTCGTCAGCCTCCTTTTTCTTCTTTTCTGCGGTTTTAGGGATTGGGGCTTTCTCTGTAAGCAGGGCCTTTGCTGCTGCTACATTCCCTCCCTTAGCCATAGATAAGAGTAATTCTCTTACGTACGATTGGTCTTGCTGTTCTTTGTACTCCCGCCATTTATCTAGACCTAAAATATAATGACCGTTTGAATCCCGCAGCGTAGGGGTATGGAACCACCGTGTCGCCAACAGTGCGTCCCAATGACGAATACCACCTACTAGTTTACGCGCTGCATCATACTCAGTAAGACAGGTCATGTATATACGCCAAAACGATGGCAGACCATGCTTAGTGTCTTCTGCTAGCGTGTACAGCGGTGTCATTCCGCTGGCTTTCGTTCTGTAATCAAACGTCTCGTGAAACAGAGACCTTGTACGCATTCTACCAACAGAGTCCCGTAGGACACTTTCATCTGCGTCTGCAGCTAGAAAACCTTGGTAATTTTCATAATCTATCTTATCCATATTCTATCCTATTTACACAAATCTTTAATCGTTTTGATATAGACCTGTGCATCACGTAAACCACCTAGGTATTTATCAGCCTCTGCGGTTAGCGAAATAATATCTTCTCCAGCCTGCTCAGAAATGATTCCTCCGGGAGCTGCTGGGACACCGACGCTGGTGTTGGGGGCATTACCTTCGGAGGAGATATACACTGTCTTGAGGCGCACCCGTTCAGCATTGTAGCGAGCAAGAAGATTGCTATACTCAGCAGTACGCTCTTTTTCACGCTTACTAGATTCTGCATTAAGCTTCTCCACCAAAGCACTAGCTGTAACAGCCCTTTCATTTGAATCAATAATAGCAGCCTGCATAGCAGCCGCAGTATTTAGTTGTTCTGTCTTCCATTCTAGCCTAACCTTTTGCGTATTGACCTTCTCAAAACGAAGGCCCATGTAAAAGGCTATAAGGCAAGTTAGTACGAGAGCTGCTACCCTCATATCAATGCCGGAAAGGGTACTTAGTATATTAGCTTTCTTTAACTGGAGCATTTTTACTTACCGTAACTAGGGGTAGAGACCCCTGACCTACGGCTAAGGGTAACTCCACTTCTGAGGGCCATCTAAACCCCTCAAACACTCTTGGGTCAAAAGTAGCATAGCTGACTGCATCTCCTTGGTTTCCACCAAGGCCAACTAACATGCCTTCCTTTGTTCTGCCTACAATAATGGTAACGTGGCCGCCACCTACTCTGGACTTAATACCTACTGCCCCAAAGCACACTGGTACTTCCTGCCCCCACTTAAGCCAAGCCTTAGCCTGCATATACAGAGGCGGAATCTTCATGCCCATTTCGTGGAATACGGCACCAACAAAGACCCCACACCAAGGGGTCTCATCATCTGCCCACCACGCCTTAAGAACCTTAAGCCACCCAGCAATAACTGGGCTAGTCTTAGGCCCTCGTAATTCTTTAACACCTAAGTACTTAGTTGCATGGATAACCCATCGTAGGCTGCCAGCGCTGCTCTCTTTACTCATCTGTGTCCTGTTCCTTAGCCCAACGGACTTTAACTATTTGTAGCATAGTCTTGCGGAATACAGCTAGACCAACATAGGCCAGTACGCCGCCAAACACAAAGGCCCATGCCTCTGAGATTCCAAGACCCCTAGCACTTAGTCCTGCCATTAGGGTGAGCATTCCACTCATTAGCCCTTCTAGCATAACCCTAGTCCACGTCGTCTCTTTATCGTCGTATACTACTCTTAAAACAGCCAGTGCCATAGACATAAGTGCCGCCTGCGCTACAGGAGAACTGGCTAGCCCTTCTATCCACTTACTTAGGTTATCGTTCATCACTAGCTCGCCATATAGATTTTATAATTGTACTTATTAGAGAAGAAGGCCGTAGCGTGAACGGGTCAGAGGCTACGGCGCGGTTATTTGTCTACTTTACACCATTCAGCACTTGGTCGGTTGCCATGCCATGCTTTATTAAAACAGTGCAGCGATTCGTGGGCGATGCAATTAGGAAACACTGACCGCAGAATAAACACCTCACACGGCTCGACGCTCCAA
>Ga0075464_10001239_pt1 | contig 11491 bp, 14 predicted proteins | sample DEB19_08_DNA_5_FD_75068 | JGI IMG/M metagenome (GOLD analysis project Ga0075464, IMG submission 75068) | Aqueous microbial communities from the Delaware River and Bay under freshwater to marine salinity gradient to study organic matter... | ecosystem: Environmental > Aquatic > Marine > Coastal ...
GCAGCGACTTGTCCTTGGCTGCAACGAGGCTCAGGGTCTGCTCATCTCGCAAGGAGCGGAAGTTTTTGACTCTGAAGTCAAGCAACATAAAACCCTCTTGATAGAGTTAATAAAACTCTATTTTGCACCATTTCTTCTGAAATCGCATTTATTTTTTAACTTCACTCGAGTTTAGCAACAAAAACATCGGCCATTGAGCTGCCCAACAGCCGATTCCAGCCTACCCATTGCCTCAGTGTTGGCCAAGTCAGCCTAAGGTGGGCAAAAACCGTGTCACCAAGCCAACAACTTGACTTACAGCCAGAAGCACGCATTCATTGGTTTTTAGCCCGAACGGAGAAACCCACCATGCAAGTCATTCACCTGGGTCAAAAAGAGCTGGCCGAACGCTGGCGGATGAGTGAGGCGACATTGGAGCGCTGGCGCAGCGGCCGTGTGCTTTATCAGCGCATCGACATCGACGACTGCAAAAATTGAAACACATTTTTCATACGATAGTATGATTAATTTACTCTCACTGGTTTATCCTTTGTACATGAACTCCTTCATCCCCTCCACCCTGCGTCGACTACGCAATCAGCGGCACCTCACCTTGGACGATGTCTCGGCCATGACCAGCATGTCGCCCCAGCACTTGTCAGAAATCGAGAGCAGCAAGCGTGATCCGCGTTTGTCTTCCGTCGAGCGCATCGCCGATGCCATTGGGTTGACCCTGCTGCTGGTGCCTGAGCACATGGCGCCGGCTGTGCGCCGCTACATCGCATCGAATGGCCGGGTATTTGTGGCCACCTCAACTTCTAAGGAAGTCATCCAATGAGCACCCCTTTGACTTTCACCCTCAGCGAAGGCTTCGAAAGCTTTGATGGCGACAGTGATTCGCCCATCCAGTACGGCACTTTTTCTCGGGATTGGGCCGACGAAGAAGCCCTGGATGAATTGATGGACCGAGCGGACTCGGGCGCCATCAGCGCCAAACAAGCGCTGCTGCACGCCCAAAAGCTGCTGGCGAAGTCACCCGACAATCTCGAACTACAGAACTACTTGGCCAACCGCATGTGGGATTTGGAGATGCGCGACGAGGCCGCCGAGATTTGGGCCAAGGGATTCAAGCAGGCCTCCAAGCTGATCCCCAAGGGATTCAAAGGTCTGATTCCTTGGCTGGAAACCGACAACCGGTCGTTTTTGCGCTTGTGCCACGGCCATTTGCTGGGACTCATGCACCTGCTTGACGGCAAAGCCGCCCAGCTACTGGCCAAGAAAATGCTCATCTGGAACCCCAACGACAACACCGGCGTTCGCATGCTTATGGGCGACATCAGCCTGATGCAAGGCGACAGCAAAGCCGCACTTAAAAGCTTTTTGAAAGAAGCCGACTCGTCAACCGCGCACTGGTACCAGGCGGGGCAAATTGCGTTCAGAGATGGGGATTACGTGTCTGCCTGCACCTACATTCGGCGCGGCATCGCAGCCAACCCCTACATTGCGGAAGGGCTCACAGGCAGAACGGTTTTGACTGAGCACCTGTACTGGCACGCCAGCAGCATCTACGGCCCAGAGTGGGCAGCGGACTACTTGAATGGGCCCCAAAGCAAGGGCGTTGGCGGCTGGACACCTGAAGAAGTCGACTTTGCAGACTGGGTCTTCAATACCACCGAAGTACTCAAAGAGCGCGCCAAAGTCACGGCTTTGCACGAAGGGCTGACATATGCAGGGGCCCCTGAAGAAAGACAGTTGTACGGCCACAAAAGCCACCTGTTTTTGAACACCCTCACCCACGCACTCTCAAAAAAATTAGCCCGCAAAATCCACAATCGCTATGGCATCGAGATCTGGCCTTGGGACCGAGCGGGGTTTCAGCGCCGTTTTTAGGCAGGCTTCAGTCGCCCACTTCTTTCTGGTGCCTCACGGCCAGTATCGTGACAACATTCGAGTCGAAGCGATAACGGGCAACATAGCCGCTATCCCAAAAATCAATGATCCACTCGCGAAACTCATCAGGCATCTCATCAATGGGGCGACCGATACCTGGCTGTTGACCCAGCACCCTCACGCCTTGACATATGGCCGTCACCGCCCGTTTGGCAGGCTTAGCCACCAAAGCAGCGATGGCCATGGCGGCGGCGGTGTTGCGGGCCACGGGCTCTAGCAAGACTGTGCCTTGGACCTTAGAGGCTTGCAGGGCTTCGGCGACCAGAAACCGGTGTTCGTCTGAGGCGACGCAGATGACGTTCTTGCTCAATAAAGAGACGCGCTCCAACGTGAGCTGCAGCAAGCTCTTGTTGCCGATGAGGGGCACAAACTGCTTGGGGAAGCTCTTGCGGCTGAGCGGCCAGAGGCGCGTGCCGGAACCGCCGCAGAGGACTACCGGAATGAGCACTGGGATGGATTGCCGCGCTTCGCTCGCAATGACGGGGTTGCTAGGGACGACTGATGTCATTTTTCGGACAGTTTTTCACCGTTTTTAGTCTCAATTTCCGACTTCAACACGGCAATCTCAACTTTGAGCGCCTCGTACTCGTCCATCTTGCGTTTCGAGAAAACACTTGTCAGCGCTGCCTTTTCGGCAATCCCGCTGGGTGTCAGCAGGTAAACATAGCCAAACTTGTTTTGGTTATGGCTGAAATTTTCAATCTTGATCAAGCCCTTTGCTACCAGAGCATTTAAGCAATAGTGAATGCCGCCGAAGCTGATACCCAGCGCTTTACCCATCTCGCGCTGAGACATGTCTGGCGTGGTTTCCAAAATTCGCATCAAGCGAAAGTTGGTGTCTTCTTGAAGTTTGGCCCGACGACTGGTCATTGGATGGCGGTCCTGGTGGCTTTGCGTTGACACAACTAACAAGATCGCTACCGCAGTGCCGCTTCAAAAAATGGCACTGTATTGCTGGATAGAACCTGCTCTAAAAGGATCAAGTTTAATGCGTAAATGTGTCAAAAGCGTTACGCCACGTAAAAATAGTCGAATCGACAACCGTTGTCAGCAATTTATCTCTAAGGGCAACCAAGTTGGTTCTGCTGTTCACACCAGATAAGCAATCAAACACAGCAGACCAACGTACAGACAAACCCAGGTTGTCGCGTCAACGCTGGCGAGTCGGGCTCGAACGTTTTTGCGGAAGGCGGGTTTGACCGGCGGCTGGAATGTCGACGGTTTCTTTGGATGTCTGTTCGTCACTTCGACTGCTGACTTTATCGGGGGTACTGCCTCGCTCTTGTGGGTCACCAGTTGCATGAGGGCTTCCTGTCGCGCTTTGGCCTGAGCTAGTTCGATCATTGACATTTGAAATTTCCTTTTGTTGTTTTGATTTTTTCGATGCGGCTTCATCCGCCATGTGAGTGGCCCATGCTTTCTCGACAGCGTCGTGCCCGCCGAGCCCTTTCGCAGTGATTTCAGCCCGGCTTTTGCCTGCGCGCAGAAATGCCAAGGTGCAGCTTTCAATGAACGCATCGCTACCGGATAGCCCTCTTCAGAGCCCTGTCTACATAGGTTTACGACTGACACCGCTTCCGACAATACGAAAACCCAAGTGATTCATTAACTTAGGTTTTTTAATTTATTAGTATCATTTCTGGTGCGACCCATCAATGGGTTGCCAGGGATGCCACAAGGTTGCGAAGCCATCTGTTCCCGGGATCCATGTCTTGCCGCGCGTGCCAGTGCTGCATGAATTTCATGGGCGACAGGTCAAATGGCAATTTCACCTTTTTCAGCCGCGCTTGTTGAGTCAACACGTCTGCAACACGGTCTGGCGTCGTCATGAAGTAGTTGGTCGTGGACAGGATCGATGCAACGGATGTGTAATTTGAAAGGTTGGCCGCGAATTGACGGCGAATCCCCAAACTCTCAAGATGCTTACTCACCAAATAAAATCCACTGGTCTGGTTTCGAATAGTCAGATGCTTGACTTCTTCATACTGTTGGCGCGTGATTTCATCGCCGATGTCCAGACAGTCTTTTGAAATAAGACCGACGTAAGTTGAGTTGAAAAGCAGTTGTTGAAAAAAATGCGCTTTGATCGGGTACGAGACGCCAAGTGCAAGGTCGACAAGACCTTCAGAAAGTTCATCTTCGATATGTGAGGTGATGCTGGACACTTCTAAACGCACGCCGGGTGCGACAGTGCGAAGGCGGTCCAGGAGCAGTGGGAGCCAAAGGAGTTGCCCGAAGTCAGACATGCTCAGGTGAAAAACTCGGTCTGATGTCTCAGCGACGAAATTCAACCGAAAACCCAAGGACTCCTGCAAGCTCTCAGCAGATTTTTTGATAGACGGAAAAAGGGCCTGGGCAAAAACGGTCGGCTCCATACCCTTGGGGGTTCGGATAAAAAGTGCGTCTTGAAAATGATCCTTTAAGCGCTTCAGCGCAAGGCTTATACCCGGCTGCGACAGCTGCAAGACGGTTGAAGATTTGGACAAATTTCCGCTTTTGTAAACCTCCAGAAATACCAAAAGCAAATTTAAATCGATATTTTTCATTTTTATAACCCCCAGTTATCGTCGCTATCAGCGTCAACTCATGCGCTCTCGACCTATGCTCATCAACAATGACGTTCAGTTATTCAATGTGAAAAATTTTCGGTAAGGGTCGGTTGACAGACCCCAGCAACAAAGGCTTCAGTGATTTTTTTGGCTTATGCACTTGAGATGCTTCTGGCAGTACTTCTGTACTTGGTCGGTTGGGACCTGGTGATTTTGCCCGATGAACCCGGCAAATCATTCTTTGATTTCAAACGTTGGCCCCATGGCCGGCAGGGTTGCGAATACTTTGGGCTTGGGCTCCATGTGATCGTGTCGCCACTTCGGATGCCCCCCAAGTAACACTGCCCAACATTGTCAGCTTGACACAGCTGACTGTCGTTTTCCGTGGCTTGCGCCACCTTGCCCCAGATCACAGCCGGCCCCTCGCCAGCGCTGTCCATGCACGTCCAATCCCCATCAGACCTGAATCAGCCGCAGCCCAGAAAATGTAACGCTTCTGACAACTATGAAATTAAATGTTACAAAGGTAACACTAATATCAAAGGTTGCAAGAAAAGTTATGAAAACATTAAAAACGTGTTTTATTGCGTTTTCTATTGCCATACTCGCAGCCTGCGGCGGCGGTGGCGGTGGATCGGCTCTTGGTTCGGGGGCTGGGCCGACGAGTGGAAGCACTGACAGAGTCGAAACCTCGCCAGGTACCTCATCAACCCCGGTGTACACGGCAGCGGTTTACCCGGCCAACTGGACAACCACCGGCACAGTGACCCCGCCAAGTGTGTCCAGTGTTGTGACGACCTATCCAGATGGCTACGTCGCCACGACGCAAGATGGAACGGGCACGCAACCCTTTTTGCAAACAACGCTTGCCGGGCTGGCCACTCCCATCACAGATCCAAACGCCAATGTCTCCACCACAACGACAAATTACAACTTGACTTGGGGACAGCCTGACAAAAATGGCCCTGCATTCGCCGCGATGTTTCCCAGGAGTGCGTCTGTGCAAGCCGGAGTTTTGCACCTCATGGGGCTCAGCATCACAAGCTATAGCTCCTCAACCGTCGGGCCCACCATTAACAAGCCATCGGCGGATGTCATTGCCGCTTGGAATTCAGGCTGGACAGGGCTGGGGAAAAATATAACCTTGCTGGACAGCTATGCAAATATAGCCAGTTGCTCTGACGCCGCTGGAACAAGCAACGAATGCCACGGCATGCACACCATGCTGATTGCAGGATTGACTGCACCGTATGCCAATCTAACAGCACTCGACGCAAGCATCAATTCGGTGGGTAAAGTAGGTCAGACAGGGGCCGACTTGAGCGCACCAGTCAGTACGAACGTCATCAATATGAGCCTTGGCTTCACCCCGTGCAACAACGGTTGTGGCGGGGCGCCGACAAGCGCAGACTTCGCAACGCTAACGTCGCGGAGTTCCGGATGGAATAACAATGTTATTACTCTGTTAAATACAGCATCGAACGGGTTCAATATTTCCAATATGGTGAATTCGGTTGTGGTTAAATCTGCCGGGAATGCCTATCAGGATGCAAGATACGATACAACTACCGCGGCCTTGGTGGCGAATGCAGGCATTGCATCAAGATTATTAGTCGTTGGCGCCCTGGATAGAAACGGGACAACCACGAGCAAGGCCAATGCAGATACATTTATTGGCACATCGACTCAATACTCTAACTATGCAGGAGCAAATACTGCAATTTCGAATCGCTTCGTTTATGCCTATGGACATGACCCCTACCCATCTTACGGCGCTGCATTCAACGGAACGGGCTCCCCTGTTGGCCAGGGAACTTCCTACGCGGCACCCATCGTGGCGGGTTATGCGGCCATTGTGATGCAAAAATTCCCGAACCTGGATGCCATCAAGACAAGTTCCATCATTCTCGATACCGCCCGGTATGACACTCTGGCATGTTATCCAAGCTGTGACCCGACAGTATGGGGAAAAGGCGAAGCCAGTCTATCTAGAGCATTGGCGCCAGTTGGAAGGTTGCGTTAAATGAAATACTTTTTATACGCATTCATTTTTTTAATCGGCTTTTCATGCTCCGCAAATGACTTCCTTCAAAGAAGTTTTATATTGAATGAACTGACACATAGAAATTTATTAATAGCCCAGAATGATGACGTATTTGTATCGTCATTTGACATACGCAGTGAAAAAGGTATTTTCTTGAAAAATACGGGTGAATTTGCATTCAGCGCGCCGGCGTACGTGAAATCAGCCTATGACGGCGCTATAGGCTACGACATCAGTAAGTTTTATACCGCTAAAAACAGAAGGATTAGCGTCATTGCCAATAAATATATTGGCAATGATCGATGGCTTGTATCCTTTGGCCTTGACAATGGCAGTCGATCTGAGAAGCTAGATATCTCAAACTCAATATTTTCAGGCATTTCAAAATCATTCACACTTGACAAAAATACCTATCTGTATTTTTCATCCGGTAAATGGTGGGGCGGCAAAGTGACGGAACGCCCCTGCATTGACGCCTATGATCGAGCGTATTGGTGCCCCAATTTGACAGCCTGGTCGGATCGACCGGCAACGAATACGACAAGAGCAGGGTTTATTGACGTCAGATTTCAGTATATTTTTTGACCTGACGACTTCGGATGCTGCCGGACAACCGGGCGTGATTATTTGTCCAGCGGCTCTTCCGTTATTTCAGAGCTTCTTTTAATTCCTAAAAGCCTTTTGGTGAGTTGCTCCAAAGGTCCACCGATGATTAATATCAGCAGCATGGCGGACAGTGCGCAGACACCCAGCACGTAAAACCCTGAACCGAAAGTCGCGCCCAAAATGGCGCAGGCCCAGATGCTGGCGGCTGTCGTCAGACCGTGGATGCTTTGAGAATTTGCCTGATGAATGATCACGCCAGCGCCTAAGAAGCCAATGCCGGTGATCAAGCCTTGAAGTACATGGCTGGCCGCTTGCACATCTGCACCCGGAAAACTGCCAATCAGCAGCATCACCAGCGCAGCCCCCAAAGCCACCAAAGAATGGGTGCGGATACCCGCAGACTTGTGGTGAATCCAGCGGTTAAGGCCCAGCACGATGCCAGCCAGCAAGGCCAGGCCCAGTCTGAGCAAGATGTCAGGGTATGCGTTCATGTTGCCCATCATGCTGGTTAATGCTCAAAGAAGTCTTGGTTCATCCTTTGAAACCTGAAAAACGGCCAAAGGTAAATTGCCAGACAGGGCGAGTAGCAGGTTGCTGGTGGCCATTTGCGCCATAGCATAGCGCGTCTCATGTGTAGCAGAACCCATGTGCGGCAAGGCGGTGACCTTGGTGTGCGTGCGCAGCGGGGAGTCTTGCGGCAAGGGCTCCGTGGCAAACACATCCAGCCCGGCGGCTCGTAGCGTTCCATGGTTCAGTGCGTGCAGCAAGGCCGGCTCCTGCACGATGGCGCCACGGGCGCCGTTGACAAATATAGCGCCGGGCTTCATCAACGCAAACTCACGAGCCCCCATCAAGCCGCGCGTGTCATCCGACAAGGGCAGCACCACGGCCGTGATGTCGGACCGCTGCAGCAGTTCATCCATGGCGGCAGCCGTCACCTTGCCGAGTAGCTCAGGTGCATCTTGCGCGACATTAACCGCGCTACGGTTGTGATACAGCACAGGCATGCCAAAGCCTAACGCTGCACGCCGTGCCACAGCTTGGCCGATGCGGCCAAAACCCAGAATGCCAAGCGTTTTGCCGTGCACGTCCCAACCGAAGAGATCGGTATCGATATTGCGCGTCCAGCGCCCCTCGCGCACATGGTTGGAGAGCTCCACCAGACGTCTGCTGGCAGCCATGATGAGTGAAAAAATAGTGTCGGCGGTGGTCTCCGTCAGCACGCCGGGCGTGTGGCACAGCATAATGCCGCGCTCAGCCAGCGCAGACAGCGCGTAGTTGTCGACGCCGACCGAGACGCTCGAGATGACCTTCAGGTGCGGCGCGCTGACTAACAAAGCGGCATCCACAGGGAAGCTGGAGCCGATCATGCCTTCAGCCGTGGCCAGTGCCGCATGAAAAGCCGCCACTTGCGCAGGAATGCGCGGGTTGGCCACGGTCACGTCGTGTTGCTCTTGCAGCCTGGCCAGTTGGTCGGGCGGCAACTCTCTGAAAACAAGTACTTTGCGACGCGTCATATCAGCGAAAGGAATTGGCATGGATCACACATGAGCTTGAAGCAGCTCGGCACGGGTCGGCAAACCTTCGCTGTCACCCAACACCTGAACGGCGCGGGCACCGATCCATGCGCCGCGTCTGACAGCGTCGGACACGCTCAGGCCGTCCAGCAAAGCGCTGATCACGCCCACTGCAAAACCGTCGCCGGCGCCTACCGTGTCCACCACCGTGGCCACAGGGAACCCAGCGACATAACCGCTGCCGGACTCGCCGTCGTGATAGGCGCCTTCGCTGCCAAGTTTGACCACCACCAACTGGGCACCGCGCTGCCGGTAAAAACGGGCAACGCCTTCGGGTGAATCCTCGCCGGTGAGGAAGCGCCCTTCTTCAAGACCGGGCAAGACCCAGTGAGCGCGTGTGGCCAGGTCGTTGATCTCTTCCCGCATGATTTCGGGCGTGGCCCACAGCGTGGGGCGAAGATTCGGGTCAAATGAAACGCTGCGGCCAGCGGCCCGCATCAAGTCCATTGTTTTTTTGGCCGCGGGCAAAGTTGTGGCGGAGATAGCAGCAAACACACCGGTGGCATGCAAATGCCGCGCACTCAGCAACCAATCAACATCAATGTCCGACACGCCCATGTGACTGGCAGCGGAGCCGGCGCGGTGGTATTCGACCGGCGGGTCGCTGCCGTCACTGACTTGGCCTTTGAACTGGAAGCCGGTTTTTTGAGTCGGGTCACACACCACGTGTGAGCAGTCGACACCTTCGCCGGTCAAGGCTGAAAGCAAGTAGCGCCCCATGGAGTCGGTGCCCAGTCGGCTGGCCCAGCCCACCTTCAAACCCAGGCGCGCCAGTCCAATGGCAACATTGGTTTCGGCGCCGGCAGTGCGTTTGTGAAAGCCCTGCACCAATTCCAGCGGACCAGGCTGGTCGGCGACCAGCAGCAGCATGGCTTCGCCAAAGGTAATGACGTCAGTGCGCATGCTGCGAATTCAGAATTTGTCCCAGGAAATTACGCGTTGTTTCGTGCTGCGGGTGGCTGAAGAATTGCTGCGGCGGCGCCTCTTCAATGATCTTGCCTTCCGCCATGAAGATCACGCGGTCGGCCACGCTGCGGGCAAAGCCCATTTCGTGCGTGACGCAAAGCATGGTCATGCCCTCTTCGGCCAAGCTGACCATGGTGTCCAGCACTTCCTTGACCATCTCCGGGTCCAGCGCCGACGTGGGTTCGTCAAACAACATGATCTTGGGCGTCATGCACAAGGCACGCGCAATGGCCACGCGCTGCTGCTGCCCGCCGGACAGCTGGCTCGGGTATTTCTGCGCCTGCTCCGGAATGCGCACGCGGTTGAGGTACTTCATGGCGATGGTCTCGGCCTCATCACGGCTCAGGCCGCGCGAGCGCATCGGCGCCAACATGCAGTTTTGCAAAACAGTCAGGTGCGGAAACAAGTTGAACTGCTGGAACACCATGCCAACTTCTTGCCGCACCGAATCCACATTTTTGCCGCCTGCCGTCAGGTCGGTACCGTTCACCACAATGCGGCCGCTTTGCACGGTCTCGAGCCGGTTGATGCAGCGGATCAAGGTCGACTTGCCCGAGCCCGACGGCCCGCAAACCACAATGCGCTCTCCGGCGCGCACGTTCAGGTTGATGTTCGTCAGCACCTGAAACTGGCCGAACCATTTGTCCACCGCTTGAATGCGGATGATGGGTTCGGCGTCCGGGGCTGAAGGCGAAGGAGACTGCATGGTGTCTGTCATGAAAGCACCGGTTTATTGCATTTTTGGCAGGTCGGTTTCCAGCCATTTGCGGTAAAGCTTGTTGAGCTCACCATTGGCCGTGTTGCGAGCCACGAAGTCATCCACGGTTTTCAGAAGCTCGGCTTGGCCTGGGCGCATGGCCACAGCCATGACTTGCTGGCGCAGCAGAAACTTGTTTTCATACGTATTGGCGGGTGCGCGTTTATCGATTTGCGCGGCCACTGTGGTCGAGCAACCAATGGCATCGACCTGACCCGACATCAAAGCTTGCATGGCCGACGCGTCGTCGTCAAAACGGCGGATCTCAGTGCCTTCTGGCGCAACAGCGGTCAAGGCAACGTCTTGCGTACTGGCGCGGGCCACGCCAACGCGTTTGCCTTTGAGGTCAGCGGCCGCTTTGATGGTCGCTTTTTTGTCACCGTAGAGCACGATGCTGGCGGCCGCGTAGGGTTTGGAGAACTGCACCTGCTTGGCGCGCTCAGGTGTGACCGCCAGCGAAGCGACCAGCAAGTCAACCTTGTTGGTCAACAGGAAGGGAATGCGGTTGGGGCCGGTCACGGGAACCAGATTGACCTTGACGCCGAGGTCTTTGGCCATCAGGCGCGCCACGTCAGCGTCATAGCCGTCGGGCTGGTTGCTGCTGTTCATGGTGCCGTAGGGTGGAAAATCCACCAACATGCCAATCGTCAGTTCGCCCTTTTTCTTGATGTCAGCGACAGTTTGCGCGCTGGCCGACGGAACCCAAGCAGACAGGGTGGCGCTGAGGCCCAGTGCCAGGGCGGTGCCCGTGAAAAGACGGCGTTGCATAAGCTTGATCATGGTGAAGTCTCCGGTTCTAGTGGTCAAAAATGATGAGAGGAAAAGATAGGGCTCAACGAGAAAGCGCTGCCGCTTGACGGCGTTCGATGCGGGCGGCCAGCAAAGACAAAGGCCAACACAGCACAAAATAAATACCAGCCACCACACTGAACACCATCAACGGCTGAAAGGTGGCGTTGTTGATGATCTGCCCGGCGCGGGTGATTTCAACAAAACCAATGATGGCGGCCAGCGACGTGCCTTTGATGATCTGCACCATGTAGCCGACCGTGGGTGCCAGCGC
>Ga0075464_10001240_pt1 | contig 11488 bp, 5 predicted proteins | sample DEB19_08_DNA_5_FD_75068 | JGI IMG/M metagenome (GOLD analysis project Ga0075464, IMG submission 75068) | Aqueous microbial communities from the Delaware River and Bay under freshwater to marine salinity gradient to study organic matter... | ecosystem: Environmental > Aquatic > Marine > Coastal ...
TGATGCAGCAGCAGCAAATATTCAAGTCGAGACAACAACTCGTGCTAATGCAGATACTGCATTAACACAGCAGTTCACTACATTATCATCTAGTGTTAATTCAAATGTTGCACAGATTTCTACACAGCTACAAACAGAAACAACAGAACGCCAATCACTAAGTTCACGGGTCGATACACTGGGCGCCCAAACTGATACAAACACTGCGGCCATTCAGAATGAATCTTCAGCACGTGCCGATGCAATTAGCAGTTTAGTAACGCAAGTTAACAGCATTATTGTTACCGCAGTTACTGGTAGTGCAGGTGATATTGTTACTGCGGCACTAACAGTCGAGCAATCAGCTCGTGCTAATGCAGACGGTGCATTAAGCACACGTATTGATACAATTAGTGCGTCAACTGGTGCAAATGCAGCGGCTATCCAAACAGAAACAACTGCTCGTACTACTGCTGACAGCGCATTGGGTTCACGCATTGATACAATTAGTGCAACTACTGGCACAAATACAGCGGCTATCCAAACAGAAACAACTGCTCGTACTACTGCTGATAGCGCATTGACTGCTCGTATTGATACAACAGTTACTAAGGCAGATAATGCATTAGCTGGTATCATTACTGAATCTACTACACGTGCAGATGCAGTGACAGCATTAAGCTCACGTATTGATACAATATCTGCATCAAACGGTGCTAACTCATCTGCTATCCAGACTGAAGCAACTGCCCGTGCTACTGCGGATAATACAATAACTGGATTAATTACCACCCTGACTAGTTCAACTACTACTGGATTAGCACAGGCTAATACACGTGTTGATACTGAAGTAACTGCACGTCAGGCACTTGCAACCAGCGTAGCAACATTGGTAACTAAGAGTGATGCTAGCACAGCAGCTATCCAAACAGAGACTGCAACAAGAACAACTGCCGACAGTGCATTAGGTACACGAATTGACAACGTCATTACAACTACTGGTGCAAATACAGCAGCGATTACCGCAGAGACTACAGCTCGTACTACTGCCGATACTGCACTAACAAGCCAGATTACTACACTAACTGCCAGTACCGGATCTAATGCAGCAGCTATCCAGACAGAAGCAACTGCTCGTGCAACTGCCGATAATGCTCTAACAAGTCAGATCACAACTTTGACAAGTTCATTGAATGGTAACACTGCAAGTATCCAAACTCTTGCAAGTACTACTGATGGATTGAAAGCACAATATACTGTCAAGGTAGACAACAATGGTTATGTAAGTGGATTTGGTTTAGCAAGTGATGCAACTACTGCAACACCTACAAGTTCGTTCGTAATCAACGCAGACAAGTTTGCGTTATACAAAGCCGGAGCAAGTTCTAGCATTGCTCCGTTTAGCATTAATTTAACTGGCACTACACCAGTATTAACATTTAATGGTTTAATTAGTGCAGATAAGTTAGTTGCAGGTACTATGACAACTGCAATGAACGTAGGTGGCACTGGTGTTACTATTGACGGTGCTAATAGTGTTATCCGTGTTAACGATGGTACATATGATCGAGTGTTGATTGGTAAGTTGGGTGCCAACAGCTATGGTATTACTATCAAAGACCAATACGGTAAGAGCATTATTACTAGCGGTGGCCAACTAGGCGGCGACATTACAATTGCAGGTTCAACAACTCCGTTAAGCACAATTGCTGCTAACGCAAGTATTGCTCCTATTACATTCCTAGGTAACTATGCCACTGCACCTACTATTACTAATAACATTAACAGCGTATATAAAAATACAACAGACAGCAACAGTTATATCTTGGTAAGCATTGCCGGAGTAAACACTTGGCAGCTATACTTGTCTGGTGGTGCTAACGCAATATCAATTGTATTAACAAACAGCGCACAGACTGTTCCGACAGATAGTGCAGGCGCCAATGGAAACTTTGCTGGTGCAGCAACTACAGTAGTTGTATATAATGGCGCAACAGTTGATACAAGCAACTGGACAATTACTGCAACACCATCTAATGTTACTGGTACATTAGTGGGTGCAACATACACTGTAACTGCCGCAAGTGCAGATGCCGGATATGTTGACTTAACTGCAACACGTAGTGGTTACGGCACATTAACTAGCCGATTTACAATTACAAAATCTAAAGCAGGTACAGCAGGTTCGAATGGAACTAGCGGTGCAAGTGCAAGTGCATATTGGCTAATTGCATCAGCGGCAGCATTACAGAAGAATGTTTCAGGTGTGTTTAATCCAACTAGCTTGACATTTACTAGTATGATTGCTACTGGTACTGCTACTCCGGCGACATATGCTGCACGATTTAAGATTTACGAAAACGGATCTGCTACAGCGGTATATACGTCATCTATAGACGAAGCAACTAAGACATATACTCCGTCATCTTCATCAGTGACAAGTATCAAAGTAGAGATGTACGCTGCTGGCGGGACAACTACTAAACTAGACGAACAATTAGTTCCAGTAGTTGCAGACGGCGCAACTGGCGCCACTGGTGCAGCTGGATCGAGTGGTGTTAATGCACGTGCGGTTGACTTAACTATTACATCACAAGCGTTTGCTTATACAAGTGCTGGCACTACTCCGAGTCCGAGCACTGCAACAGTAACAGCGACGCCGCAAAATACAAGTGGTACAGTATATTATGAGTTCTTTGTTGGTGCAAATAGTATGCAAAATACTACCTCTGCAACATACACATATAATCCAGCTACACTGTTTGCTTCGATGCCACAACAGATTACAGTTAAGGTACGTGAAGGCTCAAATGCTAGTACAGTGCTTGCAACTGACGTAATGTCATTGGTTGCAATTAAGCCAGGTGCCGACGGAACATCTGGTACTAACGGCACTAACGGAGCGAATGGAACTAACGGAGCGAATGGAGCGAATGCAGTTTCTGGTTTATTAACTAATGAATCATCGACTGTCGCAGCAGATAGTTCAGGTACAGTAGGTAGCTTGACAGGTGCTGGCGGTGCGTTCTTTGTGTTTGACGGCGTCACTGATAAAACAGGTAACGCAGCAGTTACATATTCAGTTGCAAGCTATACTGGTTTAACTATTAGTATTGCATCAACTGGTGTATATTCGATTACCGCACTAAGTTCTGATACTGGCAGTGCGACATTACGTGCAGTTTATAATGGCGTTACTATTGAAAAGATCTACTCGATATCAAAGAGTAAAGCAGGTGCAGCAGGTGCAGCTGGCTCAAACGGCGTAAGTGCACGTGCAGTTGACTTGACAATGAATGCGCAAGCATTTACGTATACAAGCGGTGGCGCTACTCCGAGCCCAGCAACTTCTACTATTACTGCAACTGTTCAAAATACAATCGGTACTGTTTACTATGAATTCTTAATAAATGGTACATCAATGCAGAATACTACTGCTAGCACGTACACATATACCCCGGCCGGTGCGTTTACTTCAATGCCGCAGCAGGTTATTGTAAAAATACGCGAAGGTAGTGTCGGCGCAACAGTTGTTGCAACAGATACAATGGCAATGGTTGCTATTAAGCCAGGTATAGATGGAACTAACGGAGCAGCAGGATCTAACGGTACTAACGGAGCAAACGCAGTATCCGGATTACTAACAAACGAAGCTGCAACTGTTCCGGCAGATGCTGCGGGTGTTGTAAGTAGTTTCACTGGCACAGGCGGTACGTTCTATGTATATGACGGCATTACAGATAAAACAGGTAACGCAGCAGTTACATATTCTGTATCAACTTCAACTGGATTGACCGTTGCAATTGCAGCGACTGGTATCTATACCATTAGTGCAATGAGTGCAGATTTCGGAACTGCTACATTACGTGCGGTATACAACGGCGTTACTATTGATAAGATTTACTCCATTGCAAAAAGCAAGGCAGGTCTTGCTGGTACTAATGGAGCAAATGGTACTAATGGAGCAAATGGTACTAATGGATCCAATGGCGTAAACGCACGTGCAGTTGACTTAACTATGTCAGCGCAGGCATTTGCATACACAAGTGCTGGTACTACTCCGAGCCCAGCAACTTCCACTATTACTGCAACAGCACAAAATACAAGTGGTACAGTATACTATGAGTTCTTTGTTGGAAGCAGTTCTGTACAGAATACAACTGCAAATGCATATACGTATACTCCATCGGCAACATTTGCATTGATGCCGCAACAGGTTACTGTAAAGATACGTGAAGGTGCGAGTACTGGCACAATCTTAGCAACTGATGTAATGTCAATGGTTGCAGTTAAACCGGGTGTAGATGGAACAAACGGAACAGCTGGCGCAAACGGAACCAACGCAGTATCGGGTCTAGTAACAAATGAAGCTGCAACAGTTTCCGCTGATGCTGCGGGTGTTGTAAGTAGTTTCACAGGTACAGGTGGCACGTTCTATGTATATGACGGCATTACAGATAAGACTACTTCAGGTTCAGTTACTTACTCAGTTGCAAGTTCGACTGGATTGACCGTTGCAATTACAGCAAGTGGGGTATATACAATTAGTGCGATGAGTGCAGATAGCGGCATTGCTACATTACGTGCAGTTTATAATGGCGTTACTATTGATAAAGTTTATTCGTTATCAAAGAGTAAAGCAGGAACTGCCGGAACAAATGGAACTAATGGAACTAATGGAACCAACGGCGCCGCTGGCACCGCTGCTCGGGCAGTTGACTTGACAATGACGGCACAGGCATTTGCATACACAAGTGCAGGTACTACTCCTAGTCCGGCAACTTCCACTATTACTGCAACAGCACAAAATACAAGTGGCACAGTATACTATGAATTCCTAGTAGGTGGTACTACAGTACAGAATACTACTTCTGCAACATACACATATAATCCGGCGGTAGCGTTTGCTTCAATGCCACAACAGGTCATTGTAAAGATACGTGAAGGCGCAAATACCGGAACAGTACTAGCTACCGACTTGATGTCAATGGTTGCAATTAAACCAGGTGTTGATGGAGCAAATGGAGCAACCGGTGCAAATGGAGCTAATGCAGTATCCGGATTATTATCCAATGATGCATCGACTGTACCTGCTGATTCTTCTGGAACAGTAAGCAGCTTCACTGGCACAGGTGGTACGTTCTATGTATATGACGGCATTACAGATAAGACTACTTCGGGTTCAGTTACTTACTCAGTTGCAAGTTCTACAAACTTAACTGTTAATTTAACAACCGCAGGCGTGTATTCAATTAGTGCAATTGGCGCAGACAACGGATATGCAACATTACGTGCAGTATACAATGGCGTTACTATTGATAAAGTTTATTCGCTATCAAAGAGTAAAGCAGGCGCAGCAGGCGCAGCAGGTGCTACGGGAGCAGCAGGCGCTGCCGGTACGAATGGTACTAACGGCACTAACGGTTCAAACGGAACATCAGCCCGTGCAGTTGACTTGACAATGGCGGCATCTGCATTTGCATACACAAGTGCAGGTACTACTCCGAGTCCAACTTCATCTGTTATAACTGCAACTGCGCAAAATACAAGTGGCACAGTATACTATGAGTTCTTAGTAGGCGGAAGTTCAGTCCAGAATACAACTACAAACACATACACATATACGCCGGCAACAGCATTTACCTCAATGCCGCAACAAGTAATAGTACGTATTCGTGAAGGTGCAAGCACCGGAACAGTACTAGCTACTGACTTGATGGCAATGATCGCAGTTAAGCCAGGCGTCGATGGAACTTCTGGAACTAACGGAACAAATGGAACTAACGGCGTTAACGCAGTAGTTGGTTGGTTAACTAACGATGCTACTACTGTATCAGCTGACGTAAGCGGTAACGTTGCTAGCTTCACAAGCGCAGGCGGAACATATAATGTATATGATGGTATCACTAGCAAGACAGGTAACGTAGCAGTTACATATTCTGTGCTTAGTTCAACCGGAGTAAGTATTAGTATTGCATCGACTGGCGTGTACACTGTAGCCTCAATGAGTGCAGATAGCGGTACTGCTACATTACGTGCAGTATACAATGGCGTTACTATTGATAAAGTTTTTAGCATTAGCAAGAGTAAAGCAGGTACTAACGGTACTAACGGTACTAACGGAGCAACTGGTGCAGCAGGATCTAACGGTACTAACGGTACTGATGCAAAAGCATTGTTCTTGCTTGCAGATAGCCAAGTATTCCAGGTAGCTAAAGCAGGAACTGTATCACCTAGCACTGTAACATTTACTGCCACTCCGCGTGGTGCACTAACTGGAACTGCAACGTGGACAGTTACTAGTGGTACTGCTACATTGTCCGGTACAGGTAATAGCAGAACATTAACTCCTGCTAATATGTCATCCGACACTGCAACTGTCACTGTTACTATCACTGACGCAAGCGGTACATACACTGACGCAGTGACAATGGTAAAAGTACGTGAAGGTACAGACACAATAAATGCATACTTAACTAACGAAAGTGTAACTATCCCAGCTGATTCAAATGGATTAGTTACGTCTTACGCGAGTGCAGTAAGTGATATTAAAATATTCGTCGGTGCTACAGATGATAGTGCAAATTGGACAATCAGTAAAGTCGATAGTACCGGAATTACTTCTAGTGTAAGCACACGAACTATTACATTAACTAACTGTACAGTTGATTCCGGATACATAGATATTACTGCCGCTAAGTCTGGTTATACATCATTAGTAAAACGTTTTAACATTACACGGGCCAAGGCCGGCGCAGTGGGCGCAACTGGTCCAGCTGGTTCAAATGGATCAACCGGACCAGCTGGTTCAAATGGATCATCTGGACTCAACGCAGTTACGTCATTCTTAACGAATGACGCATATGTAGTAAGCTGCGATAACGTAGGCAACGCATTAAGTGGTGCACTGACTGCCGGAGTAACTACTATGAAAGTTATTAGCGGTACAACTGATGATAGTGCAAACTGGATATTTATGGCATCGCCGGCAAGCAGCGCAAGCAATGTACAATATACGCTATCTGGTAATACATTGACAATGGCTAGCATTAGTAATACGATTGATAGCTATGGCATCACTATTACTGCTACACGATCTGGTTACCCTACTTTAACTAAGTTGTTCAGCATTAGTAAAGCTAAAATGGGCGCTGCTGGCGCGGCAGGTGCTGCTGGTATGGTAGGTGCACAGGGCCCGGCCGGTGCTGCTGGTGCCAATGGTACTAACGGCTCAAATGGAGCAGCAGGCGCCCGTGGCACAATGACAATGTACATAAACGGCGCTGGCTGGACAAGCTGGAACGATACATATGCAACTAATGCTTTCTCAAGCTATGGCGGCAAAATGTTAAACGACGTTGTTACAGAATATAACAGCAGCGGTGGATGGAGCGAAACACGTTTCTGGAATGGCAGTGCGTGGGTTAGCCCAGGTCAAATCATTGACGGTAACTTATTAGTTACTGGAACTATCGGTGCTTCTAAGATTTCTGCTAACGCAATTACTGCCGATAAGATGAGTGTTACCAGTTTATCAGCAGTAAGCGCAAGTTTAGGTACTATGACTTCTGGTAGAATCCAAAGTGCGGACGGAAGTTTTGTTATTGACTTCACCAATAAATATATTAACATTACAGTTTAAGGCACATACAGAATGAATATCGAAGCAATCAATAGTTTAATAGTTGACATTGAAACCAACTACAAACAATACGACACTATCTATTTAGAAAACGTAGCAGGCGATGCAGTTATTAGGACTTATTGTCCTAATAACGAAGATCACCTGGCTACAGTGTACTCACTAAATGCATTACACCCTCGCGAATTTATGAAGGTTACTGCTGACCCGACAAGTTACGTAAACGATAGACCGATTGTGTTATATGCAAAAGGATCAGGTGCATATGATTTTTCAATCCCAATAACATTTCAAACTAATCCGCCATATACCGGCAGACCGTTCATTCACAAAAAATGGGATTGCTTTACATTGTTACGTGACTTTTACAGTAGAGAATTTAAAATTGAGATGCCACCAGTTGAATATTTTGACGAGTGGTGGAATAAAGGTGAAGACTTTTATATGAAGACTAGCGGTGCGGCAGGATTCTATCCTGTTACTAGTTTAAAAAAATATGATGTAATTGCAATGAGATTGAATTCCCACGTGTTTAACCATAGCGCAATTTACTTAGGCGACAATAAAATATTGCACCACGTCGGTGGTAAGTTTAGTTGCATTGAAGAAATTCGTCCTGCATATATGCGTATGATGTATGGTTATTTTAGACACGAAGCTATGATTGATATTGCTGGTACTACAAATGTCTAAGACGATTTTTATTGGAAAACACACTGACGGCAATAATTATACCGCAGTATACTCCGGAACAAATGGCACCGGCGCTGCCGACTTAATTGCTAATCCTCTTAACCGAATAAACGAAGTAGACTTTCATAGTAGTTTTGCTTACTTAAAATCAAATAGCGGATATTCAGGTACATTAAGTTTACCTGCTCGATCTCCGGGTTCGAGCAGCAGCAAAAAGAAGAACCGCACAGTTGCAGTACCGGCATATGGCGCTGCCACATATTTGCTACAGTCTGGAAACTTTACTAGCTCCGGCTATCCCCCGATTGTTGTTATGGTCGACACTACGAGCAACCGTACTATTGCCGGTACATCTGTATTACAGCAAATTGGTGGTGATACTATCAGGCAGGCGACAGTACGGGCAGATGCTAGCGGAATTTATCTCGATGAGACATACTTCGCATATGGTAATACAATGCCGGCTTACACACTAAATTATAAAATTTATGTAATCACTAATCCATCAGAACAAACTGATGTAGGTAAAGCAGTAACGATTACTCCATCTGCATTTAAATGTAACAACGGAACATTTAATAGTGATCTAGGTTATGTTAAAGTAAAAAGTGGTGTTAGTTTATCCGGGTCACAAACTTCATATGTAGAGGCAACTAATTACTATTATGAAAATAAATATTCGTTGCATCGTCATTGGATATACAGATCGCAGACACAAACTGCAACTCTGCCTACCCCACTAACTGACATTACGTGGGATTCATATCTACGGTATGACGGTACAGAAGAAGGTATGCACTATTCGATTCCGGGAGATACAACTAGCTGGTATAATCCAGACGACGGATATACATACGAGCGTGGGCCACTTGCCGAAACAATTATGGACAGTACTTACACTTGGAGCTGGTACTACCAAAATGCTAAATTAGCGTGGGTCCACGCAAAAGATGTAGCAGGTATGGAACTTAGTATACTAGACCATTTGAAGAAAAGTAATATTGCACAAGTGCCTTACGGGCCCACAGGCGGCTATTATAAAGTAACCTCTGCATCTACCGGCAAGAGTTATGCAGTTGGTACTATTGCGCAAGTATCCGGCGGTGTTGCTGCTCTTTGTTATTATGTCAGACGTACCAGAGTGATGAATACTACCACTAACAGGTCTGGTGCATCATTCGCTAACGGTAAAACTATTAACGTAACTGCTACTCCGGGCGGAACAAGCGCAGGCGCTGCTTGGAACTTCGATGGTATTAAAAATGAATACGGCGATCAGGCGACTCCGCCAACTAACACAATTTTTGGAATTAACTTAATATGAGCTTTATTACACAGCCAGGTAGAATTTTCGTCAATGATAGTAATAGTATTACAAAATTCGATAGTAACGCTCCGCATCCTGTAATTTACTCCAGGATCCAGGGTAGTGTAACATTCAACTCGACTGTCACTACAACAATATTCACATCGCCAACACGCGAAGGTAGCTTTGTAGAAACACGATCCAACTCCAATGGTATTAATTCTATTCAGACAATATATACTGCGCCAGCTGGAGTTAATATCGACTTTTGTTTATCGTCATTTAGACTAACTAGCACTACTGCTACAGGAACTCCGACATCATATTATTATTGGAGAATGCCGGCCAACAGTTGGGTATCAGCTAACGGATCTATATTAGTGGACCAATCAGTAAATAGTACGGGCAAGCTAGAGCGTGCAAGTATAGCAACAATATATGCAGCAAACAATACAGTTGTATTCGAAATGACCCGAACTGCATTCAATGATGACGCAAGCGGGACACAGAGTTATACATTTGAATATAATGTACTAGCCTGCAAAGTTAAAGAAGTATAACGAGGATTATTATGATAGAAATTACCAAGATCGAAAACGATTTTATCAACAAGGTTACCGTTGCAACAGTCAACGTATACGAAGTTACTATGGGTATCCAGCGCCTGCGCGATACATTTGTTATTAGCCTAGACGGCGTATACGACATTACTGATCCAAGTCTTGCTGATTTGATTTATGCTAGATTAGCTTCAATTGGTTATCAAGTTATTGTTAAAACAGATAGCCCGGCTAATGTTACACCAGTAGACACCAGTACCGTAGCTGCAATCGTAGATACTACTATTCCGCCAGAAACTACACCAACTGTTTAATTAAGTGAAAACTTACTATCTGCCGTGTTACTGCCAGTATACTGATTACTGGCAGGAGTTATGTTATACCTACGGGGGTAACATATTAGATAGAACTAATACACTTACGTTCGGGGACTTTAAGTACGAAACTCTTACTAAAATTCCCGAACTCAGAACTATGTCACATAGCTTTGCCGATTTATGTGAGATTCGCGCACAAGAATTTGCAGATATAGCAGAGCGTGACAACTGTAGTATTAATTTGATGTGGAGCGGCGGCATCGATTCTACTGTAGCAATTGTGTCGTTATTAAAAAATCCCATAGCTCGCAAACGCCTGCACGTACTAATGAGTCAGAAATCAATCAACGAGTATCCGCTATTCTTTAGCAAGTATATAGAAGGTAAAGTGCGATTTAGTCTAGTAAAAGATCCTAAGAAATTATTAGACTATCAGGACGTAAACATTACTGGTGAAATCGGTGATCAACTTTTTGGCAGTGCTGCATTCTTTGATGCCAACAATAAAGGCAAGTTATATGCTAACCCAAAGGACTATTACCCTGCGGAGTTTATTGAATTGATGGAGCCGCAAATAGTACACGCACCGTATGAACTTAAAGAAGTCAAGGATTATATGTGGTGGATAAACTTTTCAATGAAGTACCAAAACGTACAGCTTAGAATCTATCCGACTATATTAATGCCATATGGTAAGCTATCTCATTACTTCGACACCGAAGAATTTCAATTATGGTCAATGACTAACCCAGACAAGAAGGTACGTGATACTATTGCTAGCTATAAATGGCCAGCAAAGGATTATATATATGAATTCACTGGCGATGCAGACTACAGGGACAATAAATTAAAGGTCGGAAGCCTGCAGATTGGTGCCTTAAAATGCTCAATTGACACCGATTTCGTGTACGATATCTGTTGACTTTGACCCTTGTGTGCGTGTATACTAGTTAATAGTAGCAACACACAAAGAGGACTTATGGCAATTCAA
>Ga0075464_10001242_pt1 | contig 11486 bp, 11 predicted proteins | sample DEB19_08_DNA_5_FD_75068 | JGI IMG/M metagenome (GOLD analysis project Ga0075464, IMG submission 75068) | Aqueous microbial communities from the Delaware River and Bay under freshwater to marine salinity gradient to study organic matter... | ecosystem: Environmental > Aquatic > Marine > Coastal ...
AAGAGTTTGGCGGTAAAGTCGCCAGCATCATCGGGCGCACCACAGCCAACATACCGGGACGATCCCTCAACGCTCAAAGTTTATAAGTGAGCACGGCCTAAGAGCCGAAGATGGTCACTTGCGCAACTGCGTTCCATGAAGACGCCCCTTGCTGCCTATACGCAGCATGGCATTCCCCAAATCAGTAGACAAATAATGATGTCAAAAAACTGAAATGGAGAAACCCTGGTTGAAGGTGCAGCACCCCCACGCCTGCCAACAAGTCGAGAAGCACGGCCATGCGTGGTTTTTAGAACAGCATGTGTGCTGCCTTTACGGCCAGACCAGAAAGCTTCCTGATTTCGTCATACAGTCGCTTTGGTATTCTGGCGCTCTGACTCAAGGCTGTAGAACGCGCGGCATCGGAACCTCAAACGCCATCGTGACGCACGGGGATTTTATGAGCGCCCAAAATATGCCTGCAGCACAGTAAACACGACCTATCGAGTACCATCAACTCGCATTGCAATTGGTTAGTTTTCCATGCGTGTTAATGAGGCTATTTCAATTTATGGCGATTACAAAAGCGGTGATTGAGCAGATCCACACAGAAGTGCTGGTGATTGGAGCTGGGCCCGTGGGTTTGGCGTTGGCTGGTGATTTGGGATGGCGAGGCCGGAAAGTACTTGTCGTCGATAAGGGTGATGGTTCGATCTTCCAGCCCAAAATGGACTTGGTTGGCATTCGCACGATGGAGCTTTGTCGAAGATGGGGCATCGTCAGTGAAGTTGAGGGGAGCCCATACGACCGGGACTATCCCCAGGACAACGTTTATTTAACCAGCCTACAAGGGTTTGAGCTAGGGCGTCAGCCGATGCCATCTATGCGGCAGGAAAAAGTGCCACCGGAAAGCCCTCAAAAAAGGGAGCGCTGCCCACAAAATATGTTCGATCCGATTCTCCGGCGGTTTGCCGAAAATCAAAAAGGTGCGCAGCTCTGCTTTCAAACTGAATACGAATCCTTCACGCAAACCGATGATGGGGTAACAGCGTTGATTCGGGATGGCGTGACTGGTGAGCGTAAGGAAGTTCACGCTCGATTTTTAGTGGGGTGTGATGGCGCCAAAAGTAAAGTGCGCGAGCAGTTAAAAATCGGGATGCAGGGCAAAGGTTTGCTGAGTTACACAACCAATGTGATTTTTCGTTGTGCCGCATTCAACAGCCTACACAACAAAGCCCCAGGCTATCGCTATATGTTTGTTGGGCCTACTGGCACATGGGCCACGATCGTGGCGATCAATGGGAAAGACCAGTGGCGTATGTCGATTGTTGGGAACGCACAAGATAAACGCACATATACAGAAGATGAACTCAGGAGTTTTGCGTACCAAGCTTTGGGCCAGCCATTTGATCTGGAGGTATTGAGTGTGCTCCCTTGGCAGCGTGCCGAATTGGTCGCCGATAAATACAGAGACGGGCGTGTTTTCATATGCGGCGATGCCTGCCATTTGACCTCCCCTACTGGAGGACTCGGAATGAATACGGGCATTGGCGATGCGGTAGATTTGTCTTGGAAACTGGCTGCGCAGTTAGAGGGTTGGGGCGGTCCTCAGCTATTAGACGCATATGGTACTGAGCGAAGACCCGTGGCAATGCGAATCACCCGCTTTTCGACCAGTAACCTAGAGGTCATGAAGCAAGTTCCCAGTAGTCCAAAGATTGCTGAAAATTCCCCTGAAGGGGAGTCCGTCCGAGCCCGTGTCGGCTCTGCGATGTCGGAAGGACTGAAAAAAGAATGGTTCTCACTGAATATGCACTTGGGAAATCGTTACATCGGTTCACCAGTGAATGTGAACACGGAGCCGGAAGATCCCGCGCAAATTCAGGCTGAGTACGACGACGCGATTGAATACCACCCTACAACTCGAGTCGGTTGCCGTGCACCCCATGTGTGGCTGGAGCAAGACCTTTCCACTTTGGACCTCTTTGGTCGAGGTTACGTTTTAGTGACCTCGCAACTCGAAAAAAACAACGATTTAATTGAAGTAGCAAGGCAACTACAGATTCCGCTGAGAATTTTTCATTTGCTGCAGCCTGCGGCGCAAAAAATCTATGAAAAAAGGCATGTTTTGGTAAGGCCTTACGGGTATGTGGCTTGGCGTGGAGATGCTTTGCCCGGAGATGTACTTGGCTGGTTGAAAACTATTTCTGGCAATGGCATTGGTACAAAAATTTAGGGGCAATACATGAAGAAATTTTCGGATCTATCAATTTTCCGCTGGGCATGCTGCCTTATTGCCTTTATGCCTAGCTTGTTGCTCGCACAATCAGACGCGACCTATCCAAATCGGACTGTAAAAATCATTGCGCCTTACGGAACTGGCGGCTCAGTTGATGCACTGGCTCGAGTATTTGCACAAGCCTATGCTGAAGGATTGGGCAAATCGTTCATTGTGGAGAATCGCGCTGGCGGTGGCGGGAACATTGGCTTGGGGATGTTGGCAAGATCTACCGGCGATGGCTACACACTGGGATTGGCGGCCGCGAACATGCTGGCGACCAATCGGTTCTTGTACGCAAATTTGCCCTTTGACACGCTGGTCGACTTTGTTCCAATTGCATTTATTGGGCGCGTGCCCTTTATTCTTGTGGCGCATCCCAGCATACCCGCCGACAATCTCAAAGATTTAATCGCCTTCATGAAAACCAAGAAAATGGCTTTCAACTACGGATCTTCGGGTGTTGGAAATACCGCCCATCTCTTTGGCGAGCTTTTCAAGTTGCGTGCTGGAGTCGATATGGTCCACATACCCTACAAGTCAAGCGGGGAAGCCATGCATGAAGTAATTGCCGGACGAGTACAACTTCAGTTCGGCACACCGGTCGAGTTAATGCCTCAAATCGCGAGAGGCGCGCTCAAAGCGATTGCGATTGCGGGATCCAAGCGCTTGCCGACGCTACCCAATACGCCCACCATGGAAGAGATGGGCATGGTGGGCTTTGACTCTCCGACTTGGTTTGGCATTATTGCCCCTAAAGATACGCCCAAAGAAGTGGTGACATTGCTGAATGCCGCAACTCAAAAGGCAATGACACGACCCTACGTCCGTACGCGACTGGATCAAGCAGGGGTGCAGACCCAAGCCATGTCATCCGAGCAGTTCAAAACTTACATTGCTGAAGAAATTTCCAAATGGGAAGTGATCGTCAAGCAGTCTGGTGTCAAGTTGGATTGAGACTGCTGCGCTGGAGTTTTCGTCTCTACGGGCAGCGTTTTATATAGAAATCTCAGTGAAGTCCATCAGCCAGACCATTTAGCAAATTTTTAGATAAGGAGCATCATGAGTCAAGTTCAACAAGCGATAGCCCAACTTGTCGCGGCGAATCGCATTCTGGCCAACCAGGGAATCGTTGATGCTTATGGTCATGTCAGTATTCGACACCCTGAAAATCCGAACCGCTATTTTTTGTCCCGCTCACTCAGCCCGGAGTTAGTAACGGCTCAAGATATTTTAGAGTTTCATCTGGACGGTGAACCCGTCCACAAGGGCGGCCCGACGCCTTATCTGGAACGCTTCATCCATGGTGGTGTTTATGAAAAACGACCTGAAATTCAAGCCGTAGTTCACAGCCATGCCGATGCGGTATTGCCATTCACCATTTCCGATGTCCCGTTGATTCCGGTCATTCACACAGCGAGTGATATGGGGTCCGAAATTCCAGTCTGGGACATTCGCGATAATTTTGGTGACACCAACATGCTGGTTGTTGACATGGCGCAAGGCCGCGATATGGCGGAAGGTTTGGCGGATCATTGCGTTGTATTGATGCGCGGACATGGCTTTACCGCCACGGGACGGTCATTGGTTGAGGTGGTGAAAATATCAGTTTATTTGCCACGCAATGCGGCGATCCAAATGCAGGCTCGCATGTTGGGCGGTACTGTCAAAGCCTTGTCTGGAGGTGAGATCGAAATTCGCTCAAAAGTCTCTCCGACTTCCATGCAAATGTGGCGGGCTTGGGAGTATTGGTGCAAACTGGCTGGCGCCGATCCCGGTCAAAGCCCGACAAAGTGATGGTCCAAAATTCGCGGCTTACAAAACTGCTCATCCTATGAAAATCCAGCTCACTTTTGCTTCAGGTTTATATGACCGTATGCAGCCTCTTTACACCAAGGAGGTTCAACCCGAAGGGATTGATCTTAACTTTTTAGCCATCGAAGCGCCCCGTGTCATTTTTGACAACATGGCGCGCGATCAGGCCTATGACTTGGCTGAAATGTCGAGTTCGGAATTTATTACTCGCTTGAGTAAGGGCGGTTCGCCTTTCGTGGCGCTACCAGTTTTTCCGTCACGTGTATTTCGGCATGGGTTCATAAGTATCAATAAAAAATCCGGTATCCGCTCAGCCAAGGATCTTGAGGGTAAGCGCATTGGCGTGCCTCTTTACACAATGACTGCGGCCATCTGGATTCGGGGGCACCTAGAGCATGATTACGGGGTTGACTTATCTGACGTGAAGTGGGTCGAAGGTTCTATCAACAGTCCAACGGGACACGGTGAACCATCTGTGTTGCCAATGCACCGTTTCTTACCGATTGAACGAAATCAGAGCGGAAAGTCCCTGAGTCAATTGCTTGACGAGGGAAAAATTGACGCGATCATCGGCACGACATTACCCGACTCTCGTAAGCACAACTCGGATGTTGTTCGCTTGTTCCCAAATTTCAGGCAAGTTGAAAAGGATTACTACAAGCGCACAGGAATTTTCCCGATCATGCACTTGCTGGCGATGAAGCGCGAGACATATGAAAAAAATCCCGAGATCGGGCCGTCCTTGTACAAAGCATTTTGTGAGTCTAAAGCCATTGCCCTCAAACGCATGCGCAACCTAGCGGCTCTTCGGTACATGTTGCCGTGGCTGGGTGATGACTTAGACGAATTGGACGATGTTTTTGGCGATGATCCTTGGCCATACGGTGTCGCAGAAAATCGGATTAATTTAGAGACCATGATGCAATACATGGTTGAGCAGGGCATTCTGAAAGAGGTCTTGCCGGTTGAGTCTTTGTTTGTTCCTGTTTGATTTCCGAAAGTCCCAATATGAAAGTTTTTCAATTTAATGGTGGCCGAATTGGTGTGTCGGTTGGCGACCAGTCATATGACTTAACCGAAGCATTGCATATTGACACGCAGTCTTGGCCACCCGTACAAATGGTGCAGTTCATTGCTAGCGTCGACAAAAACATGCCGGCTATTTTGACGAATCCGCTGACAAAAAAAATCGATTTGGCGACTCTGCGTCTGGATGTGCCTATTTCTTGGCCTAATAAGCTGCTCGCTTTTCCGGTTAACTATTTAGCCCATGGAGTTGAAATGAAATCGGTTAACCGTGCTGATCTGAATGGGTTTTTTCTGAAAGCCAACTCATCTTTGTCGGGCCCAAATGATGCGATCGTATTGCCCGACTTACCAGGCCGCGAGATTCACCATGAGTGTGAATTAGGCATTGTGATTGGTAAAGGCGGGCGCAATATTTCGCGAGATGATGCCTACAAGCATGTGTTCGGGTACGCCTGCCTGATCGATATGGTGGTTCGCGGCAAGGAGGAGCGCGTCATGCGTAAATCCTATGACACGTTTTGCCCGTTTGGCCCTTGGATCACAACTTCCGACGAAATCCCAGATCCGGCTAATCTACAGACCCGCCTGTGGGTGAATGATGAGTTACGCCAAGACGCCAACACCAAGGACTTGATTGTCGACATTCCCGGCATGATTGAGTTGTGTTCCAAAGTGGCAACACTCTACCCTGGCGACATCATCGCTGCCGGCACGCCAGCAGGTGTCGGCCCAGTTCAACGCGGTGACCGAGTCCGTATTGAGATTGAACATGTCGGTGAGATGACGCTGGTCGTTAAATAACGAATGGTTTTGTCATGACAGATCACAGCCGCATAAACTTCGATGCCGCGCCGAGTCTTGAGGCGCTGCATGTCATGCTTGATCAAGTCCAGATGAAAAATGGCTGGGCCAAGCCGACCCCTTCGCTGTATCCCGAGCCTAAGCAGCACTTTGTGCCTGCGCATTGGAAGTTTACAGATGCGCGACCGGCTCTGCATACGGCAGGTCGTTTGGTCGGTACCGACAAAGCAGAGAGACGTAACCTCATCATGGCGAATCCGATTCCCGGCAACGATTACGCCACGGTGGCCTCGTTGGTGGGAGCGTACCAAATGGTAAAAGCTGGTGAAAGGGCTCGTAGTCACCGACATACACCCAACGCGATGCGCATTATCTTGGAAGGTGGACCCAAGGCCTTCACCATAGTGGATGGGCACAGAGTCCCGATGCTTCCTGGCGATGTCTTGCTGACCCCTTGCGGTTGTTATCACGGGCACGATAACCAAAGCGAAGATGATGCCTATTGGATTGACATTCTCGATGTTCCATTGGTGCAATATTTGGGACCCATGTTTTTCGAAGTCAACCCCGACACGAGTCAAGGGACCATGGAAGTCAGTGCAGACTCACCAATGCGCTTTGCATTTCAGGACTATCTGGCTCGATTGCAGGCGGCACCGGAAGTATCGTCCGGCGTTCGAACACTGACCTTGGGCCCACCAACCTTGACAACTTTTGACCGCACGGTGATTCAGTTGACGGCATCCACAGTGTGGAAGTTACCGCCTTCTACGCCGAATCAGATTTTAGTGATTCTCCGGGGTGAAGGCGTTACTGAAGTAAACGGGCAGCAGTTTGAATGGTCGTCAGGAGACATGATCGCTATGCCGCATTGGCATGCGCACGTTCACAAAGCTTCCAAGGACGCTATCCTGATTCGAATGTCCGACGCGCCCTTGATGCAGTTTCTAGGGTGGGATCGAACAGTATCCGGATTTTAAATTTAAGTTAAGTAAATTTTTACGTTGGAGATAACCATGAGCTTATTTGCAAATAAATTGTTATGTGTACTTGCTTTTCTGGTGCCCGGAGCATTGTGTGCGCAGCAGTATCCTGACCGCCCAGTTCGAATTGTTGTTCCTTATTCAGCGGGGGCGACCAATGACATCGTGGCTCGAGCCATAGCGCAGCGATTGAGTCTCGCGTTCAAGCAAAACTTCATTGTTGATAACAAGGCTGGGGGTAATGGGACTATAGGCACGGCCTTTGTTGCCAGAGAACCCGCGGATGGCTATAACGTGCTTTTTGGTAACACCAGCATATTAGGCATCCACCCCAGTTTATTTTCTAAATTGTCTTACGATCCAGTCAAAGATTTTCAAGCAGTGTCCATCATTGCCGAATCTCCGACTGTCTTGGTCGTCAACGCCGCGTTACCTGTGCGTACAGTCAAAGAGTTGGTGACCTACTCTAAGGACAACCCTAAGTCGATCGCCTACGGTTCACCGGGGATGGGTACGCCATTCCATTTGTCAGGCGAATTGTTCAACATGCAAACTGGTACGACGATGTTGCACGTACCTTATAAAGGCGCGGCTCCTGCGGTAGTAGATCTGTTGGGCGGCCAAATCCATGTCATGTTCGATAACTTGCCAAATGTGTTGAACCACATCCGCAGCGGTAAGCTGCGAGCGTTGGCCGTCACATCAGATGCCAGGTTAAGCCAGTTACCCGATGTGCCGACAATGGCCGAGGCTGGTTTCTCTGGTGCTGAGTCTTCATCGTTCTTTGCTTTTGCGGTGGCTAAAGATACGCCCGCATTTATTGTGCAAACCTTGAGTGCCAAAATAGCAGAAGTTATGCGTGACCCTGGTATCAAAACGCAGCTGACCGAATTGGGTGCCATACCCGTGGGCAACACGCCAGCTCAAGCGACGCGGTACTTGAATGAGCAGGTTGTTAAATGGGCTAAAGTTGTCAAAGCATCTGGGGCCAAAGCAGACTAATGAGCACCCGTATTCGCTGGACGGTGGGAAGTCCAGCTTTTCAGTATGCACCGCGTGCATTCCGCAAATACGCTATATCACTGCAATTCTTTTCGTTTCCCCGTAAATTGAGGATTTAGCGCGCGCGCCATTTGCGATGCCCTTGTGACAAGGGCAATATTGGATTGACATGCAGACATCAGCGGATATTCTGCGCTTGTGTGTAATTGAACCGGCGCACCCAGCTCCCGCGGCTTTCCGGATCTAAAAAAGTACAAGGAGATGCGATATGCGCGCTTTCACCACTCTAAAGGTGTCCTTCGCGGCACTGGTTCTGTTTGTGGGGGCCCATTTCCAGGCCCTTGCTCAATCCACCTCCCAAGTCCAGAACTTCCCACAGTATCCTGTTCGGATAGTGGTTTCCTCAGGTCCCGGCGGAGGTCCTGACACCTTGGCACGGTTGCTGGCAGAGAAGCTGAGTGCTCAATGGGGCCAGCCTGTTGTGGTGGAGAACAAGCCCGGGGGCGGCCTGAACATAGGAGCCGAGTTTGTTTATCGCGCCGCGCCCGATGGCTACACACTGCTGCTCACGCCTCAGAGTCCGTTGGTCGTAAACAAGAGCCTATATCGCAAGCTCAATTACGACCCTGACGCTCTCGAGCCGGTGACGGTGCTGGTGCGCGTGCCGATGGTCCTGATAAGTAACCCGTCGATCTCCGCCAAATCGGTCTCTGACCTGGTCCAGTACGCCAAGGCCAATCCTGGCAAGTTAAATTACGGTTCTTCGGGGAGCGGATCGACACCCCACTTGGCCGCTGAGCTATTCCAAGCCAAGTCGGGCACGCGTATGACCCACGTGCCCTACAAGAGCAACCCACCGGCCGTGCTGGCCGTGCTGAGCGGTGAATTGGACATGATGCTCCTAGACCTTGGCCCCGTGCTGCCCTTTATCCGTGCCGGTAAACTCCGAGCTTTGGGCGTACCCAACGAAAAGCGCCATCCCAGCCTGCCTGACGTACCGACTATCAAGGAGTCGTTGCTAGGCGTCACCTTAGCACCTTGGTGGGGCCTGATGGCGCCGCCGAAGACACCATCGAACATCATCGCCAAGGTTAATCACGCTGTAGTCGCAGTGCTGAAGGCCGCCGAGATAGTGAATAAGCTTGCCGAGCTTGGCAACATAGAGCCGGTCGGTAATTCGCCATCCGAAGCGGCCTCGTTTATAGCGCAGGAGCGCAAGGTGTGGGGTGATCTTGTCCGCTCGATCAACCTCTCAGTTGACTGATCGTTTGCACGCCGTCGCTTATCTCGGTTGGCGCGGGAAAAGTCCAGCGATCGTGCTGCGCAACCACTGGCAGCCAGGATCGTCCTGCATCGCCCCGTGCCAGAAAAGACGCACCGACGTTGCTGGCATTTTGAAGGGCGGCGGCAGGCTGACCAGGCCCGCAGCTTCGGCCAAGATGTCGGTGATAGCCTTGGGCAGGATCGCAACGAGGTTTGTGCCGCTAAGAGCGAAGGGCGCTACCAGATAATTGGGCACAGACATCACCATCTTACGACGGTGCGCATTTTTGCCGAGGGCCTTACGCTGTAGCGAATCAGCTATGGCAGGCGCATCCACCTTCAGATGAGGCGCCGAGAGGTAGGAGTCCAGCGTGAGATTGTGTCGTAGCGGATTGTCCCGGCTCATTGCGCAAACTTGTGATTCCTCGTAGAGCAAGCGTTGCACGAAGTCTCGGTGCGTCCCCGGTAGAACCCCGATCGCTAGGTCTGCGTGTCCGGCCTCCAGCGCCTCTCGATAGGTGCGCAGCGGCTGACGCGTGCCCAGCAGATGCCGATTCGACGCTACCTTAATGGAGTATCCGTTCTCGTGGATGAGCCGCAGCAACCGTGGCATCAGCAGGAACTCCACGATGTCGGGCATCAACAGGAGGAACTCGCGCGACGAGGTGGCTGGATTAAACGGCTGCGACCTCTCCAGTACCGACTGCAACTCGTTCAATACGCTGGTGACTGACTCAAACATAGCCAAGGCAAAGGGCGTAGGACGCATGCCATTAGTCGTGCGGACAAACAACAGGTTGCCGAATGCCTTTCGCAACCGCCCAAGCGCGTGGCTGATCGACGACTGAGCGAGACCAAGCCGTTCACCGGCAGCTGTAACGCTACCTTCCTCAATCAGCGCAACGAAGACCTTTAGCAGGTTCAGGTCCAGCTTGTACAACTCGGCTCTGCTCACGTCACAGTACCATCCTTAAAGGGTGCTCCAGTAGGAGGCGAAACTCGGCGAGAAATTCGGCCCCCGAAATAGCATCGACGGCCTCCGGGAAGGCTGAAAAGGAGCAGGTCATTACCCTTGCTGTCACCAAAACTCCGCCGCGTGCCACCGGCCGCTCCACGGTGCCACCGACCGCGAGGCTGCAGGCCAAGGGAAGGACGGGCGGCATCGTGAAGACGTGGATGTCGAAAGCACCCAGACTGCTGATCGAGAAGGTGGCAGCTTCAACCCGGGGCTGATCCATACCCCTTTCGCTGGCTGCGTCAATCAGGGCAAGGCGCTCTTGTGCCAGAGCCTGCAGGCTCTTGTCGTGCACCTTGGACATCACAAAATTCGGAGAGCCGCGGTACGAAAGTAACGCGAGATGGACTTCCTTTTGCTGGATGGGACCTTCTGGGCCCCAGGTGACATTAACCTGCGGCACGCGCAAGAGAGCCCTCGCGCAGGCCGCCAAAATGAAGTCGTCGAGCTCGATGTGTAAGCCTTCGGCGGCGAGTTGCCGCAGCCACTTCATTAGCGAATCGACTTGGCAGTTGATGGTGAGATGAAACGGCGTCATGCCTGCTGCCGATGGCGCTGACCTTGGAAGTTGCGCCACAGGACGAGCCTGCGCCGCAACCGCGGTTAGCACGTCGCGCGTGACCACCCGGCCGCCGGGTCCGCTACCTTCAAGCGCAGCCAGTTGGATGCCGTGTTCCCGCACGAGCCTACGGGCTAACGGCGTTGCGAACTGGCGCGATTCGCGTGCGTTAGGCTCAGCGACAGCAGAAATAGGCGTTAATTCGAGCACTGGTGACTTCATGATTGCGGGAGGCACCACGTCGTCAGCGTTCGCACTCCCGCCGCCACTGAAGATGGCAATCGGTACGCCAACAGCCACGCTGCCTTGACCCGCCGGTTGGAGGATGCGTTCCAGCACACCATCGAACGGGGCCTCAACCTCGGCGACAGCTTTGTCGGTTTCAATGTCGAGTAGCGGGTCACCAGCTCGCAGCCTATCGCCTTCCTGCCGGTGCCACTGGACGATGCTGCCCTCGGTCATCGTCGGCGAAAGTGCCGGCATCAGGAATGGCGCGCTCATTGAACCACCTTTTGGCTGTTCAAGGACGTTGTCATGACTCACCCCGCACACCATGCTCAGTGCTCGGGTTCGCATTAACTTGTTCGTTTGGACCGATCGCAGAGCCTAAGACATCACGCATCCTAGCAATGCTCAACCGCTGCGCCAAACGTTGGGGAAGGTGAACAGGATGTCTCATGAGCGCACAAGTGCCAAGGCTGCGGCTTCGATGCGTTGGGCATTCGGTTGCACCAGCGGCTCTAGGCTTCGGCTCATGGGCAC